>SDBS01005897.1_pt1 | contig 11924 bp, 11 predicted proteins | sample 2277091 | NCBI WGS metagenome assembly SDBS01 (sample SAMN10404972, study PRJNA504765) | marine sediment metagenome | isolation source: marine sediment core GS10_PC15, 163 cmbsf | place: Arctic Ocean: Southern Knipovich Ridge | collected 2010 | reverse complement strand
TAGCGAACGGATAAAATATTTAGCGTTAAGGACGGTATGATGAAGAATCAACTGATTACTATTGGCGAATCAATCCACGCTTCAATCCCAAAGACCGGTACGATAATGAAGCAGTTGAGACAGGCAGGTAGTGATGTTTATTCCAGACCAGGCGAGTCATTGAATTATATTAAGGCCTTAATTGAATCACAGGCTGCTGACGGGGCTGATTATATGGCGGTCAATCTCGATGCCTTTGGTGAGGACGAGCCGCAGCTTTGTGTCGATATGATGGTTGAGTACGTCAGGCTTATCCGCAAATGGAGCAATGGAGTTCCGGTTTGTATTGACAGCAGTAACAACGAAGTCCTGATAGCGGGCCTGAAGGAGTGGTATAACACTGCCGGGCAAGTCAAACAGCCGCTTATAAATTCAGTTAAGGTCTATACAATGGACCAGGTCTTACCGCTGAAGAAGGATTTTGATTTTGCGTTCATCGGTCTTTTGGTAAGCGAGGGAGTGCCAACCGGGCCGGGTGGCTCGCACTCGGTTGACGAGCTGTATTTCCTTGCCGAGCAGATTTTTGCCAAGGCGGTTGGTGAATACGGCTTTAAGCCCGGTGAAATATTCTTCGACTCGACCGTCTTTCCCTTAGCGATAGATATGCCGATGGAGCCGAATGTGCCGGGTTATACGTACCGGGCTTTCGAGACGATAAAGAAAATCAAAAGCGATGCGCAAATGAAGGGTGTGCATTGTTCGCTTGGGGTGAGCAACTGCGTCCGCGACCTTCCCGGCCGAAGAATCGGGCTCTGCAGGGCCTACGTTGCAAAGGCGGCCGAATACGGCCTTGATGCCGCGATTGTCAATGTCGCGCACCATTATGGGCAGGTTGAGCCGGCCCCGGAACTGATGGAATTAGTGGATGCCTACGCAAAGATGGACGGCTCGGCTGAAAGTATGAACAGGGCAATGGAGCTGATGGGTAAATTCTGCCGGGAAAATAGAAAAGGAGCGTGAAAAAATGGGAAAGTTTCGATTGTTAAGAAAGCATCTTTTTACAAGTGCAATTATCGGTCTTTTTGTATTTGTAACAGGCTGCCAGATGCAGGGATCGGATCAATTGCGGGCGGTTGAGTTCACCGATGTGGTTATTGCCGACGAGTTCTGGGCGCCGCGGATAGAGACGAACCGTAAGGTGACGGTGCCTTATGATTTTCAAAAGTGTGAAGAAACCGGCAGAATTGATAACTTCGCCAAGGCGGGCGGCCTGATGGAAGGAAAGTTCGAAGGCATCTACTTTAACGATTCAGACCTTTACAAGGTCATAGAGGGGGCCGCCTATTCGTTGAAAAGTCATCCCGACCCGGAGCTTGAACGATACGTTGACGGCGTGATTGAAAAAATAGCAGCGGCCCAGTGGGAAGACGGCTACCTTTATACCTTTTATTCTCTGCCCAAGCGGCAGCCGGAAAAACGCTGGACCGACGTTCGCAACAAGCATGAGCTTTACTGTGCGGGCCATTTCTTTGAAGGCGCCGTCGCGTACTACCAGGCCACCGGAAAAAGGAACATTCTTGATGTGGCAATTCGGCTTGCCGATTACATCGACTCGGTTTTCGGCCCCGGCAAGAGACACGATGTATCCGGCCATGAGGAAATAGAGATAGGCCTGGTGAAATTGTATCGGGTAACCGGTGACAAGAAATATCTGGCGCTTGCGAAGTTCTTCCTCGACGAGCGCGGCCAATCTGAGAGACGCGAGATTTACGGAGAATACTGCCAGGACCATAAACCTGTGGTTGAACAGGACGTTGCGGTGGGCCATGCCGTCCGGGCAGGCTATTTGTATTCCGGGATGGCGGATGTGGCGGCACTGACGGGCGATACCGGTTACGTCGAAGCGCTGGAGCGGATATGGTGGGACGTTGTCTCGAAGAAGTTGTATATCACCGGCGGTGTCGGAGCCCGACGCGGCGGCGAATCCTTCGGTAAAGATTACGAGCTGCCCAACAAGACGGCCTATTGTGAGACCTGCGCGGCTATTGCCAATGCTATGTGGAACCATCGGATGTTTTTATTGGGCGGTGATGCAAAGTATATCGATGTGCTGGAACGAGTTATCTACAATGGCTTTCTTTCCGGTATTTCCCTGAGCGGAGATAAATTTTTCTACCCGAACCCGTTAGCCAGTGATGGCGACTATCAGCGAAGCCCGTGGTTCGGCTGTGCCTGCTGTCCTTCGAACATTGTGCGCTTTATGCCTTCGCTTCCCGGCTACGCTTATGCGCAGCAAGGCGATATCTTGTATGTGAATCTTTACATCGGCGGAAGTGCCACAATCGAGATAGCTGACAATACCGTGCGCTTAGAGCAGGAGACGCGTTATCCCTGGGTCGGGGATGTAAAGATTACCGTTGAGCCGAAACGTCCGAAGGAATTCACGATTTGTGTTCGCATCCCCGGCTGGACGCGGAATGAGCCTGTTCCCGGCGACCTTTATCATTTCTTGAATGAGAGTTCCGAAAGAGTAAAACTCAAAGTTAATGGCAAATCTGTTGACTTGAAGATCGACAAAGGTTTTGCGTCTATCGACCGTAAGTGGAAAAAGGGCGATTGTATAGAGCTAAGCCTGCCGATGCCGATACGCCGGGTCGTCTCCCATCCGAATGTCAAGGACAACACTGGGCGCACAGCTATCCAGCGAGGGCCTGTTGTATATTGCTTGGAAGGGGTGGACAATCCGCAAGGCTTGGCAAAGCTGGTTTTGTCGCTGGATGCAAAATTGCACACTGAATATCACAGCGATTTGTTGGGCGGCATCGTGACAATAAAGGGCCGGGGGGAAATGCCGCTGAAAAGTGTTGAGGTGATTGCGATTCCTTATTACGCCTGGGCACACCGCGGCAAAAGCGAGATGGCAGTGTGGCTGCCCAAGTTTGCCGAGGGGGGGAATTGATGAAAATACGGTCCATTTTCCTGCTCGCATTGGCATCGGTAATGATTGGGTCCACATTTGCACCTGCTCAGGCAATCGGCGCTAAAGCCGCTACTTATTATATTGCTGTGAACGGTAAAGATTCCTGGTCGGGCATGTTACCCAAACCCAATATTGGCCGGACGGATGGCCCGTTCGCTACGCTTGAAGCAGCGTGTAAAGCGGCGCGAGGGCTTGGCATGAAACAATCCCGAAGGATCATTGTGCAGGATGGAGAGTATTTCCTTGATAAGCCGTTGGTTCTTACTGATAGGGATGCCGGGCTGAGCATAGAATCGGCGCCCGATGCCAGGGCTTGTCTCTATGGTGGTCGAAAAGTCGTCGGTTGGAAAAAGGACGGCGAAAAGTTCTATTCGGCCGAACTACCCGGTGTAAAGAGCAGAAGCTGGGATTTTCGAGCGTTGGTAGTTAACGGGCGTTTTTGTCGGCGGGCCCGGCTGCCTGAGGAAGGATTTTTCCAACATCTCAGCAGCTTCAATGTGCCCTGGATGAGCACTACCGGCGGCGGATGGAAACGCAAGCCTACACACGAGGAATTGACCACGTTGAAATATCGTCCCGGGGACCTCGGCCCATGGCTGGACATCAACAACGCAGAAGTTACTGTCTATCACATGTGGAACGAATCACTGGTGGGTCTGGCCGCGATGGACACGGAATCACATACGCTGACTTTTGCCAATCCATCAGGTCATCCGTCGGGGGCTTTCGGCGTCAAAAAGTATGTTGTCTGGAACGTGCGCGAGGGGATGACGCAGCCGGGACAGTGGTATCTCGATCGCACAGCCGGCAAGTTAGTGTATTGGCCTTTGCCCGGAGAGGATATGACCGGGGCGGTGGTTTTTGCTCCAACCATCGAATCTATCATCCGGATTCAGGGCGCTCGGGACGCACCGGCCAGTGACATAACCGTTCGCGGTTTGATGCTGTCGGTAACAACAACGCCGCTTAAGGCCGGCGGCTTCGGTGCGGGCAAATTCGATGGGGCCGTCTCCGTAACGTCGGCCCGGAACTGCCAGCTTATTGACCTTGAAATCGTCAACGTTGGCGGGCAGGGAATCAAAGCTTCCGGCAGCGGCCTGCGCGTTGAGCGATGTCATGTGCATCACACCGGCGCCTGCGGCATCAGGTGCAGCGGGACCTCAAACGTTGTTATCGATAATCACATCCACGATGTCGGCCTTACATATCCCAGCGCTATTGCACTGCAGGGTGGCGGCAGGGATTGCGAAATCAGCCACAACGAAATTCACGAAACGCCCTACACGGCTATTAATTGGGGCGGGCAAAATAACCGCATTGAGCACAATCTGATTTATCACGCGATGCAGGAGCTCCACGACGGTGCCGGTATCTACTGTTTTGCCGGTAAGGGTCTTGTGCTGCGGGGCAATTTCATCCGGGACATTATCGACACCGGCGGCTATGGCGCCTCGGCTTACTACCTCGACGAGAGATCCGAGAACTGCCTGGTTGAGGGCAATCTGTCTGTTGGAATCCTTCGGCCGTCACACAACCACATGGCCAAAAACAATACTATCCGCAACAACGTTTTTATCAGTGACGCAGACGCAAGGCTTACATTCCCGAAGTCTTCAAACTATACTGTGGAGAAAAACATAATTTATGCAAAAGGTAATATCGTGCTGGAAAATCCCGATGCGATTACGACACTGCAAAATAACATACTGTTCAGCACCGAGGGGACAGTTCAGTGTCGCAGGCTGAAGGATTACAGCCGAACGGGCACTTATCAGCTCAAGGCCGAGGAGAGAAACCTGCTTGTTGATCCGCTCATTGTCGAGTTCGAGAAGGGTGTGGTTAGTTTTGCACCGGAATCGCCGGTTGGCAAGCTCGGCATAAAACCAATCGATGTCAGCGGTGCCGGTCGGCGTACTCAAAAAAATGGTGATTAGTTACTAAAACTGACCGATAAGGACGCTTTGGCGATCATAAGTATTTTGTTTCCAAGGAGATGAGGCACTTTGTTATTCTTAGCCAAACGTAGCGAAGCGAAGAATCTAACTTTAACCGAAACGGTCATATCTACCCCAGGGTCAAATATTTCGCCTTTCGGCTGAGAATGACTGTAACAAATCTGTTAGTTTGTGTTAGTTAAATGCTGAGTGGTTGGTAGGCCGTTTAATCCCTTGTGAAAAGGGTTCGTATTTTCAGATTTTTGCTCTTGACGGTTTTATCGGCCTTTGTTAAAAAAGAATCCCTGCTGCTTTGCAAAGCGAAGCAGCAGGGGTCAAATCGAAGTAAACTAAGTAGAAGGGAGCTGGATTATGGCAAAAGAAGAGGAAACCCCGGAACCGCAAGAGAAACCCGAGACCGAAACCCCGGAGCCGGAAGAAACACCGGAAAACGAAACCCCTGCCGAGCAAGATGTCAGCGCTGAACAACCTGGGCCTGTTCAAGAGGAGCCCGTCAGTGCCGAACCGCCCGGGCCTGTTCAAGGTGGTCCTGGAAGCAAGGAAATCGACAAAGATGCCCGTATGTGGGCAATGTTCTGCCATCTGGCGTCGCTTGCCGGGCTTGTTGTGCCGGTTGTTGGCTGCATCATAGGGCCTTTGGTTGTCTGGCAGATAAAGAAGGAAGAATTTCCTTTCGTCGATGAGCAGGGCAAAGAGGCAGTAAACTTCCAGATATCTATGTTGATATATGGGGTTGTTGCGGGACTTCTGTGTTTTGCGTGCGTTGGCCTTGTCTTGCTGCCGGCAGTAGCCATTTTTGACTTAATCTTTATGCTGATTGCGGCGGTTAAGGCCAATGATGGTTATCACTATCGTTACCCGTTGATTATCCGGTTCATTAAGTAAAGAACCTCGAGTAAAATCCAGGGCTGAATATGAAGTTGCTTTGTGTCTGTAGCGGAGTTTCTATGCTTTGCTTACGGTGAGGGGGTACGCTCGTTATGCGATTTGTCATAAAGCTATTGGTCAGTGTGTGCGTTATTACTTTCTGTGCGCAGATAGGTCGCAAGCTCCCGGCGTTAGCAGGGCTGATTGCCGTGATGCCTTTGACCGGCCTTATTGTGCTTGTTTGGCTGTACCTGGATAATCCCGGTAATTTCAGCCTGATGACCGAGTACACTAAAGGTGCCTTGTGGGGCATTGTGCCGACCGTTTTGTTTTTCCTTGTGGCTTTTGTATGTTTTCACAAGCGCCTGTCTTTGTGGATTGTACTTTGTGCGAGCTTTGCGGTTTGGCTTGTCGCAGCATTTATTCATCAACTGTTGCTTAAGTAAATCGATTATTGCTGGCTATTGAATTTCATTTAAGTATCCTGACCACGCCGTTATTACCGTCCACCTGTATCATCTGGCCGGTCTTGATGATTCTCGTGGCCGGGCCCACGTTCACGACACAGGGAATCCCGTATTCGCGGGCAACGATACTGCCGTGGGAGAGCAGACTGCCTTGATCCATGACAATCGCAGCGGCCGGTAAAAAATAAGGAGTCCAGCCCGGATCGGTGAACGGTGCAACCAGAATCTCACCGGCCAATACTTGTTCATCGGTGTCGGCCCTGAGAATCACCCGTGCTTTTCCGGCAGCTACACCCGAGCTTACCGCCCAGCCCTTCAGGACATCGACATCTGCATCCACAACCTCGGGCACAAAGCTATCTGGATCGTATTCTCCAACGACTACTTTGGGTGGAGTGATAGATTGCCACCTCTTATACTCTCTGCGGCGCGTGGCAACGATTTGTCTGATATCGAGTTTGTGCCGGCCTTTGGCGATCTGAAAAATATCCCTGAATTCCAGGAAGAAAATATCATCGGTCTCGGCAAGAAGCCCCTGGTTCGCGAATCCATTACCGAGTTCGAGCAGCAATCGTCGCATTACTGCTATCAATCTTATAACTTCGCTTTTGATGTTCTCGCGAAAGACAGCACCCTTTTGAGAGCGAATGAGAAGTTTGTTGAAAATCAAGCGTTTAATGGGGTTCTTGAGTTCCCGGCGGCATCCTGCCGCAAGCTGTTCCCTTTGATTTGCGAGTTTTCTATAATTCTCCAATAGGTCGGTCTTACCTAAGCAAGTAAGGTAACTTCGTACAAGGCCAAGGATATAATCCGGCGTCTCATACCATCGTTGATTGTACAGCTCTAACTCAGCTCGGCAGTGGTGGCCGTGGCGTTCCATAAATCCATCCCAGCTTTTCAAAAACTCATCACCTCTTTGAAGCTCGGAGACTTTCTGTACGGTATTCTCCCAGCAGTCTCCTGCAAGAATGGCCGTTTCGATGTCGGGTGATTCGTGTGCCTTCACAGCAAGACGCCAAAGGTCCATAGCGGATTCGGCATCGTCCATGCCTCCAAGACCTGCAAGCAGTTTTGAGGTACGGGAACTGTCACCTGAAAGCCATTTTGAACATACTATCTCAAGAGCTGGAAATGCCGTCATTATGCTGAATAGGTAGGGCGCGTGTGCTGCGATGAGACGGTCGAAGTCGTCAATAGCGTCTTTGCAACAATCAGCCATTTGTTCGGTGGACAAGCTGGATATATCAAGACTTTGCCATTTTTTGTTCATTTTCCTGGCGTTTTCAAGTATGGACTGGCCTTTTTTGGGAGTGTTAGCGATGACACCAATGAGCAGGAGCGGCAATTTTAGAATGAATAGTGTTCGGTTGAATTCTATTTTTGGCAGGTCTTCTTGTGTTAGATTTTCCAGCTTTTCAAGCAGGTCAAGTAAACCGGTTTCATTTCCGGCGTTTTTTCTAAAGTCATAATTGCGAGCGCCCGGCAGGCGCAATATAACAGCAGTCCAGAAGCTCGCGTTGAAGTAGAGTCGTCCGGCTATGAGGCCAAATACAGGAGTATCCCGGCGGTTGATACAGAGGTCACGAAGAGAGGGGTCGAAAAGGTTCTTTCCCATGCACTGAAGCATCGACCACGTAACAGGCGTAACAACATCAGGCATAACTTCTTCGAGGCAGAAGGTGCTCCAGATTTGCTGTTCCTGTCGCGATTTCTCCGGCCCAATGGCGGTAATCGGCCTGGATTGGAGGAAATAGATCTTCTTCTTGCATATTGCCCACTCGATGTCCTGTGGACAGCCAAATTCAGTCTCAACTTTTCGTGCAAGTTTAGCCAGCCGTTTTACTTGTTTCTTATCCAAACAGCAGACAGTTGACCTTTCTTTTGGAACATTTCGCTCTTTAACTGAGCCGTTCTTGCTAAGTACACACTCAATTTTTTTCTCTGATATTGTGCGAGCCAGTAGTATGAGTTTGCCTTTATCAACCACGAATCTGTCAGGTGTTACCTTGCCTGAAACCAGAGCTTCTCCTAAGCCAAAGCAGGCCTCGATTACAATTCGGTTGCGGCTGCCGGTTACCGGATCGACCGTAAAGATAACACCGGAGGCATCTGTGGTGATGAGAGACTGGACAATTACAGCCATATTGATTGTAAGATGGTCGAAACCATTTTTTTCCCGATACTCATAAGCGCGCAGTGTCCACAGCGAGGCCCAGCATTTCTTGACAGCCTCAATGCAATCTTCAAGGTTGGCGATGCCTAAGTAGGTGTCATATTGGCCTGCGAAGGAATGGCCCGGCAGGTCTTCGGCAGTGCCTGATGAGCGGACAGCGACGCGCTCTGCCCCGAGCGTGCGATACTGATGTTCTATCTGGTGCTGAATTTCTTCTGCCAGAGGCGACTCTAAGATGGCCTGTCGTAGAGATGAAAGGAGAACGCCCTTAGTCTCCAGCTTTGTTTTTGCAAGTTCATCCACAGCCGATTTTGAACGGGCGACGAGGTTGTTCTGCTCTAAATGCTCCCGGAAAACTGTCCCGGTGATACAGAAGCCGGCGGGGACCGCAATACCTATTCGGCTCAGGCGGACGAGACTGGCGGCTTTTGGGCCAATTGCCATTTCATCGATAAGCGGCACATCATCAAGTGGAATAACTTTAACTTGGCTCATTATTACAAGCTCCTCCCAAATGGGACAGTTGCTTTCTGTAAGAATGTGTTATTAGAACAATTCCAGCGAGCAGAAAAGGGATACTGAGCAGTTGCCCAACACTAACGGGCAGATTAGAACTATAGGAAGCCTGTCGTGCCTTTACAAATTCCCAAAAGAAACGTGCTGTAAAAACCAACAATAGAAAAAGGCCGGTGATAATCCCTTGTTTGACTTTATATCTCTGTTTTTTATAGATGGTCAGGAGTACGACAAAAATCAGTCCGTAGGTAACGGACTCATACAGTTGAACCGGATGTCTCGGTATGTTATCGACCTTTTCAAATATAAAAGCCCATGGCAGCGTTGTTGGAGCTCCAATGATTTCTGAGTTAAACAGGTTGCCGATGCGAATAAAAAAGCCGGCTATTCCTCCCGCAATTGCAATTCGGTCGAGCAACCATAGATATGGTTCCAGTGGCTTGTTGCGGGAATACAAAAAGGCAGCGATTAGAGCGCCGAGTTCGCCTCCATGACTTGCCAGGCCCCCATTCCAGAGCTTCAGTATTTCAAGAGGATTGCCCAAAAAATAAGAAGGATTATAAAAGAAACAATGCCCAAGACGTGCTCCCAAAATAGTACCAATGAGCACATAAAGAAGGAGTTTATCCAAATTTTTGACAGGCCTGCCTTCAAGGCGGAATATCCTGCGCAAAAGCAAAAAACCGAAGAGGAAAGAACTTGCAAATGCAAGGCCGTACCAGCGGATTCCAATCGGCCCCAGGCTAAAAAGTTCGGGTCCTATGTCCCAATGAAAGTATCTTGAGCTGGTTAGATAATATTGTATGCTGTTCACGCCGTACATATATTATACGAAGTTTACCAGTTGTTCAATCATCGTGCCATTTATAATCTCAAAATCCTTTTGCTCATAATTATCATATACTTCCGGGATTTCTACGATGACTTTGTCTTTGTTTTGCTGGATATATCCTTGCGTTTAATTTGAGCTGAAGTAGCCCGGAGCAAGGAGCATCAACAGTTGCTGACGTTGACAGCACAATGTGCTACCGAGGATTACGATGAATCCTATAACGAGGACGAGAATTACAGGTTTCTTGGAGATTTTATCTTTGTACTTGCAGTCATTACACATAACCTTTCCTTTGGTCCCTCATTTCTCACAAAACATCGGATTTTGAATGGCCTTGCTGGCAAGGTCCTTTCTTCAGAGATAGTATTAATCCGTACACTGATATACTCAAGAGAGGTATGTGCAAAACGCCGTTCCACCAGAGTCTGCCGGGATTGATACCGAAATTGACATACATATTGTATAGGCCGATAATGAGTCCGACCAGACTGGTCACTCGCATAACTGGCATGTTGACTCTCGGCCAGTACAGGCTCAGCAGCGCCAGATAAACCGGTGTCATCAGGCAAAAGGCCAGCCCTGAACCGCTTGTAATCAGGTGAACGGGGTTAAAATCAGGCTTGCCTCTGCTTGATGGGTACCAGAATGCCAGAACGGCCAGCGGCACAACCCAGTATCGCCAGATGGGCAGTTTTCTGAAAGTATAGTCGTTCTTCAGCACCACCGCCTCCCACGCCCAGAATCCCGCAACGATAAGGAACATCACCAAATTAATGGTACAGATCGACACCCCATATTTGTTCGTGAAAGCTATGCTTTGACCAATGGTAAAAAGCACATACGAGATGGCAACATAGATGCCGAATATGCGGGCGAATTTGTTGCGGAATATTAGAATGTCGATGAGCGCCAGAATTGCGATTACCTGGAAAACCGGATAGATTTCGGGATGCTGGCCAACGATGGCATTGCTGAGGGCGTGCTGTATTACCTTTCCCCAATCCTCTATATTGTAACCTTTTGAGGCATAAGGTGGAAAAAACTGAATTAAAACAAACAGCCCAAAGAACCACCATTTTCGCGTTATTCGTTCTATTTTGCTGTCCCGGAGTTTATCATTATCCATTTTTGCTTTTCCTCTTACTAATTTTTTCTATTTTTCACTATGAATAATTTCTTTCAGGGCTGCGACGTGTCCCTCAAAGGCATCTCGTCCTTTGCCCGTAGCGCGAATAAAAGTCCGAGGTTTCCGAGCGACGAAAGTCTTCTTACTCTTGATATAGCCTGCTTCTTCAAGCTTAATCAGATGCGCACCGAGGTTGCCGTCGGTAAGCTTTAGGAGTTTGCGAAGGTAGGTGAAGTTGACCTGCTCGTTCTGGTCAAGGCTGACCAGCGATGACATTATTTTCAGCCGAACCGGCTGATGGATTATATTATCAAGCTGAGCCATTTTTTACCTCCATCGTAATCGTGTGTATAATCCGGTGCCTAAAATTGCTCCGCCGCCCATCAAAGCCATCCAAAGGCAATAGTAGGCGGTTAAGAGATAAAAACCAATCAATACAACGATTGTTACTGCAAGGCCCAGTATAATCATAAAGCGGCAGCCAAACCAAAGCCCTATCACGACAAAGGCAAACATAGCTACGGTACTGATAAACGCATTACCCTGTAAGCCGTTAAAAGGGGCTAATAAGAAATGCCAGAGAGCGGCATAGGCATATAATAAAATCCAAAATAATGCGATACGCCAGATGGCACTTTGAGAACCAGCTTCTCGTATTAGAGCCTTGGAGTAAAAGACCCAATAGATTACAGCGGTTCCGATGCAGCCGACTATGCTCATAACCATGAATATGTGAAAAGCATAAGCCGGATAAAAATGTGCCGCTGTAAATTCGATTGTCCAGAGTGCTCCCCAGAGTATAAGAAGGTCGCTGGCATAGGCCGAAGCTATGGCCCTGTGGGTCCGGACAGTAACATCCTGAACTGTTGACAGTGATTCCCGAGCGTTTTCATAAGATACGTTCATAATAGCTGTACTGTATGATTTATTAAAGTAATATAAGTCGTTTACACGATTAACTTACCAGGGGAATGGTTCCCATGGAAAGGATAAACGATGGAGCGACGATTTGAAATACGGAAACGGGAA
>SDBS01005896.1_pt1 | contig 11924 bp, 13 predicted proteins | sample 2277091 | NCBI WGS metagenome assembly SDBS01 (sample SAMN10404972, study PRJNA504765) | marine sediment metagenome | isolation source: marine sediment core GS10_PC15, 163 cmbsf | place: Arctic Ocean: Southern Knipovich Ridge | collected 2010 | reverse complement strand
TACCAGCTTCATACAATCAGTTACCCTCTTGCATGTGGTATAGGTGTTAGGCTGGTGGCTAACCTTTGCCTAATCCGGACTTTAACCGGCAAGGACTGCCAAGCTTTCTTGGCGCACTCATAATCTTCACCTCAACAATATTTTATTTTTTAAGGTTGAAATAGCAGGAAGAGCAATACCCATTAAACCAAAATCATTTGGGGAAAGAATGCAGGCTAAGATTATCAATCTTAGTAGGCTAAAGCACCGATTAACAATTTTTGATAAAAATACCCAAAAACCACTTTTAACCACTCGTTGATAAAGGGTTCCGCCTGGGGTTATTAAATTATTAGCAACCTTTTTTATTTTATTCATATCACCATCTTTTTTAATATTAATTTAGATTCCTGCTTACGCAGGAGTTATAGAGTAAATTTAAATTATAGATTCCCACTTTCGTGGGAATGACAGAAAATCGCAAATATTTCAAAAAAACAGAATAAATTCGATAATTTTATGGAATTAATTTTCAAAATATTTTTATTAAATTTTTATTTTTTATTTTCTCCCCACTCCCTCATAGATAAACCCTAAGGCTTTTACTTTTTCTGGGTCGTATAAGTTTCTTAAGTCAATTAATATGGGAGTTTTGAGTAATTTTTTTATTTTTGATAAATCAAGATTACGGAATTGATTCCATTCTGTAGCTATTACCAGAGCATCGCAATGCTCAGCGGTTTCATATTCATCCTGGCAATAAGTTAAATCAGGAAGAATTCTTCGGGAATTTTCCATTGCCAGGGGATCGAAGCATTTGATTTTTGCCCCTTCTTTTAGTAAAAGCTTTATAATATCAATAGAGGGAGACTGGCGAATATCATCGGTATTTTGCTTAAAAGCCAGGCCTAAGACGCCTATGGTTTTATCTTTAAGATTCCCGAGCAGGTGTTTTATCTTTCCTACCATTAATTCCCTCTGCCTTTTATTTGCAGATATAACTGCTTGTAAAGTTTTAAATTCGTATGCATAACTGTTAGCAATACTGCATAGTGCTTCAGTATCCTTGGGGAAACAAGAGCCACCATAACCAGGTCCAGGATGGAGAAATTTGGGACCGATACGGCCATCTAATCCCATCGCTTTGGCTACCTGATGTACATCTGCTCCTACTTTATTACAGAGGTTGGCAATCTCATTGATAAAGGTAATCTTGGTAGCTAAAAAGGCATTACAAGCATATTTGATTAATTCCGCAGTTTCAGTATTAGTAATTACAAAGGGTGTATCAATAAGATAGAGCGGGCGGTAGATTTCCTGCACTATTTTTAAGGCTTTATCGCTGGTGGTGCCGATTACTATTTTATCGGGATGGGTAAAGTCATAGACTGCTGAGCCCTCCCGGAGGAATTCTGGGTTGGAGATGATGCCAAAAGAATATTTCACCCTCATCCCACCCTCTCCCCTTAAGGGCAAGGGATAAGGGGGATGGATTCCTGCTTCCGCGGAAATGACAGAAGAAGCCCCGGGAATGACAGATTTAGGCAGGTATTTATTAATTATTTCTTTAATCTTGCGGGTAGTGCCTACTGGAACTGTGCTTTTAATAATAATGACTTTATAATTATTAATGGATAAAGCGATTTCTTGGGCCACTTCTTCAACCTGTTTTAAATTGGCAGAACCATCATGGTTGGGGGGTGTACCCACTGTAATAAAGATAACTTGTGATTCCTCCACCGCTTTTTTGATATTGGTGGTAAAAAAGAGTCGCTTTTCTTTAACGTTTTTTTCAATTAAATCTTCTAAATGTGGTTCATAAATGGGTATTTTTTTATTATTTAATCGTTGAATTTTATCATTATCTTTATCCACGCAGATGACCTGTAAGCCAAAATTTGCCAGGCAAGTGCCGGTAACCAGGCCAACGTAGCCAGTGCCGATGATGGATATTTTCATGCTTAAACCCCCTTTATAATTGGTTTGTTAGTTAACTAGTTTATTGGTTTAAATATCAGAAAAACTCTTACAATTTCTTAAACAATTAATTGTCGAGTAGACGGGTATCTCTTAACCTTAGGAACAGATTTGTATTCCCTGTTTCTTCCCGTTTCCTTATGGAAGTGTCACAATATTAGTACCCTGGCCAACTGATAGCCCACCCCTCACAGAACCGTGCTTGCACTATTAATGCACACGGCCTTCGTATTATTATTCACATAAATTGCTATCCTTTACAGTTTTGTTTACATTTATGTTCCTTTCTGAGAAGGTAAATGTTTCCCTGTAAAAGAGCGATAATATGTTACAGCCTTCCCGATTTCTCGGTACTTTCAGGGCTCTATCCCTTCAGCTTATGCTTTCGGCCTGCTACCTTGTTATATTTTTTTCTTTTAAATGTATTGGGAGCTAAAGAAAGGGCGGTGTCTCCAACCACTACCACATTTTTTAAACCATTATCAAGTAAAATCTTCTTGGAAATTGGCCCCCTAACACCAACAAATAAAAATGATGAAAGAATTTTTACCCATTCCGATATAATATTTTTCCAATATTCATCATGTTGTTGCCTCCAGAAATCTTCTTGGGCAACTCCAGTACCAAAGCAAAACAAAGGAATCTTTTTTCTCTGCAATTTTCCTTCACTTCTTTTAACCATCTAAAATCTTGATTAATAAGGGTCCTTTCCCCCAATACCCCAATATCATATACTTGTTTTTTTATAAACTTATAATATCTCTCTACGATCGAATTAGATTTATAGGGTATAAAGCAAAAACTACGAAAAAGTTTTATATAAGATTGATATAAAACTTCATCGCCTAAATTATCATACCCGACCCAACCGGCATACGCAGCTGTTTGTTTATTAGACTTGAGACTGGTCAGAATTTTTAATTCTTTTTCTGCTCTAATTTTTAAATCTATAAATTTATTCTGAATTCTGTGAAAAGTGTTTTTCTTATACATAACTTGTTCTACCACAAGTGAAAACTCTAGGGTTAATTGTAACCTATTTAAAAATTTCTGAATATTTATTATTATAAATAAGGTCTTTGTTCTCATTTAGAAATCTCATTGGATTGCTGTAGCCCACCGTTGTTCCTCGAAGCCAAGCAAAAATACTTTCTTCAGTTATATTTGATGAACTTAAATATACATAGGAACTTTTTCTTATCACCTGGGGAAAAATATCTCGTTTTATCCACTTTTGCAATTCAAACTTATAAGACAATAAACTTTTTCTACTCGCGTAGCTATCCATATATATATAAGTACTTTTTTGATAATTATCGAATAACCATTGACCAGATTTGATTTCTGCATTATGAGTATAGTAAAAATTATAATCGGTGCCAGAATTATTCATTTGTACAGACGGCACAGCTCCACCTAAAATTTGTGGAATAAATCCGGATAGAAATAAGAAGTACAATAAAAATACCCCTGATACAAAAATAATTCTAAGATTTCTTTTAAACAATTTAAAAACCATCAAGCCTCCTAAAACTGAACTAAATGAAAGGATTATCAATAATTGAGAATAGGCTCTGCCAAGACCATAGCTTATGGTGCCATATGGTACAATAATTATTATCCCCAACAATAAAAAACTTACAATATTTAGTATAATATATTCTTGATTTATTTGCCTTTTTTTAAATTGAGAAAACACAAGATAGATAACGCCAATTATAATGAATATTTTTACTAATTTTTTAATAATCTCCATGAAAAGATATATTTTTGACACCATATTTGAATTTAATTTTACTGGCAAAATCTTTTGAGGTACAATTTCGGGGCTATAAAATTTATACTTCTCCTCCCTATAAAAATCGTCATTTGGCTCTTTATCATATTTAGAGATCGTTTCTTCTATATAGTTACTTAATATCAATCTAAAATTTGGTTTATAGAAAATATTAAACTGACTTAATGGTGAAGAGCCCATTTCTCTCACATCATCCTTAAATATATTTGTCATGTTTGTTATTGTTTTGCGGGTAAATTCAACCAGATTCCCAGAGGTTTCGGTTAACGGCCCATACCAAAGAAAGGTAAAAATGACAAGTAAAAAGATTAAGGTCCCTCGGAAGTAATAATTTTTGTTTTTTGGAATTCTATCATTCTCCTTTAAATTAATTTTTTTATATAGCTTGGAAAAAATTTTTTGGTTTTCTGTTTTTCGAAAAATAAAGGAGACCACCCAGCTCAAAATAAAAAGACTAAGAGCTATGTAGGTCGTTGTGTAATGTGAAACTACCATTGAAAATCCAAAAACTAGAAACAGAATATTTTTCAATATAGGATCAATCTTCTCATTAAACAAAACGAGAAAAATCAATGAAAAATATAATAGGGCAGTTTCTCCCCGCGTATGCATAGGCATAACTATAAAAAAAGCAGGAGTAAATATAAAAAAACAGCTCGCAAGAAAAGCAAAAATAGTTTTTACATATCTTTTAAAAGTGAGGAAAATACTAACTGATGTGAAACTAAATATTAGTTGATAAAGAATTTTAAAAATATATTGATCATTAATATTTAAAAATGAATTTAAAATAGTAGGGAAAATAGTAAGGCTTAAACATGCATTGTAAGAATTATGTGGAAAATTCAGCATACTCCAATAAAAATTCTTTTTAGTTAACTGAAATATAAAATATTCGGTTGTAATATCACTGCCAAAAACGTACCTACTTCGTAATGAAGTTGCCAATAACAAGGCTAAAGAAATATTCAAAATAGCAAATAGATAAATGTGTTTATTCAATTTATCTTTTAATAAAACCGCGAGAAAAACATAAATAGCTATGCCAGCTAGCATGCTCATAGTAAGATAATTGGACCCATTGTTGTTAAGCATTGCTGCGCCAAAAATACTTAGAAAAATAAAAATTACTGGAATGACAAGAAAAACCTTGTTTAGCCAACTCAATTTTGGTAGTTTGATTTTAAGCGAAATTTCTTTATTTCGTTTGAAAGCAATAAGCCAAAAAATCAACAGAAAAATATTAAAGCTGACAAGTAGGGGAACTAATGACAAGGGTTTATCAATCCCAACTAAAGGCAAAGTCCAATTGATGAATAATCCTCCAAACATTAAAAAAGTAATACTTAGGCCAATCGAATAAACAAAATATTCCCAGAACCCAATTTTTCTGACTTTGAGCATTAGCATGATTAACAACCCAGGAATAGTTATTAGAAAGATAAAAGAAAAAATTGCTCTAAGATAGAGGTATTGAATATCAAAAAAGACTAAAAGATTTACAATTAGTCCAAAGATTAAAATTTCAAAAAAAATTTTATTTTTTGTTATATACATTTTTTAATTTTCTACCCTTTTTTTCTCCTTAACACATTTTATAAACATAGCGGAAAGAAAACCACATCATTTGGTTTTGTCATGGTGGTTATATGGAATATTAACTAAAATACTTACATATATTCCTTCTTCAAATTTTTCGTAATGGTTGACTTCAATTAATTTCATATTTTTTTAAATAATTTTTTTACTATGTCCTACAAAAATTTAATAGGTTCACATGGAGTTGGGAGATGATTCACTGCTGTTAATAGTAGAAAAGTTCCGTCTGGGGTTAACACTCTAACAATTTCATTTATTGCTTGCTCCAAATTGTCTACATGGTCTAACGAATTGAACGAAGATACAACATCAAAGTATCCATCTTCGAATAGAGTATTCTCTACTCTTGCGTATACATAACTCATTTTATGATTGTTACTTCCAAGACCACGATAAGATACCACTAAAGGGTCTAACCCAACCCGCTCTAATGTCATATCAGACCATTCTAAACTTCCACGAGGACCACAACCAATATCTAATATTATTCTTTTATTTTTGTAGAAAGAGTAATCTAAACTGTAATGCTTCATATAAAAATTTTTATAATGACTATTTTCTAAATTTCTTTCCTTTTTCTTTAGATTCTGCCAAAAAGATAATTCATATTTTTCTTTAATTGGGATTCCTATTGCAATAAGAAAATGATAGTAGATTCTCTGAATGCCTCTTACAATAGTAAGTAAAATGCTATATCTACGGATAATATTTTTTATTTTACCCAGCAATTTTTTCATCCCTCTTTCTCTAACTTTGATTGTTGATATCTTTTCTATTGGTTCCATTTTTTTAGAAAAAATAATTCTTTTGAAATACCAAAACCAAAGATCAAATTTATGAAGACAACTTTTAAGGGCTGCCTTTTAATATTTTTTATTATTGGAATAAGTAAAAATAAAGGATAATACGGCCAGAAGAATGTTAGGGGTAAAAAAATAATATACAATGGATAAATTAGTGTAACTATGTCGTAGCCAAATAAATTTTTCCATCTGTGTGGATGTTTTTTATATAACCTTGCGCGTGCTTCTCCACGCCTGAAGGATCTTATAATTTCTTGTCGTAAATTTCCCCAATCGTGATATATAATAGCGTTCTTGTTATATCTGATTTTATAACCTAAATCAGTAGCTCGCCAAGTAAAATCGACATCGGAACCATAATTAAAGCTTTCATCAAAAAATCCCACCTTTTTTATAATTTCTTTTTTAAATGCCATGTTCATAGAAGGGGCTTCATCTAAGTACTTTTTGGAGTTCCTTCTTTCTTTTCCAACATCCCCTATAGTTTTCCCGCCAATAGATTTAATTGAGCCAGCAACAATAATTTTTTCTTCGTTGTTAATTGATTTGGCCAACTCAATTAGCCAATTATTATCAGGTACACAATCAGCATCTATAAAAGCAATAATATCCCCTTGAGCTTTTTTAAGCCCTAAGTTTCTCTGTTCGGGAATTGTAAGTTCCTTACTTTTTTTATTATGATAATAAATCCATCTTACAGAAGGGAATATATTCTTTATATCATCTAAATTTCCTTCTGATACGTCTATTACCAAGATTTCAGTTTTTTCTGGTTTAGAGATTTTAAATAATTTTTTAAGAGTGTTTTCTATTCTTCTGTCATTCTTAACGATAATTATTATTGATATCATTTTTGATTATTTTAGTTTAGCCTCCTTAACACTTTGATAAACATCCTCAAATTTTTCTACAATTTTCTTCCAGTCATAATTCTTAGTTTTTTTTCTTCCCCTTTTAGACAATGTATTTATTAAAATTTTATCTTCAATTAGGTCATCAATTGCTCTGGCAAAATTTTCTGGTATTAGTAGATTAACCAAAATATCCACATTATCAACAAGTTCCCGAGTATATCTTATATCTAAGGCATATATTACACACATAAGGCTTGCCATTTCATTTACCTTTAAAAGTATTATCAAAAATTAATAAAAGATAAAAATAAAGATCAATCTATAAATCAAAATGCCAGAGAAAACTTTATTTTTAGTTAGTTGCATTTTGAATTAATTTTTTCCAATTTTTAATATAATTTTTAGTGTCAAATTTTTTAGATTGTTTAATGCAATCTTCTTTCATTTGTTCTGCTTTTTTTAGATTAAATTTTTTAACAACATTGACAATATCTTTTTCCGTAGCTTCAATTAGAAATCCTGTTTTTCCATTAATAATAGTTTCTTTGCAACCACCCTCATTAGCTGCTATACAGGCTTTCCCTGAAGCCATTCCTTCTAAAGGGACTAAACCAAAATCTTCATTAAAAGGTATATAGATTGTTGCTAAGCCGGTAGAATAAAGTTCTTTTAATTTTCTATCGTCTACATTGCATAATAATTCTATATTTTTATTCTCCTTTATTATTTTTAAGATTTTTTTCTTTTCTGGACCATCTCCTACGATAACTAATCTTTCATTAGGTAATTTTAAAAATGCTTTGGCTAGTAGATCTATTCTTTTTTCTGGTATTAATCTTGAAACTGCTAAATAAAAGTCTCCAAATTTTTTAAATTTAAATTTCTTTGTATCCACAGGAGGATAAATGACTTCTGATTCTCTATCATAATATTTTTTGACTCTTACCTGAGTGTTTTTTGAATTTGAAATTATTTTTTGAATATTATTTTTAATTGTGTTTTGATCTTTTAAGTATAATATTTTTATATAAATTTTATAAAGAATCTTTTTGATTATATTGGCTCTATCTATTCTTATTTTTCTTAAATCATATAAAACTCTATTTGGAGAGTGACAAAACCATATATTTAATTTATTGGGTCTTGAAGCAAATATAGAAGAGTACAGGCTAAAGATATAAATATCATAATCGAATTTTTTTCTATTTAAAAAAAATCTTAATGGACTCTCAATTTTACATCCAATTATATAACTATATTTTATTGATATATTGCCTATATCTATGACTCTTGCCTTTATATCTACCCATTTCTTGAGTTCTGGGTTGAAACCTGAGGTTATTAAATCAGCATCCAGATGATTGGCTAATTCGATTATGACTCTTTCTGCTCCTCCTTTTTTAGTTAATGTATCATGAAATATTCCAATTTTCATTTTTTATCTAAACTTCCTTCAATTATTTTTTTGGTTTTTTCAATTTGTTTATCCCAAGTAAAATTTTCTTTTACTTTTTTATATCCATTTTCTCCCATTTTTTTAGCAAGCTTGGGATTCTTAAGTATTTTTATTATTGCTTTTGCAAGAGCTTCTGGATCTTTTGGAGGAACAAGTAAGCCGGTCTTTTGGTCACTAATCACCAAAGGGATGCCCCCAACACTAGTACCTATTACAGGCTTTCCACAAGCACCTGCCTCAATTAATACCATTCCAAACCCCTCAGAATTATTTAAGGTAGGTAAAATAGTGACATTTGATCCCGCATAATACTCTGGTAATCTATCGATTGGGACAAATCCGGTAAAGATAACATTCTTCTCTATGGAAAGTTTTTGAGCAGAATTTTTATAGTTTTTTATATTATCTCCTTTCCCAACAACTAACAGTACAATGTTTTCAAACTCTTTTTTAACTAACGAAATAGCGTCAAGAAGATAATTTATGCCTTTGTGAATATGTGATTTATCTAATTGCCCAACAAATAGGGCAAAGTGATGATTGCCATACTTTTTCTTTAAGTAACCCTTATTGACATTAAGATTAAACTTAAGCACATCCACGCCAGGAGGAACAATACCAATTTCCTTAAAATATTTTTTTAAGTAAGTAGAATTCTGAGCATAATACTTAGAGGATGCAATTATTTTATCTGAAATATTTAAAGTATCATTTCCTATGGCAAAATAATATAGTTTACACAAAAGGTTTAAAAAAATATTTCCTTTAGTTAAATCATTTTGATACGTCAGTATAAACGGTATATTGTTACAGATCCTAGCAGCAACGTCAGAAATAAAAGGAACAGGGGTATGAGCATTTATCACGTCAGGTTTTTCTTTTTTGATAATATTTTTTATTTGAAAATACCACATTGGATTTATTGGTGTATTCGAAATTTTAAACCATCGTGATAGCCTATATATTTTTATCCCGTCTATTTTTTCTTCTATATATTTTTTCTCTTCACGGTTTGAAGTAATAATAACAATCTTCCATTTATATTTATCTTTAAGTCCTTTGGAAATATTATATGCATAATTTTGTACTCCTCCAATGTGAGGAAAAAAATAAGGAGTTACCACCATTATTTTCATTTTAAATATACCTCATCTATTTCGTTCACAATCTTATCCTCAATGCACGGAAAATTATTATAACTGAGAATTTTTTATTTGTCATTCTACTTTTTTTACATAGTATTTAAAGTTTATAAAACGTTTCCCAGCAAAATTATCTTTTAATACTTCAAAAACATCTCCATTGTTCTTATTCAAGAATTCTACCATTTTATCTTTATCATAAGTATACATTTCCATAATTGCTCCATAAATTTTTTCATCATAAAATGAATAAATTTTTTAGGAAAGATTATTTCTATTACTGTTTGCCAAGATAATTTTCTTTCACTAGCATTTAAAATTATTTTTATAAATTGTTAAAAAGAACTATTACACAACGTGTAATAATTCTTTATATAAATCTAAGTATTTTTTATTAACTTTTCCCCATGAATAGTTTTGTGCCTTTCTTACTCCTTCTTTAGACATCCTTTCCCTCATTGTTTCATTCGCAAATAAGTAATTTATTTTCTCGGCAATTCCTCTACTATCCTTTGGCTGAACTCTGAATCCAACATTATCTGTTATAAGATCTCTTACTCCTGGCAAATCTGAAGCAATGACTGGAGTACCACAGCTCATTGCTTCCAATGAAGAGTTTGTACAATTCTCACCTCTTGTTATTGAGGAAAGAACATATACATAAGCCTTATGGTAAAAATAGGGTAATTCTTCGTTATCTATGTGTCCGATAAACTGTATCTTTTTTCTTAAATTTTCTTTCTTTGTTAATTCTTTTAATTTTTTTTCTAATACACCTGAACCAATAATAATCAAAGTACCTTCAGGAACATATTTCATCGATTTTATTAAATACCTAAGCCCTTTGTACTTAACAAATCTTCCTACCCATAAAATTATTTTTCCTTTAGGAAGTGAATACCCACCTTTTTTTTTATTTAATGTCCTATTAAATAGTTTTAGATCAATACCATTGGTGATTATTGTTACTTTATCCATTATACCCTTTAATACCAATGAAGTTGACGCATATGAAATACCGGTTGTAGTAATTTTATCTGCTAATTTTACAACAATTTTATTAATAGTTGAGTTATAAATATATGCAAAAAACTGTCCCATTAGACTTTCAGCATTCCCATCAAATCTGTAAGATAACAAACATGGTATTTTGAAAATTTTAGCATAAATTATTGAAACATCCGAAAATCCAGGGCTAGTACCAAATGCATGAATTAAATCAGGTTTCATTTTAGAAAATCCATACCAATAAAGAGGTGCAAATGGAACCTTAAAGATATTGAAATAAGCTTTTACATAAATTACTTTGACTCCATTAATAGTTTCTTCTTTCTTATTTTTATTATTCTTATCAGAACATAAAACTGTCACCTTATAACCTTTGTTTATTAAATATTCAGATATCTTTTGCATATTTAACTCTACCCCTCCACTAATTGGAGTGTAAAGATGATAACACAAACATATATGTATTTTATTTTTCATTTTTTTTCTCCAATTTCATTTAAGTGATTATATGCAGCAATTTCTATTCCTCAAATGTGGGTGTAATAATAATGAGTTATTATTAATATTTTCATTTTAAGATTTGTCGCTTTTTCATTTTGCTTAGCTTTAACCGAAAATTCTTTTAAATATCAGATGAATCATATTGCCAAGACCATCCTTGAAGGTACTAAGCTTAACCTCTCCTACCCTTGCTCTGTAAATAATTGGAACTTCGGCGCACTTAAAGCCTTTTTTATAAGCTTCTATTTTTAGCTCTTGCGAAAAGGACATGCCAGAAGATTTAACATTCAATTTAGACCAAATACTTCTTTTGAAAATCCACATTCCGGATTGGGAGTCTTTACACGGTAACCCGAATAGTATTTTGGTTATTAAATGAAATGCAAGATTTCCAAAATAGTGGGTTCTACTCATCACTCCTGGTTGTAAATTAGTCAGTCTGTCTGTGGTAATGAAGTCTAAATTTTCATCCTCCATCTTTTTAATTATTTTTGGCAAATCATTAAAAGGATAGGTTAAATCTGCGTCTCCTGTAGCGATAATATCTCCTGTAGCATTAGCAAATCCTGCCTTGTAGGCATTCCCATAACCCTTAATTGGCTGGACGATAACTTTTGCCCTATGACTATTGGCTATATATCTTGTTTTATCCTTTGAACCATTATCAATAACCATAATTTCTATTTCGTATCCCATTTTTTTTAATTCATTAATTGGTATTTCTTTTATTACGGATCCAATAGCTTGTTCTTCATTTAATGCTGGTATTACGACTGTTATTTTTTTAATATTGCTGGTTTCAATGCT
>SDBS01005895.1_pt1 | contig 11924 bp, 7 predicted proteins | sample 2277091 | NCBI WGS metagenome assembly SDBS01 (sample SAMN10404972, study PRJNA504765) | marine sediment metagenome | isolation source: marine sediment core GS10_PC15, 163 cmbsf | place: Arctic Ocean: Southern Knipovich Ridge | collected 2010 | reverse complement strand
TCAAAATATTCTTTGTTAATTGTTTTTGTGGGTGTTTGTTGTGGACAAATAATCGCACAGCAAACACGAGAAACAACCATCCGTAATGCAACGAAGGGAAATATCCCATACTCTATTCGTCTCTATCGCTCTAACCAGGAACGTGAGGAGAAAATTCTCAAGGTGGGAGAGGTTCACCGTTATCCCGGTCATTTAGCACTCTATGTCACCTTCCCGCATGGAGAAAAACGTATTACTTATCGGATTACTCCCGGCCTGTCTCATGTCTTCCGTCTCGATGAAAAAAATCAATTGGAGCTCTATCTAGGTTCACATGGACGGGCGGATGCGGTGGATTTGGCGCCTTATGTAGTAACTCCCTATGTTGTGGTTGAAAAGATGCTGGAAATGGCAGGTGTCGATAAAAATGATGTGATCTATGACATTGGCTGTGGGGATGGGCGTATTGTCATTACGGCTGCGGAGATTTATGGAGCTAGAGGCGTGGGGATAGATATTGTCCCAAAAAGAATTCAAGAATCCAGGGAAAATGCCAAAGCATCGTTTGTAGAACATCTTGTAGAATTTCGGCATGAAGACGCTACAAAGTCGGATTTATCGGAAGCGACGATTGTGACCATCTATCTCATTCCCGATTCCAATGCACTGCTCCGGCCTCAGTTTGAGAAACAGCTTAAGCCAGGGACATTAGTCATTTCTCATGGATATCCAATCATTGGATGGGAAGACAAGCTCGTGGAGTTTGCGAAGGTCGAAACAGATTTTGAATCGGCCCACCTCATATTTGCTTATAAGAGATGACCGTTCGACAATATCAATTAATTCAGCTTCGTCCTTCCTTTATCGTTTAATAACATCTAAAACCTCGATTTCGTAGACAAGTGTGATGTTGGGGGGAATCGCAAACCTTTTTTGTCCCTGAACTTCTCTTGTGTAATAACCGCTTGTCCCGAACGCTAAATCGGATTTAAGAATGAGGATCCGTTTTTCTCCTTTTTTCATGTCGGCAAGAGCCTCATTAATTCCGGGATTGATCTGACTCTGTCCCACGATGAACTCAAAAGGAGTTGCTGCAGGTAATGGTGTAAGCTTTCCGTCCCCTTTAGAGGTGAAGGCTAAATTCCCGTCTAAGGTCTTTCCTGAATAGATAACCTTGAGTGCAGCTCCTGGCTCCGGTTTTTGTCCCTGTCCTTCCAGGACTATGACATACTTCAGGCCGCTTTCTGTCGTATTGGTCTCAGGCCAATTTGTCTGGATAAGGTCTGCCTCTCGCTTTTTCTTTGCGTCTTCTTCATCTTTCAATTTCTGATTCGCGGCATCCACCAATTTTAGAAAAGATTCGGTGTCAGATTTGAATTGTTTTGCTTTTTTTCCAATACGGACAATCACAACACTATCAATGACATCCTCCTGTGCGGTCGACTGGACCACTTCAATGCCCTCGATCACGTGCCCAAACACAGTATAGCTGTTATCGAGATAGGAACGATCACTCAATGTTATATAGAACTGGCTGCTGTTGGTGTGAGGACCACTATTAGCCATTCCCAGCATACCCTCCCCGCTGTGCCTTAAGTCAGGATGAATTTCATTCGGGAACATATACCCCGGGCCTCTACTTTCGGCATCTTTGGGCATCCCGGCCTGAATGACGTGATTGGGGACAACCCTATGAAATGCGGTGCCATCAAAATAGGGAGTGCCTGCGGGTAGAGCCGAATTGTCTATGGTTCCCTCTGCCAATCCCACAAAACTCACCACTGTCATCGGAGTTTTTTCAAACTCCAATTGGAGTACAATCTGACCTTTCTCCATGTTCAGTTCAGCATAGAGGCCGTCCGGATATTTTGATGGGGAACATGCAGGAACTATAAAAACATAAATGACCAGAATGATAAAAACGCCAAAAAGTTGTTTTTTGTTTATCATCACATCCTCCTTAAAAGAAGAAAAGCCTTTCATATGAGTTTTATGAGAGTATCTATCCAGTTGATAAAGAACAATACCCCAAGAATAATGATCCCTTTGTTAAGAAATTTCCCTAGCTTTTGAAGCCGTTCCCGGAGTCCGGAAAGAAAGATCACACCAAGACTCACGAGAAACTGGGACAAAATATAGATAATGGTCAGCAAGCCCAGTCTGTGGTGCGATAAACTTCCCGATATATCTCCGCGAACCGCAGAGGTTACGGAGTGTGTCAGCCCGCATCCGGGGCAGGGGAGACCAGTGAGGTTTTTAAAGATGCAAATCTCGGGCAGTGTAATCCGTCCGACAGCAATAGATGGACCGCCGGATGTATTGGGAACAAGAACAAATGCCCCTAAAAGAATACAGGAACAAGCCACAAGGATAACAAAAGAGGGACCCAACTCGGGCTTTATCCGGGATAACATCGGTTTTTTATTTAAAAGCGGCCTTGACGTCCGGCCTCATTAGAACAACGAGTGACCATATACCAACGGGCAGGCCTATGATACAGCACGGGGTGATGCAGGGAATCATAGCCAGAATAGAGGCCACTACTGCTAAATTCCATTGTTTTAATTCTTTCATTTTTAGAGCGGCATAGATAATAAATATGGCCACAAGTAGTCCCATAAAAGAACTCCCCATTCCGAATGCCCCTCCAGCAAAATCTTCATACCAGCCGAAATTTCGACCTCCAAATAATGATCCCAGACTCAAGCCGATTCCCAAGGCAATTAGTGCAAATAAGGAGAAAAGAGCGCTTACGGCTCCAGTGATAATCATGCCGATGGAAGGTCCAGAGACCTGACCTGTCTGAACGATAACATATTGAGTTGTTTTTATTCCTTCTGTCAAGATGTCCTCCTTTAAATTGTCATTCCATTATACGGAATTAAAATACTTTAAGTTCAAATTTTTTACAAACCTTTTTAGTGAAAATGGAGTCTAGACTTATAAAGATGTTCAAAAACTTTATCAAAGTCGCACTCAGAAACCTTAAAAAATCAAAAACTCTATCTGCTATAAACATTTTGGGACTTGCGGTTGGAATCGGCTGCTCGCTTCTCATCGCACTTCTTGTGATCGATGAACTGGGTTATGAAAAATTCCATAAGAATGCAGATCGGATCTACAGGATTGTCATGGAGGATTACATCGGTTCCCCCGCAGCCATGTCTCCTGCTTTAAAGAGCGGTCTGCCGGAAGTCGAAGAAACGGTCTTAATAGACAATGCCTCGCGGCGATCGAAGCAGCTTTTTTCAACCAAAGACAAACGATTTTATGAGGAGCAGTTTATTCTGGCGGAACCGTCCATATTCAAGGTGTTTTCTCTTAATTTTCTAAGAGGGAATCCGGAGACAGCCCTTAAAGATCCCCATTCTATTGTTCTGACGAAAACAACGGCTAAGAAATATTTCGGAGACCAGGATCCGATGGGACAAATTTTAACTCTTGAAAATACTCAGGATTTCACCATAACGGGCATACTCGAAGACATCCCAAAAAACACACATCTCAAATTTGACCTGATGGCTCCTTTTTCCCTGAATGAACAGGAAGACCGGTACGGCAAAAATCTGTACCAGAATTGGGGAGCCGCAAATTTCGTGACATACATCCTCCTTTACAAGGGCGTAACTTCAGACCGAACCGAGCTTGAAGGAAAGATCAATGCTGCCAAGAATGCATCCGGTGGAGGAAAATACACCCGTACTTATTTTGTTCAATCATTAAAAGAGATCCACCTCTCATCAAACCTCCGTGCGGAATTTGAAGCCAACAGCAGTACCCGGAGCGTTGTCTTTTACGGCATTATCGGGTTTATCATACTCCTAATTGCTTGTATGAATTCTATGAATCTCTCGACCGCTCGATCAATCAAAAGAGCCAAGGAAGTGGGGATACGGAAAGTTGTAGGAGCTACTCGTTCTCAGCTCATCCTTCAGTTTTTTGGAGAATCCTTTATTTTATCATTGATCTCACTTTTTGCTGCGATAGGCTTAGTTGTTCTTTTTCTTCCCACATTCAATGCCGCCACAGGGAAATATCTCTCTTTGTTCAATTCCCCGATATCTCTTTTGTCTATTATCGCAATGATTACAGTTATCACCGGCATCGGTTCAGGCCTTTATCCGGCCATTTTCCTCTCTAATTTTCAACCTGTAAAGGCTTTCCAATCCAAGCTTATGCCTAACTCAGCAGGGACAAAATTGAGACAAGTTCTCGTGCTCGTCCAGTTTTCCCTTTCGATTATTTTTATTTTCTGTACTTTTGTTGTCTGGAACCAGTTGAAATATGTGAGAAAAATGAATTTAGGGATAAATAAAGAGCATGTGATCAATCTGCCGCTTCATAAAGATATCCAACCCAAGTATGAGCTTATAAAAAACGATATTCGACAAAATCCGGGCGTCATCAGTACAACCGCATCTAATTTCCCCACGCTGGCCCCATACAACCATGGATTCTATTGGGAGGGGATGACAGAGGATGACGACAAGTCGATGTTCTGGTTTGCTGTCGATTATGATTTTTTAGAGACAATGGAGATAGAGCTTGTCGCGGGAAGGAATTTTTCCCCTAGTTTTGCTACGGATATTAAAACAGCCTATATTTTCACCGAATCCGCAGCTAAAGAATTTGGCGAAGATTTTATCTGGAATAGAAAGTTTAGTTTATTTGGAGAAGATAGCAAGGCGTCAGTCATTGGGGTGGTCAAAGATTTCCATTTTATGTCTCTTCGGGAGCAAATGCAGCCTGTTGTCCTCTGTATTTTCCCAAGATTTCTCAATCATATATCGGTGAGGATGCGTTCGGAAAACATACCGGGAGTCCTCAGTCATTTGGAAAATGTCTGGAAAACCTACATGCCGGAAAGGCCCTTTGAGTATTTTTTCCTCGATGCCCGATTTGATATGATGTATAAAGCTGAAGAGCAGCTTGGTAAAATTTTCTCGTATTTTGCCGGTTTGGCCATCTTCATTTCCTGTCTCGGACTCTTTGCCCTGGCCTCTTTTATGGGGGAGCAGCGGACGAAGGAAATAGGCATCCGTAAGATTCTTGGAGCTTCTGTCTCCAATATCACATTCCTACTTTCAAAAGAGTTTTTGAAATGGATTCTGTTTGCCAATATCATCGCCTGGCCTGTGGCCTTTTTCGCCATGAAAAAATGGCTGGCTAACTTTGTTTACCGGACGACGATCGGTATCGAAATCTTTCTTTTTTCAGGGATACTGGCTTTGGGGGTTGCTTTCCTTACCATCAGTTACCAATCCTACAAGGCGGCTGTCCTCGATCCGATTGACACGCTGAGATATGAGTGATCCTATTCCAATATCCTTAACTTCAGATGAGAAGCAAACCCAGCCGAACGGTATACTCTATGCGTCGCTTTTTGAAAATCCGATTCCACAGCATGATAGATATCGACAAATTTCTGCGGATTACGGTCTATGACGGGGAACCAGCTGCTTTGAACCTGCACCATAATTCTGTGTCCCTTGAGAAAACAATGATTTTTATCGCGAAGATCATATTTTATTTCGGTGACTTTATTCGGTACAAAAGGTTCGGGTTTTTCATAGCTGTTGCGGTATTTACCGCGTAAAACATCGGCGCCAACCAGCATTTGAAAATCGCCCATTCTTATATTTTGCGGGTTGGGATCATTATCCGGAGCATCTCCCGGATATACATCGATGAGTTTGACTATCCAATCCGCATCTGTCCCCGTAGTCGATACATATAGATTGGCTAGTATTGAACCTGCAATTGTGACATCCTCGGATAATACCTCTGACTGATAAACCAATACATCGGGTCTGCTGGCGGTAAATCTCTGATCTTCCACCATCCACAGATGTCCCTGCCTTGTTCGCGTTTCAATGGAAAAAGGTACCGGCTTATTGGGGTCGCTTACGTATTCATCAAATTCATCTCCCTCTTTAATGTCTGGGGCACTGAATGAAAGCAGGCCATTGGCATGAAAATAAAGATTTTTTGCTTCGGTCTGTTCCGGCGGCCATTTTTCATACGATTTCCATTCATTTGAACCGGTTTCAAAAACAAGTGCCTCGGGAAGATTCAAATCGCCCTGATCTTTTAAATGGTATAGAAAAAACGGGAATTCAACTTCATTTTTAAAATACTCGCTTGTTTTTTGGCCAAATTGAATATTTCCTAAACTTTCTCCTGTGCCGCGGGCCCATCCGCCGTGCAGCCAAGGACCGATAACGATAGTACTCTTATTTTGCGGATTTTTCTCTTCAATTTTAAAATAAATGCTCATAGGGCCGTAGAAATCTTCAGCATCAAACCAGCCTGCAACATTGAGAACAGCGTGTGTAATATTGTCAAGATTATGAAGCACCTCTTGTCTCTCCCAGTACTCGTCGTAATCGCCGTGTTCCATATACTCATTCCAGGTGGGCACGCGATTAAAAAAGTACTTTTTATCTACATTGGACAGAGGGCCAAGCTCCATAAAAAATTTATATCCATCAGGTGTTCCATAATCGAATCTTGCGCTGCTGCGGTTTTCCGATGGGTTCGATCGTACGGCTGCATTGCCTGAAAGCCATCCGAATGTATACATGAGACGGAAAGCGCCATTATGATGAAAGTCATCACCAATCCACATATCAGAGGGCGAAGCCTGTGGTGAAGAGGCTCTCATGGCGGGATGGGCGTCAATCATGCCCATTACGGTCTGAAATCCCGGATAGGAAATTCCCCATTGCCCGACTCTTCCATTATTATTGGGACTGTTCTGCAAAAGCCATTCAATCGTATCGTATATATCGCTGCTTTCATCGGTGTCTTGCGGCCCTTTTTTTTCGCTTATGTGCGGCCGCATCACCACAAACTCACCCTCGGATTTAAACTTTCCGCGAGCGTCCTGATAAACAAAAATAAAACCTTCTTTTGCATAAAGTTCATTGGGCCCCAGTGTAAGTCTGTTCATTTTCGATCCGTAAAAATGTATCCCATACGGTGTGCTAAAAAACATAAAAGGATATTTTTTGTTCTGGTCGTTTGGAGTATATATTTGCGTGAAAAGTTTAACTCCATCGCGCATAGGAATCATGACTTCCTTTTTTGAATAATGATCTCTGGCATCGAAGTTCTCTTGGGTATAAAATACTGTCGATACAAAACATAATACAAATAGAATTTGCAATAATCGCAGCCAATAATTATTTTTCCTCTTCTTCATGACTCCCTCCAAACATTTTATCATTTGGATTATATACTATGTAATTAAATAAGCAGAGACAAGCCCAAGTATCAGGAAACGGATTGGGTCGACTTTATAGAACTTGTGAATCAAGGCTGCCGACGTAAAGACGAATGGATTCGATCGGAGATCCTTTTTTTGGCTCCACCGATAACAATTTGGCATTCCTGTGTGACACCAAAAGGACAAAACCAGTCAAATGGATATGAGTTTGACCACTATTTAATTATATGGTATAGATTGTAGAGATTGTCAGTGGGCTGAAATTGACCAGAAGATAATATTCATGAAAAAGCGTTGGATTGTAATCTCCATTTTTGTGCTGATTACTGCCGGAATCTGCAGCTTCTGGTATTTCATTGGGAAAAGTCGTCCCAAATCAAGACTTCCGATCAAGGTAGGCATTCTTCATTCACTTACCGGAACCATGGCCTTTAGTGAGAAAGTAGTCGCTGATGCAACTCTGTTGGCTATTGAAGAGCTAAATGAGTCCGGTGGATTACTTGGGCGAAAGATTGAAGCGCTACTCGTGGATGGTAAATCCGATTGGCCCACATTCGCAAAAGAAGCAGAGAAGCTGATAACGGAAGAACATGTTTCGGTTATTTTCGGATGCTGGACTTCTGCCAGCAGGAAAACCGTGAAACCTGTCTTTGAAAAATACAATCATTTACTCTTCTATCCTGTTCAGTATGAAGGTCTGGAACAATCGCCGAATATTATCTACACGGGCGCAGCGCCAAATCAGCAAATTGTCCCTGCTGTCATTTGGTGTTTTGAGAATCTTGGAAAAAGGTTCTTTCTGATTGGTTCCGATTATATTTTTCCCCGGGTAGCTAATGAGATCATACGAGATCACGCAACAGCAATAGGAGCAGAGATTGTCGGGGAGGAATATCTCCTGCTTGGAAGTCGTGATGTTAACTATATAATACGAAAAATAAAAGAAATCAAGCCTGATGTCATTCTTAATACGGTTAACGGCGACAGCAATGTACCATTCTTTGAGGGGCTGCAGGCCGCTGGTATCACGCCTGATGTTATACCAGTCATGTCATTCAGTATTGCCGAAAATGAACTCCAATCTTTGGGACCTGAAAACATGGTGGGGAACTATGCCTGCTGGAACTATTTTCAAAGCATAGACAATAGTGTGAACAAACAATTTCTAAGCCGCTTTAAAAAGAAATACGGGGCCGATAGGGTTGTCAATGACCCAATGGAAGCAGCCTATATTTCCGTTCATCTTTGGGCCCAGGCAGTGAGAGAGGTAGGGATGGACGATGTGAATGAAGTGCGCAGAGTCTTGGGAAATCAGAGCTTTGATGCGCCTGAAGGGCTTATTTATGTAGATCCCGCAAATCATCACATCTGGAAAACTGTCAGAATCGGGAAAATCAGGAGCAATGGGCAGTTTGAGATAGTTTGGGATTCAAACAAACCGGTTCAGCCTCTGCCTTATCCTCGAACCAGGTCCAAATCGGAATGGAATATGTTTTTACAAGATCTTTACGATAGCTGGGGCCAAACATGGGAAAATCCAGGAAAGTAAAGATACGATCTATGAGAATTACCCTCGCATCTAAATTGACATTCTTACTGATGTTGGCAGGATTGTTGCCCTTGATTATTTCTTTTTATTTGAATTATAAAAGTGCCGTTGAGATGATAACGGAGGAAATAGAAACCAATCTGAAAGTTTTTGTTGAAACAAAAGCTAATCAGATCAATGCTTATTTTGATGATAGAAGAAAGGACGTCGAGTCGCTCGCTCACAGTCCTGTCATCATCGATACAGCGCCTAGACTCATCGCAGCATTCAAGACCAACGGAACGGACATGCCGAAATATGCGATCCTGGACAGAGAGATCAGACTTTTTCTGACGTACTACATCGAGACATATGGGTATTATGACCTGTTAGTTATTTCTTCAGGTGGCGACATAGTTTTTTCGATGAAACATGAAAAAGATTTCGGAACAAACCTGAAAACGGGCCCTTACAAGGATTCAGAGTTAGCTAAGAGCTTCATCGGGGCAGCGACCCTAATGGAAACGTCAGTTTCCGACTTCCGATATTATGAGCCTTCTCAAGAACCCGACGCGTTTATTGCCGCGCCAATCTACAGGGAGGGAGTAACCATCGGAGTACTTGCTGCTCAAATGAACGCCAAGACAATCTATGAATTAGTGCAGGACTATACTGGCTTGGGTAAGACGGGCGAGACGATCATAGCATCGAGAATAGGAGATCGTGCTGTTTTTCTGAATCCCTTGAGACATGATCCTGATGCCGCATTCAAGAGAGAAGTTGTCTTTGGATCGGATCAGGGATTACCCATTCAACAAGCAGTTCAAGGAATTAAAGGAACGGGTATATTTGAAGACTATAGAGGTAAAGAGACATTGGCTGCATGGAGATATTTACCTCACTTACGATTGGGCATGGTTGTGAAGCAGGACACAGCCGAAGCATTTGCGCTGGTTTATATTTTGAGAAATCGGTTACTGGGTATTGGATCTGTCGCTTTGCTAGCTTTGATCTGTGCAGCACTGCTTCTTTCAAGAACCATTTCCGCTCCGATTAAAAATCTTACGAGGACAACGAGGCTAATGGCCGGAGGAGATATGAGCGCACGCGCCGATATACGAGGCGGCGATGATATCGGTGTTCTTGGAATGACTTTCAACAAAATGGCGGAAAAACTTCAACGCCAGACGGATTCTCTGGAACGAATGGTTGAGGAAAGAACGGAAAAATTGAAAATAGCTCTCAATGATTCTCAGGATGCTAGAGATAAAATTGATGGCATTATTAAGTCCATCGCAGATGGATTAATTGTTACCGATTCTCAGAATAAAATTGTTTTGATGAATCGTGCTGCAGAAGAACTGCTGGGTGTCCGTTTGAGCTCAGCCATAGGAATATCGCTTGATTTTGCGGTTAAAGATAAATCTTTGCAGGAAAAATTAATTTATACATTCGATAAAAAAATGACAGGATATGAATTTGATTTTGAGCACCCTGGAGAAGATCCAAAAAATCCAAGAATTATGAGAGCTCGGACGTCACTGCTTGGAGAACCGGATGGAACAAAAGTTGGAACAGTTCTCGTCATTCAAGATGTAACTCACGAGAGAGAGATTGATAGGATGAAAACAGAATTTTTAATAACAGCAGCTCATGAATTAAGAACTCCATTGACATCTATCCAGGGCTTTTCTGAGATCTTGATGACAAGAGATAAAATAAATATAGATGAACGTAAAAAATATTTAGGTTATATAAATAAGCAATCCATCGCTCTTGGAAAAATAGTCACAGATCTTCTAGATGTGTCACGAATTGAGTCAAGAAATGGTATGACAATAAGAAAAACTAAAAGTGATATAAGAGAGGTTATCAAAGAAGTAGTTTTTTTCTTTGAAGAACAAAAAATAAAAAACAAACTAAAAATAGAGATCCCTCAAAAACCTTTGGAATTATCTTTTGATCCTGAAAAAATCGATCGAGTATTGAAAAATTTAATTAGTAATGCAGTCAAATATTCACCTGGTGGTGGAGAAATTCGAATTGCTCTGACAGCCAAGGAAAATGCTTGTCAAATCTCAATCGAAGACCAGGGGATAGGGATGACATCAGAGCAGGTGACAAAAATATTTGACAAATTTTATAGAGCAGATACGTCAGATTCTGCACCGGATGGAACAGGACTGGGGATGACCATAGCCAAGCATCTTGTTGAGTCCCATGGAGGAACTATCAATGTGGAGAGCGAGTCGAAAAAAAGCACAAAAGTAACGATTACACTGCCGCTCTTAAACACCTCAGGATCGTAACAGGCAATAATGCAAAACTGCAAGTTACAGTCTATGATACATCTCTTAACGTTTGATCAGTTCAGTCACTTTCCATATTTCTATTTCGCCTTCACGAGTGTGGATGGCCAGTTTGGCATGCACTTTGGTGGATTGATTGGTCTTTAAGAACTCAAGCACCTTCCCGGTATCTTCTTTCCTTATATCGTATCGGCGAGCGGGGGAAACAATATAATAGCCGTGTTCTTCTCCTACTTCCAGAGTACAGGACAGGGTGTGATCTTCCAGTTTTGTGTGATCGCTGCAGTCCATGGGATAAAACACCCCTTCTTTAATATTCTTCACGTCGAGGTGCGCGTCGAGGGCAGTGGGTAACAGCCAAGACATAGCTAAAATTCCCAGGATTAACACAGTTTTTTCAATTGTTTTCATCAAAACCTCCTTTAGTGAAAACTGTTTTTAAAACTGTTATACGCGCCGCACCGCCTATACTTTAGATAATCTATATTATTAGTATTATACATTTCAAGTCAATAAAAAGTTTCCAGAAGCGAGGTAATCTCGGTGAGAATTCAGAAACATTAGGAGAGAGTACATTTGATTTATTTGTTTTTTTGTTGATTTCTGTCAGGTTCTCATATAAATGTAATAGGCATTAAAAGATTGAGGAGGAGATCATGAAAAGACAAATACTTGTTATTCTCATTTTGTGTGTACTTTTAGTTTCAGGCCTGATGGGTTTAGCTCAAACTCAAGGAACATTTACCATGGAGGAAGTCTTAGCTCCTCCTTATCCCTGGGCTCTCGAATCGGCCAAAAATGCGGATCGCATTGCATGGGTTTTCTATTCAAAAGGGGCTCGGAATGTATGGACAGCAGCAGCCCCGGATTTTAAGCCCGT
>SDBS01005894.1_pt1 | contig 11925 bp, 14 predicted proteins | sample 2277091 | NCBI WGS metagenome assembly SDBS01 (sample SAMN10404972, study PRJNA504765) | marine sediment metagenome | isolation source: marine sediment core GS10_PC15, 163 cmbsf | place: Arctic Ocean: Southern Knipovich Ridge | collected 2010 | reverse complement strand
GATCCCCGGCTTGTGGATCCTGACAAAACGTCCTAGTCTTTCAATAACTCCGACATGGCCTTGCGGAATTAGTTTCACATGAGCAACGACAACAAAAGATAAGAATAAAATCCCTGCTGCGAACAGAATATATTGCCACCACATAATGGCCTCCTTTAAGTACCTGTTTGTACGGTTTTGTTGTTCCGGTCTATTGGTTCAACAATTAGACAAAGTCCATCGATATCCAGGATCCTTACTTTGTCACCTTCACTGACCTTGATGTCATCCTGGGGGGTTCGGGCATTCCAGGGAGTACCGAATAATCTTATAGCTCCCTTCTTGCGGGAATTGTCGATATCCTCTATGCAGATCTCTTCCCGCCCGATGGCTGCCTCTATATGCATCGGTTTTGACTCTTTACGGAACATCCATTTCATAATGGGGCGTGCGACAATAACTAAGATAAGAGAAACACCGAAGAAGACAATGATGTCAAAGTAAAAGATATCCATCGCGATCTGGTCGGCAATTTCCAGTTGTGGGATAACTATCGAAGTGATGATAGCAGCAATTGAGCCGATAGCGAACCAAAAAAGAACCCATTTTGGCTTTATCATTTCTAGCATAAAGAAGACCATGGCCAGTATTGTCCACATGACCCATTCGTAGGACATAAAGCTCCCCAATTAAAAGTTTGCTACTCATGTTACATGGACTATATCACTAAATCTATCTTAACTGAGCAGAATTTTCAATAGTATTAAGGAATTGTCAGGCAAGCAGACAATGCTGGTAGTTTTTAGTTATCCGCATTTGGTGTGAATAATGCCTCTCCATGATCCTGCTTACCAAAATCACCGATGAGCTCCTGGATCTCGTCAGAGACAAGCCAGTTGATAAACAGAATTGCATCTTTGTTGTTTACTTTGGAGAATCTCTCCGGGGAGACGGCGATTACTCCATATGGATTGAATAAGACCTCTTGGTTCTGGATAAGTATTTCGAGATCGAGTGTGTCTTTCAATGCTAAATAGGTTGCTTTATCAATTAAAGTATAAGCTTGTTTTTCATCGGCTATGCGCGCTGTTTGTCCCATTCCTTGGCCTGATTCGATATACCAGTCACCGTTAGGATCTAGATCTATCTCTTCCCAGATGGATAGCTCTTTTTTGTGCGTACCGGAATCATCTCCCCGTGAGACGAATGAGCTATTGGTTGCAGCGATCTCTGTAAAAGCTTGCCCTGGTTCCGAGTTTTTAATGTCTGCCGGATCCTTCTTCGGGCCGATTACAACAAACTCATTGTACATAACGTCTTTGCGCAAAGATCCATAACCTTCGTTCATAAACTCGTCTTCTGCTTTCCGCGAATGGACAAGCAAGACATCAACTTGACCCTTCTTTCCCATGGCAATAGCTTCTCCTGTTCCGACAGCTATCGTTTTTATTCTCACGTCATAGTTATCCTCGAACTTTGGAATAAGGTAATCGAGAAGTCCAGAATCATGGGTGCTGGTAGTTGTAGCTAGAATAAGGGTTGCAGCATTCCGATCATTCTTTTTTACCGGGTCTATCCGGCAACCGAATAAGCATAAACTAAACAATATGATCAAGGCTGCTAGTAAATAATGTCTACGTCGAATCATTGATTTCCTTTGTTCCGGTTTTGTTTCTAAGTTATTTAACATGAGTGTTATTAAAATAGAATATCATTAAGTTCAGCAAGACGTCCCTCAAAATCAGGTGTAAAAGAGTCGTTTGATCTGACTAAGAAATCATTTGTAATCAGAAAAGTAGTTATGCCTATTGATGAAGCCGGGAAAAGGTCGAGGTCTTCATCGTTTCCGACCATCAGACTGTCCTGTGTTCTTATGTTAAGGACATCTACGATCTGCTGAAAATAGCTGGGATTAGGCTTACAATACATCATATTTTCATATGAGGTAATAAGGTCGAAGGAGGAAGGATCTATTCCAGCCCACCGGATACGCTCTGTTATTGCCCGGCGTGGGAATACTGGGTTTGTAGCTAGCACTAGTTTGATCTCTTTGTTTTGTCTTATTTCTTGAATTAGCTTGGCGGCGGCTTTGTCTTGGCCGATTGTTGCTCTAAGCGTGGGGAATGACTGCTCATAGAAATCATCAAATACCGGTTCTAGTTTTTTTCGTGAAAGGCCGGTGCGGTTTTCAAAATCGGTCCAAAAGATATCCTGATTGGTCTGCTGTCCGTTGTTTTGCATCATCTTTTGGGTTGAGATCAGGATCAGTTTAGTTAGATCTATATCAGGAAACAAAGGGCCAATTTCCTGGTTTATTAAGCTGAAGTATCTGGGCAGAAAATCGGCAAAATCATATGGTAGCAAAGTGCCGTCAAGATCAAAGAATACAGCTTTGAACACTCCCTCATCCTCGCCCTCATGAGACTACTTCTAGCATCGACATATATCATCGTGAGATTTTACTACACTTTTATTAAGAATTGCTGCAATAAGTGCAGGACAGACTGATATTTTAGTATAATATTACAGAAAGTCTGAGTTTTTATCAAAACTTCTTAGAAGAAGGTGTGTTGGTATGAATCTGATCTTGCTGATCGGTGCACTGGTTCTAGTTGTTGGATTGCTTTTGATCTTAGGTTTAAGTAGATATATGCCAGTAGCAGCAGCAAAGCGTGAGGAAAAAGAAGTTTATAAAAAAAGACCGCGCAAGCATCCTTTATTGCGCCGGTATGTATCCATTACCAGTATTGTTGGTATGACCGTGATCATATTGACTTTTCTCATAGTCTTACCGACGATAGTAGTTTTTAATCCCCGAAGTTGCTCAGTTTGTCATTCGGAGTCACATAATAAGTGGATGAATTCTACTCACAAAAATGTCAAGTGTGGTGAATGCCACATACAGACAGATATAAGGAGCACCATACAGTGCAGGTTGGGTGTTCTGCAGAAAGTAGCGATAAAGTTGAATCTGGTTGAGGAAACTAGCAAGCCGGTAGGCTTTGAAGCCCGTCCGTCAAATGAGACATGTGATAAATGTCATAAAAACAGGAGGACAATATCACCGGCCGGGGATCTTAGGATACCGCACGCGGCTCATATTAAAATAAGGAAGTTAAAATGTGTGGATTGTCATACCGGGCTTGTTCATAAGAGTGACTCGACGAAACAGAGCCAACAGTCGATGTTGAGTTGTTATAATTGCCATGACGGGAAACAAGCGCCGAATAGCTGTAGCGCATGTCATACTGAAAAAGCTCTACCCGATGATCACCGGGCGCCCGGATGGCTTGAGACTCACGGGCAGACTGAACAACAGAATCCAGAATACTGTATTGAATGCCATGGGTGGGTCGATGACTATTGCGGCGAGTGTCATCAGCGGAAACCGCGTAGTCATGTTGAGAATGGCAATTGGCGTTCAGATCACCAACCTTTGATTGTGACGGATAAGAAAGAGGGATGCAGCCAATGTCATGGCAGCCAAAGGTGTACCAGTTGTCATACCAGAAAATAGTCTTGCATTACCTTCTTAAGCACTGGTCTTGATCTTTCTATTGGTTTTCCCAGAATGCTTCGGCTTCATCTTCCATCTTATCGTGTCTTGCATAGTAGTCGGGGAATTCGTTTAAATGGGCAAGGGCAATTTTGCCGGTTACCAGAGGGTCGTCGTTTGTGACATTTGTGCTTGGGTCGATCTTTCCATGCTCGAGCTCTACATCCATTCCCCTGCGGAACTGCTCCACATCAAACTTGGACCAGTCGAGCCCTAATTTTTCACCTATTTTCTTTGCTTCTTCTGTCGAGAAGTGCTCCTTGACCGTCATAGCAGACTCCTTTCCTTGCGATTCAACTTAGTTTAAACGAGTTCCAGTATACTAATATTAACTAATCATAGAAACCTTCGTCGAGATCACCGGTGTTGGAGTAGCCCCGGCTCTCCCAAAAGCCCCGGTGGCTTGGATCGTCGGAAATCTCTATCTTGGTGATCCATTTGATCCATTTATAACCCCACTTCTTCTCTGCTACCAGAACAAACGGAAATCCTCTCTCTTCAGGTATGGTCACACCGTTCATCTCATATGCCATGATAATCGGATTATCAGTCATATAGCTGAGCGGAAAAGACGTTGAGTATCCATCCCGGGCATAAAAGATTATCGTATCCGCCCCCGGTTTTACATCGACCTTATCCAACAGATCACTTACCAGCATACCCTTCCATAGGATATTAACACTCCACCCCTCGACACAGTCGAGCCTGACTACTTTCTGATAACTTTTATGCTCCTTGATGACCTCGTCGTATGTATATAGCGATTGTTTTTCAACGAGACCGGTGATCTGTAAGCGATAGGTCTGTTTGTTGATGTGCTGAGGGCCTTTGATGGAATTCTCAACAAAATCGTTTATAGACGAGAGCTTGTCTCCTTTGTACTCTTTAACTTCTACCGATCTTATTTGTTCAGCTTCTTCTTTGGATTGTGTTCTTCGCTTTTTGAACTCGGTATTAGACCACCAGCATATAGCCAGGGATAAAAAGATCAGTATCATTGGTATGAAGAGTTTTGCAGCCTTTTTCATTAAGTCCTCTTAAGAAGTATCGCTAAACGCTGCAGAAATAAATGGTTCTATGCTAAAGATATGTGGTTGTTATTCAAAGGTGCTCTTAATCAAGTATAGCACGCTTTTCTTCAATAGTAGGCGGCACAAAGAAGAGTTAATTAACGGTTCGGAACGGGCGCAAGAAGCCGATGTTCAGAGGGAAATAAACTAACTGGTTTTACATTTCCGGGTATTTAATTCCCTTATTGCAATCTAGAAGTCACTTTTTTGCTAGAATTATATCTACGAAGGAAAGGACACGCGGATGAGTATAGTCAGAGTAGCCATGGCACAGATCAATTGTACGGTCGGAGATCTTGACGGAAATTCGTCAAGGATATGTGGATTCATAGAGAAAGCTAAGATTGCAGAGGCGCATATCATTGCATTTCCGGAACTTGCGCTGTTGGGGTATCCACCGGAGGACCTTCTGCTAAAAGCTCATTTTATAGAGGATAGTCTGAAAGCACTGGATATCATAGAAAAGAGCAGCCGGGATATAACAACAGTTATTGGAATGGCAGATTTCGAAGGATGTTGTATTGCAAACTCAGCTGCGATTATTCATAAAGGTGGCTTGGTCGATGTTTATCATAAAACACTTTTGCCAAACTATGGTGTTTTTGATGAAAAGAGATACTTTGTTGTAGGCAAGCGTTGGCCGGTCTATGCTCTGGGGTCTGTTCGCTTTGGTGTAGGGATTTGCCAGGATGTATGGGAAGAAACCGGTCCGGTTTATCAACAGGCAATTCAGGGTGGGGCAGAGATCCTGATCATTATCAATTCATCTCCTTATCATATGAGCAAATGGAAAGAGCGTGAAAAGATGCTAAAGGAAAGGGCGATATCCACGCGGTCGTTTATTTGCTATACGAACATGGTTGGTGGACAAGACGAGTTAGTGTTTGATGGCCAGTCAGTTTGTCTCGATCCACATGGGAGAGTAGTTGCCCGGGGACAGCAGTTTGAGGAAGATCTGGTAGTTGTCGATATTGATACATCGGTTGTTGCCAAGAGCAGAAAAGAGGACAAGGACTGGCAGAATGAAGTAGTTAAAGAAAAAAAGACGAAGGGAAAAGTCAGCCATGTCGTAGTAGACAAAGATAATCTAATTGGCCTGAAAGAAAAGGAAGTCTCACATGTATACAAACCATTGTCACCTAATGCAGAAGTGTTTGAAGCGCTCAAGCTTGGAGTAAAGGATTATGTTAGAAAGAACAGGTTTGAAAGGGTGGTCATTGGCATAAGCGGTGGCATCGATTCGGCGCTTGCGCTTACTATTGCCGCTGATGCTTTGGGTTCTGAAAATGTCAAAGCTGTGGCGATGCCGTCAAGATTTTCAAAGAAACAGAGTCTAGAAGATGCTAAAGTTTTGACTGCTAACCTGGGTGTTAGATTAAGGGTAGTCCCCATAGATGATATATTTCAAAAGTATGAAGATACTCTGGCTCCCAGCTTCGAAGGAATGGCCTTTGATGTCACGGAAGAGAATATTCAAGCTCGCATACGGGGTAATATACTTATGGCTCTGGCTAACAAATTCGGTTGGCTGGTTCTGGCAACAGGCAACAAAAGTGAACTGGCTGTTGGATATGCTACTCTCTATGGGGATATGGCCGGGGGTTTTGAAGTCATAAAAGATGTACCAAAAACGATGGTCTATACCCTGGCTGAATATCGCAACTCGATAAAGGAAGTCATACCAGGGCGTATTATTAAGAGAGAACCAACGGCTGAACTAAGGCCTGACCAGAAGGACACGGATGCGCTCCCACCGTATTCCGAACTGGACCCGATCATTTTCGCCTATGTTGAAGAAGATAGAAGCGCTGAAGAAATAATTGCTGACGGATTTGACGAAGAGACGGTCCGGAGGATTATCAGGATGATCGACCAGAATGAATATAAGCGCCGACAAGCACCTCCCGGGATAAAGATAACCCCAAAGGCTTTTGGAAAGGACCGCCGTCTTCCTATCACCAATTGGTATAAGAGATAGACGATGAACCGCCGGTTTGATCCAAAAAGACATCATATCCTGGATGATGTAGAACGCTATAAATGGCAGGATCCATCAGCGCTGATCGATTGGCTTGATCCAAAAGCTGATGATGTGATCGTTGAAATCGGATCCGGTACCGGATATTTTACGATCCCACTAGCGCATCGCTTTCCCAAAGCTCAAGTTTATGCCGTTGATGTGGAAGCAAAGATGCTGGATCTACTTCAAAAAAAACTCTTAAAAGAAAGTATTAGTAATGTAGAACTTGTCAAGAGCAGTGATAGGATACCGGTTGACAGTGATTGTGCTGATCTGATCATTGCTGTTAATGTTCTACATGAACTTGAGGATGAGGGTTTGACATTGTCTGAGCTAGGTAGGATCATAAAACCTGAAGGGCGACTATATATCGTGGACTGGATCAAGAAGGATATGGACAAGGGACCTCCTAAGCACATAAGATTGAGCATGACGGAGGCCGTAAAGATACTTAAAAAACCCGGTTTTAGAAAGAACCGGGAAGGCGATCTTTATCCAAACCACTACACGATCGAATTCAAATTAGATCAAGACTAGACGATGAGCAGCCGGATCACCGATGGTCTATTAGCCTAGCGGCACATTGGTCTAAGAGAAAGATCTAGCAAAGAACCGCACCCCCATGCTCAAGAGCCTGAGAGTGTTTATTATTTGTAGATGTTTTTATGCTGAAGAGAAAGAGTGTCCGTAATTTGGTAAACGGCAGCTTAAAAAGAGTCTTAGTGTGTGTGACCAGTCAACACTCTGATACTTGGAAGTATCAGAGTGTGGGATGCAAATTGATAGGCACACGTAGCTCCATGGTCTAGGCTATTGAACTATCTGTGAGCTTGAGAAAGTTGTTTAAGGCCTTATATGGATAGCCTCATTTGGTCTTCGGCGATGACAACATTGCCACTAAAGACTTTTTGGCATTGACCGGCAAGGTCTACATTGTCCGTTTTGGGATAGAGGTGGGTGAGGACAAGTGTTTCTACCCCGGCTTCCTGGGCGATTCTGCCGGCAAAAGACGGTGTTAAGTGTCCATCGACTTTGTGTCCGTCGGGATAAGAACACTCTAAAACAAGCATACTAGCATTTGTCGCCAGTTCCACAAGATTGTTTGAGTAATCTGTATCACCGGAGAAAACAATAGTCTTTTCGTCTGAAGTTTGAAAACGGAAAGCAACGCTTTCCGTTGTATGGTTTACTCTTGTCGTTGAGATCGAGAAATCACCAAGTTCTTTGTTTGGCATTTCTTCAATTGTGATATGAAAGTTGTCGGGTTCGATGTGCTTACCGTAGGCCGACTTGATCTTCTCATACATATCGGTAAAACCTTTGCCTCCAAACACAGTCAGGTCTTTATCGCGGACGGGATGGCTGTATTTGCTTGTAAAGAGAAAAACAGGGAAGTCGGCAAAGTGATCAAGGTGTACATGTGTATAACAGATGATATCTATATCTCTATACGTATAACCGGACTTGAGCAGACGGTTCAGTGTACCCGAACCGCTATCGATCAGAATACTAGTATCATCTATCAGGAGCAGAAAGCCGGCAGAACCTCTTTCCTTTGTCGGAACAAGTGATCCTGAACCAAGAACTGTAAGTTCCATAGCTTTTCCTATCTTTTTATCCGTTGAATCATTCGGAGAAACAAGTCTTTCGCTTATTATTATTTGCTTTGTAGGGATATGCAAGCATAAGCAAGGAAATAATTTTGTTGGCAGGGAAGAAAAAGAAGTGATGGCTACTAGAACTAAGAGGAGATAATAAACTTCTTGCCAGAAAAAGAAAGTTCTATGAAAAAGACCATCTAGCTATTTCTGAACAGGGTACATAACGTTACTTAATAATAAGTGCATCAGCTACCATATTCATCAGGGCGACAATATTTACATTCATATTATATTTATCGTTTAATGTATCCAGCTGCAAACGGCAGTTTTCGCATGGTGTTATAACTGTTTTTGCTTCGGTTGCTTTGATCTGATCTACCTTTATTTTTCCTGTCCTGATCCGGAGTTCTTCGAGAGATGGTTCCGCAATAAGTCCGCCACCGCCACCGCAGCACCAGTTTTTCTCACGATTAGGGGTCATTTCTCTAAAGTCAGAGCATATTATCTTAGCTACATTTCGGGATTGCTCAAAGATGCCATAGTTACGGGCGATCTGGCATGGATCGTGGTAGGTAACAGCCTCCTTGATGCTGTTTTCTTTGACCTCGATCCTGCCATTTTCTATATACTCGTGCATTTTCTCTAGGATGCTTGTCACCTTGAACGGGAGTTCTTCTTTAGCCCATACAGAGTAGAAGTATTTTAAAACTCGATGAGCATGACCACATTCGGTTATCACGATCTCTTTAACTCCAAGGCGCTTTGCTTCTTCTATTGTCCGGGCAGTTATCTGTCTGGCCTTATCTGTATCTCCAAGAAAATATCCGTAGTTTGCTATTTCAAACATTGACAGAGCCCAGTTCTCGCCGGCCTGGTGGAATATGGCTGCTCCCGGCAGGATATTGTGTGTGCCGGCAACCGCAGCATATAAAACATCGGCACCTTCTTTGTCTATTGGGAATGTAGCATTTGGATCGTTCACCTTTTTCTGGAATTCCTCTTCGCTAGCTTTGTAGGCGTCTATAACGACATCTTTGAAGAGATCAATGCTTTTACCTTTTTCAATGGCGGTATCGGAAAGCAGAGTAAGGATCTCCGAACCTTTTCCAGCGGCTATTAAGATTCCTTTGGCAATTGATAGGATCCATGTCGTATCAATTGAAAACGGACAATAGAACATACAGCGTCGACATCCCGTGCATGCGTAGGTCGTTTGATAGAGTTCCTCGAGTAGATCTTCGTCAGGATCGCGTCCTTCATATAAAGCGGGTATAAACTGACCGGTCTTTGAGAAATACTTTTTATATATTCGTCTGATAAGCTCTGCTCTATAAGCAGGCAGATATCTTATATCTTTGGTCGTTACGTATTGATGGCAAGCATTACGGCAGATAGCGCATCGGGCACAAATATCTAAATAGATCTTGAGCTGCCTGTTCATTTTTTTGTCAATTAATCCGACAAGTGCTTTTTGATCGTCGACAGTCAAATCTAGTCACTCCTTGTAAGGTTAGCAGCAAAAGTGCCGATAGCATGGGTCAGCTTACTGAACGGAAAATATATCAACAGAATGTTAACGGTCAGAATGTGACTGACAAACGACCACTTGATAGACGATGCAGCCAATTCTTCCGTAAAGGCCGGTTTTAGAGTCAGCAAACTGTTTACGTAAGCTCTGTATGCGTCGACATGAACATCGCCAAAGAATCTCAGGTGGTTACCTAACGTTATTATGAGAAGGATCAACAGGAGAAGAAGGTAGTCTTCAGGGACACTTAAGTCTTTATACGGAGAGACAAAGCGTCTGAAAAGATAGTATAGAACAGCTATTGTGACGACAATGCCAAATATTCCTCCGGTTAGAGAAGAAAACCTGTCCATGCCCTCCGGACCAAGTGCGTTGGCAATTGGAGTAAACTCTCTGATCAGGCGAAGATGGCCGATGAATATCATCAAGCCTGCAATGTGGAAGATAATAGCAAACAACCACATTGGCTTGTCGACTTCGAAAGATTGCGGAAAAAAGATCGAGTCTTTAAAATCTGCAGACCACCGGCCTAGATCAGAGCTGGGTTTTGGAAACATGCCTAGCTTGACAGGTGATCGAGGTGTTGAAAACCACTCGTATAACCGGTAGATCATACCGGTTACGAAAACTGCGATGGCGATATAAACTAGCACACCGGTCGTGATAAAAGAAAATAAATCCAAGTTACTTCACTCGCTTGATGTAGAAGATTATGTCTGCGCCCTCTCTGTTGGTTTTAAGTATCTCGTTTCCCGTGCTACGCGCCCAAGAAGGAATATCGGCAAGACTTCCGGGATCAGTAGCGGTTGCCTTAAGAATGCCACCTACCGGAACCTTGCTTATGTTTTGACTTACCCGGACCATTGGCAATGGACACAACAACCCCTTTAGGTCGAGTTCCAGATCAACCTTGTTCTCTTCTTCCATAGTTTAATACCTCCTTTTGTTCTAAATGAATAACGAAAAATCTGAGTTAGCAGCTTGTTCAACATAGAATCCACCGCCGACGCAGTCTGCGACTTCGTCGATCATTTTCTCGCGAGGGATTTCCATGACATCCATGCTCATCTGACATGCATACATCTTGACGCCGAGGTCGATGGCCATCTGGCGTAGCTCAGGCAATGTGGCAACGTTTTTTGCTTTCATCATCTTTTTAAACATCCAGCGGCCTATGCCGCCGAAAGAGAATTTGCTGGGAGTTGCTTTATTGATATCGCCGCCGTACATAATACCCATCAAGCGGCCAAAAAAACTGCTTCCGGTTCGGACATTCTTCTTAAGGCCTCTCAAGCCCCAAAACGTGAAGAACATGACAACGTCCATATTCTGAGCGGCAGCGCTTGTAGCGATAACAAATGCGCCAAATAGCTTGTCAAAGTCCCCACTCATAACTACCAACGAGGCTTTCTTTTTCTTCTCTTGTTCAGCCATTAGTAAAACCTCCTTCTTATTATTTGTTAGAGATTGCTTTCTTTATCGTATTATTCTGTTCTCCAAGAGATTCTGTCAAGACTTCGCTTATGAGGTCGAAAGCCTTGATTATCTTAGGATTGGCGATCGAGTAGTATACTCTTACACCGTCCCGTTTGGCATTCAATATACCCCTAGCTCGCATGATGGACAAATGTTGAGATAGGTTTGCCTGGGATATACCGGTACGGTTGACGATCTCATTAACCGTTGATTCCCCGTTTCTTAATTCATCGAGGATCATCTGTCTTTTAGGATTGGCTAGTGTTTTGCAGAGTTCCGAATGTAAACAGTAGAATTCTTGATCATGCACTTAATACGCTCCTTATATAAGTTAATTAATATATTCGAACAATGTAATATCTAATTATTATGATACTTTCGATGTGTTCGAATGTCAAGAGATGTTTCTTGCAGTTACTCCAAATGCTGATGCAGAATATAGAAGAGCCGGCTTTCAGACCGGCTACTCTGATTAGAACATAGATTTGCTTAACAGGCTAAATAACACGAATATTATCAATGTCAGGTGATGATCAGTCGTCCTCAATGCTGATCGCGTCTACCGGGCATATCTCAATAGCTTCTGTGACCATTTCTTTCAAGTCTTCTGAGGGATTATCCTCGATGACGTAAGCAAGTCCATCTTCTCTCATCTCAAAGACCTTAGGGCAGACATCGGCGCAACTTCCGTCGCC
>SDBS01005892.1_pt1 | contig 11926 bp, 4 predicted proteins | sample 2277091 | NCBI WGS metagenome assembly SDBS01 (sample SAMN10404972, study PRJNA504765) | marine sediment metagenome | isolation source: marine sediment core GS10_PC15, 163 cmbsf | place: Arctic Ocean: Southern Knipovich Ridge | collected 2010 | reverse complement strand
TTCTACATTCTAAATTCTCAGGGTGATGGTAGTGGTACGATAGTTTGTTATCTTCTTGCTGGTTCTATATAGCAAGAGTGGCAACAGCTGGTAATAAGCATGTATACCCTTCAGGGTAGTAAATTCCCGCGTGTAAAATCATAAATCCCGATTTATCGGGACTACTTACCCGCGCACACGGGAATTTTCAATCCAGAGCACTATAACACAGCCACAATTTACTTGATTCGTGCTGCTGGCTCTGCTATAATATGTTTGTTGCGAGTGCAGACAGGGATCAGTTGGTCTCATAGCACTATCCGCGGTTACGTGCTAAATGGCACATTGCAATAAGGAGACAGGCCTACAATTCGTTCAAAACAAATTGCCCTTGTCTCCTTTTTTTCTGCGCTTTGTTCTCTCTGTTCAAGATTAGCGAAAGGTTAAGCAGGAAAAAACAATCACAGAATCCTCCAGTGAAACCAGGTGATGGCCTATGTTTTTGGGCCTTGAGCAATAATGTTGTGCATAAAAGAGCTGCCTTTTGGCAGCTCTTTACGCTAAAATTAATATTTCCACAAAGCTTCAATCACCACTCAAAAACCAGGCATTACCACGCAATGACCTTAACCGCATCAACGTAGGCATCTTCTCGGGAGCGGGACATCGTTCCCCTGAATCGAATCCTGAGGTTATTTATCGCGGCAACGTTAATGCTTACATTGTGCCACGTGTTTTCCAGGTCAACATCTCCTCTTAATCTTACCTCTTTAGTCCAGGCTCCACCATCAGTAGAAACGTCAAAGGCAAGATATTCTCCTGTATCAAGCCCTGATTCAATATACCACCAGAAACTAATGGTGGCATTCGTTTTTCCCTGCAAATCTATATTTCTGGAGATTAATTGTGCGTCCCTGGCTCTACCGTCAACTTCAGCGGCATAATTACCTTCTTTCTTTCGGGCAGTTCTTCGACGCCAGTCGTTCTGAGAATCTTGACTCCAGTTCGCAGTCCAGTCAGCCGACGACTCAGAACTGTCAGAGAATACTTGAACATCTGATGACGCTTCTTCTGTTGTTACGTTAAGCGTCGTGCTGCCTTCTTTTCCATCCAGCTTAGCTGTGATGGTGGTGTTTCCCTCAGCTTCTGTGGTGGCTAAACCTGATGCGTTAATGGTGGCAACCAAAATATTGGAGCTTTCCCATGTCACACTGCCGGTAATATCCGCCGTGCTGCTGCTGTTTGAGTATGTTCCTGTAGCGATATATTGTTGTGTCGAATCCGCTGGTATCGAGACGTCTGCTGGTGTTACCTTGATGGACACTAAAGTTGGTGGGGGCGGTGTCACTGTGAGTGTCACTGCGAGTTCAGCTTCATTGCTTGTAATGAGGCCCATGATGGTGTCCAAACTCGCCGTGATAGAAGTGGTTCCCACGCCTACTCCAGTAGCTAAACCCGTCGTGTCAATGGTGGCAGCCCCAGTATTGGAGCTTGTCCAGCCCACACCCACAGTAGTGGTAATATTAACCACGCTCCAATCTGAATATATCCCTGTAGCGGAATACTGCTGGGTCGAGTCAACCTCTATCGAGGCAGTCTCCGGTGTCACGGTAATGGATACCAATATCGGAGCCTCTACAGTAAGCTCGGCTTGATTACTTGGCACTGAATCCAAACTCGCCGTGATATCGGTGGTTCCCACACTTACTCCAGTAGCTAAACCCGTCGCATCAATGGTGGCAGCCCCGTTGGAGCTTATCCAGTCCACAGTAGTGGTAATATCTGCTGTGCTGGCATCCGAGTATGTCCCTATTGCTGTATATTGCTGGTTAAAACCATTTGGTATCGAAGCCGTCAACGGACTTACTGCGATTGATACAAGTTCGAGTGGAGTGCTAGTTGCGCCAGCAGCTTCGCCAGCATCGACCAGGCCATATCCGTACCATTTATCCCTACCGGAGTCGCCCAGATCATCGGCAGTGTCTTGGAATACTGTACGGACACCACCATTTGGACCAGCCAAAATCAAAGCAGCTACTCCTGCCACATGTGGGCAGGCCATCGATGTGCCGCTCTTTGTAGCATAGCTATTACCAAAATAAGTTGAGTAGATATCAACACCGGGTGCTGCCAGCTCCAAAGCTGACCCTGTGCTTGACCAGCTCGCTTTCAAATCTGCATCGTTTGTCGCGCCGACGGCGATAACAGAATCATACCTCGCTGGATAGTCCACTGTATCTCGCTCGCTGCCCCGGCGCATACTGTAGTCGTTGCCGGCAGCGGCAACCAGGAGTATACCATCAGCATAGGCCTTGTCACATGCGTTACGGAGTGTTTGGTAATTATAATCGGTGCCCAGGCTCATGGAGATAATGTCTATGTTGTTATCAATTGCCCACTCGATGCCGGCAACCACATCGCTCAGATATCCGCTTCCACCGCTGTTTAGGACTTTGACTGCATAGAGGGAAGCTCCCGGGGCAACGCCGATAACGCCAATACCGTTATCTAAAGCTGCAACAATACCTGCGCAGTGTGTTCCGTGACCATGATCGTCATTACCGGTAGTCGTCCCATTTACAAACGTGACGTTGCCGGCAACTGCTAAGTCGCCATGACTTAAATCGATTCCCGTGTCGATGATAGCCACTTTAATCCCTGTGCCTTTGTTGTTTGGATGGACATTACCTGCACCTATGTGTTTAACACCCCACGAACTGTCCAGTTCTGTATCAAGATCAAGCGCATGCACTTCGCCATCTTCTTCGATGTAGGCAACTCTGGGGTCGGCTCTCAACCTGGAAATCTGGCTTTCGGAGAGTTCGGCTGCCGCTGCCGGCAGATACCGGTAGGAGCGGCGTACTCTGCCACCGCGTCCGTGTATGTAAGCTCTGCGTCTTTCGGCAGCTTGTGGTCCGGTTCCATCTTTGAAACCGATTAAAACCCTCCTGCTTCTGCCGGAAGAACTCCTCCGTGCAAAGCTTGCTTTAGTCAAGCCTAAAGCCAAAAGACCCATCAAAGTGATGCCGGCAATTAAACATATCTTCTTCATAACTTGGTCCTGCCAAAAAGTATATTTGGGACATTTCTACGACAAGGTCCACTCACCTAAATCACTATTATACCATAATTAAAATGTCGGATAAAGGGAAAAGTTTCTTTAACTTTTTTTCGCCGGAGCGGTTAATTAGTTTGCGCATTTGGATGTTGTTTTGCTGGTCTTGCGTAATGGAAGTTACGAAACAAGCTGTAAGTATTCACTTGCTTTTATCGGCTGATTCGATGACAATCGAGTACAGAAAAACTTCGAAAACAGGCAAGGAGAACACAGGTGCTTAATCGTCATGATTCAAAAACCTTTTTCATAATTACTGTTTTGACAGCGTTTGTCACCATTCTGCCGGTTTTGAGAGGGCAGGACAACACGATCCCTTCCTCTAAGATTATAGCAATTATAGAGGCAGATTGGGATGCACAGGAAAAACGCCTGGGTCGAAGTGTTTCATCATCTCAGGCGATTGATGCGTTACTGTTCGCAGCCGACCGATTAGTTGCTGATCTTTCACGAGGACCTGATGCCCCTGAACTTGGTGAGGACAGGGCGGCGTTGACGAAATTGGGATCACGCGCCGCTGATGTTGATGGACTGACTGATTTGGAACGTGTCAAATTATATCATGACATCCGCTGGGTAACGCGTAGTATCGCCCTGAAGAACCCCTTGATTGCAGGCAGACGTATCCTCTTTATGAAACGAAAGCGTTTTATCTGCCAGATGCTGCACGAGTATCTTGGTTACTACTATGACTACGAAGACATCTCTGGCGGGGGAATCTATTTACTGGAGCAACCCGGTTATTCGTTTGTGTATCAAGATCTGACAAAAAAACGATTGGGCCGAGGCAATTATACAACGTTGGCTCTGTCTTATGATGCCGAGACGATCTATTTTGCCTTTGCAGCGCGGGCCGCAAAGAAACCTAATTACTATTCAAAGCAGCGCAAATGTTTCCACATCTATGCGATGAATCTCGACGGCAGTAACGTTAGACAGATTACCCAGGGGCCGGACGACGACTTTGATCCCTGTCCCTTGCCGGATGGCGGGCTGGCGTTCATGTCGTCGGCACGCGGAGGCTTTACTCGGTGCAACAATCCCTGGGAACCTTTGCCGGCTCATACCCTGCACCGGCTCGATCCGACCTTGAAACACCGGCGTATGCTGTCGTTCCATGAGACCAGCGAGTGGCATCCCTCGGTATTGCATGACGGGCGCATTGTATACATCCGTTGGGACTATGTGGACCGCTCGGCTGCGAACTTTCACGGGCTATGGATCGCCAATCCGGATGGGTCCGCTCCCATAGCTTTGTTTGGCAATTACACTATGCGCATCAACGCTTGTTATCAACCCAAGGCGATCCCGAATTCGCACAAGCTCGTTTTTCTGGCTGGTGCCCACCATGCCGATGTGGGTGGCTCACTCGTGGTGCTCGACCCGTATCGTATTGCCCTGGACCCGAACACAGGTCAGGATTGCTTTGATGCGATCGAGGTGCTGACTCCGGAAGTATGTTTCCCCGAGGCGCCGGGCTGGCCTGCCAGCTATTTCCACAGTCCCTGGCCGTTATCGGAGAATTACTTCCTGGTGTCGTTCAGCTTTGATCCTTTACCGGGTATGGGACCCAAGGTGAAGCGTGATACCGAGACGGGGCTTTATTATTTCGACCGGTTCGGGAATATGGAGTTGCTTTACCGGGAAAAAGGCATTTCGTCTATGTATCCTATCCCGCTCAAAGCTCGAGAGGTACCGCCGATCGTACCCAGCACACTGGATGAAGAGTTGGGTAATGAAGGCGAGTTTATGCTGACGGATGTACGTACGAGTCATTTCCCCATGCCTGAAAATCGCCGCATAGTCGAGTTGCGTGTTTTTCAGGTTTTGCCCAAGAGCCGTACACATGTCGCCAATGAGCCACGTATCGGCCATGCCAATGCCGAGAGTGCGCGTATGCTTCTGGGCACGGTGCCGGTCGAGGCGGACGGTTCAGCCTATTTCCGGGCCCCTGCGAAAAAGCCTTTGTATTTCCAGGCCGTGGATGAAAACGGCAGAGCGGTCCAATCCATGCGTTCGGTAACATATTTGCAGCCGGGAGAACGGCAAGGGTGTGTGGGCTGTCATGAGCCTCGTAACCAGGCCGTGGCAACTCAGAAAACTCGTCCCCTTGCTATGCGACGCGCGCCTTCCCGATTAAAGGCCGGCCCGGAAGGGACACGGCCTTTCAGTTTCCCGGCTCTGGTCCAACCCATTCTGGATAAACACTGTGTTCATTGTCACGATGGCAATTCGGGCCCAAACAAGAGCCGGATCGCCTTGACCGGTGAGCTGTCGGGTCACTTCACCAAATCGTATGAGAATCTGAAACCGTTTGTGAGATGGTATGAGTGGGGCCAAGCCAGTATAGAACCGATTTTAACCCGCCCCGGCAGGATAGGAGCCGATGTCAGTGCGTTAACAGAGGTTTTAACCGACACCATTCACAGCCAGTGCGTGAAACTTGACAATGGTGAGCTCCGGCGATTATATATCTGGCTGGATGGCAACGTACCGTTTTATGGTACTTATGATTCCGACAAACAACTGGCCCAGAAAAGCGGTCAGTTAGTCCCGCCACCGACACTTCAGTAGCCTGCAAGACCATAGAGAGCTGAATAGTATCCTTCTTTGACGTTTGCGCACGGAACAACCGTTGGTAAGCTATTATGTTCAGTTGTTTTGCGTTAAAAGACTCCGTTTCTCCTATGGAGTCCTTACGGACTGCTATTCGCGTGCGGCCACGACGACATCTTCGGCGGGTGAGAGTGGCTGACCTTGTGTACCACTCAGGCAGATCACCTCTCCGCTAAGGGTCGAAACATAAAGTCGTCCGTTGGCTGCGATGAGACCATCGAACCGAGGGACGAAGTCGAGGCGGTAGGCCGCGAGTTTTTCTCCGTCGTCTCGAGATACGGCTACCAGTAATGCCCCGCGCTTGCCCTCGAAGGCAGCCGATTGCTCAGCAAGCTTCTTCTGTGTCTTGGGATCGAGCAGTGTCTTGACGGATTCCTCTTCGTCTTCCATATCGGGCGGACCCGCGGCGAAGACCGCGTTATCGGTAAGCACCATGGAGTTGATCTGTACCGAAATGTCATTTGACCAGTCCGGGACAAAACGCGTGACCGGCAATTTCCGCGACCCAACCCGCTTCCCATCTTTCTTGATCGCTTTTCGCTCGGTGCCGGCATTGACAATTTCCGGCTGTTTTTTCGCGGCGAAAAAGTGGAACTCCAGCGGCGTCGTCCAGCGATAATACTGCCATAGCCGTCCATAGCCATAAACTTTTTCGTCATCGAACACGAGAGGCCTACCGGCGGGAATCACCCGACCGGCTTGGTGGTAGCCGCCTGCGCCAGACGCCCAGGCGCGGCCATAACCCCAGTAAGTCCGGTGCCATAGAGAATCGTCGAGGAAGCCTGTGGGGCAGAAAAGGTGCAGATCATCGCCTTTCTGATTCTTAACAGGCACGTAGGTAACGAATTTGCGTTTGCCTTCCAGGTCGAACGGCAGCGATCTCATATACACGTATCTGCCATCGCTCGATAAGATATCGGGCAGCGCCACGGGCATGTTGAGGCCCTGGATGTGAACCTGGAGGTTCTTTTGGGTGTCGGGGTCCTTGTCGTCGAGGATCGTCTCAGAGAGCTTCTTTCCCGTCTTTGGGTCAAGCCGCAACAGCCGCAGCCCACCGTCGAGGAACATCGAACGGCCGGCGACGCAGTAGAGCACATCGTTCTGCACTAACACGCTGCCGTGAACCGGCCATACCGACTCGAGCTGGTCGAAGGACATCATTCGCTTGTCTTCAGGTGCGGCGCGATATCGCCACACGAGCTTGCCATCGCTTGCCTTCAGGCAGTAAACGTGGCCATCGGCAGACCCAAACAGTGCGCGACCCTGCCAGATTGTCGGCGGTGAGTCAATACGACCATTAGCTGTGAAGCTCCACACTTGCTCACCCGTAGTGACGTCAAGCGCATGCACGCTATGGTCATCGACAGAGGCGACGAACAGCTTCCCGTCGGCGACGACCAGCGTACTGAGCTTGCCGCCCAGCTTGCTGCGCCACGTGCGCTTCAGGTTGGTCGGCTGGATAGTTGTCTTCACTGCCCCGCTGCGCTCGGCATCATGCCGGAACGTCGGCCAATCATCCGGCTTCAAAGCTGAAACCTGAGATGCGCCGAGTGCGCCATAAGCGACTCCGCGCGTGAGGCGCTCTGTATCCGGTACCTTGCGACGTGGCTGCGCTGTTTGCGAGGGTGGCGCTAAGGCAGTGAAACCGTAGAGCTTTGCCTCGATGTAACATGCGCACGGATGCTGCGGTGCGTAAATTAGCCCGTTGCAAGGCATAATACCGTAAAGGCAGGCCCCACGGACCCAGTGGTGACATATCCAGTGTTTAGAGGCGTGGTCGATGAATTCGATGCCGGTGCGCGAGAATAGGAGGTACTTGTCGGTCGCTTTGGCTCGGTAGCAGCGATGGTGGAACCAGTGGGTCTCCACGTCAGGGGCAAACTCACTCTTCACTTCACCCGTGTACGGGTCGCGACCGGTCATGGTGCCCGAATCGCGGCCCTGAGCCACGGCACCATTCCACACCAGCCCGCCGGCAACAAGGATATCGTCCGGGGTACCCATATGTCCACATGGATGGTGTGGCGACTGCCACAGCGTCTTGCCGTCCTTAACCGACAGGGCAAACATGGTCGTAATACGCTCCCTGGGTTTAGCGACATTGACCTGTCCGCTGTACAAAACCACATCATCGTACAGGACCAGTGTGGCACCGCCAGAGCTTCGCATGCCTTCTTTTTTGGGCAGTGGCTCCGACGCCCACAGTGACTGCCCCGTATGCCGGTCAAGGCACCGGATCTTTTCGCCATCATGGAATATGACGCGCCGGTCATCGGCAGCTAACGACAGCGAGACCAGCCCTGATTTCTTCTTCCAGAGTACTTTGCCCGAGTCTGCATTGACCGCCATGATCGTTCGTGGCGCCTGCGTCCATAAGGGATTTGTGGTGTCCTTGCTCATCTCAGTCAGCGTAGCATAGCGTTTTTTCGGATCACTCCGCAGAGGCTGACCTTCCCCGGCGACTGACAGGATCAGAACGCCGTCGAGGCAGAGGACCTCCTCTGTCGCCTTCGTGCTTTCGTAGGTGCGGATTGTCTTGCCCGTTGCCGCGTCCAGCACGGACAGCGGCGCATCGATATCCAGAGTCACGTACACCCGGTCGCCTTTCGCCACCAACCGGCGAGCCAATAGCTGTGGACCGCTCTTGAGTCGCCACAGGTGCGGGTGCCAGAGTTCAATTTTCCGTTTCCAGAGCAGTTTACCATTGAACGCATCGCGCGCGATAAGTCGCCACCTCGGTGGGATGAGAATGGATGCCCGTGGTGCTTCATCGAAGATGTAAAAGAGCCGCCCGTTCGCTGAGACGACCGCGCTGACGCTCGACATGTGGTCGTGCTGCCGCGCGTAACGCGGCCCGGCCACCCACTGGTAACGGCTCGGCGGTTCAATGACACTATCGTGGGCAACGGCGTTGTTACTGGGATCGTGCAGGTAGTGCGTCCACTCGTCGATCTCCTGCGGCCGGGGCTTCACCTTCATAGACCAGCGTCCCTCGGACTGAATGTAGGCCACGCCGTTGGGCACAAGGACACGCATGACCTCGGAGTTCGAAACACCGTCGAGGTCATCTGAGACGACAAGGTTCACCGAGTTGTCGATATAGGGCAAACGGTCGCCGGACCATAGCTCAACGAAGACGTTTCCGTATTGCCCAAGCCCCTGGATATGTTTGCGGGCGGCGGCGATGTTCCCTGGGTCACGGTCAAGACCGTGGACGACATAGCTGTCATTGGCTCGCAGCGCAGAAGTCAGCCTCCCGCCTCCACAACCTATATGGACTATCAGGCCGCCCCTGACACCGGTAGCATCCAATATCTGCCTGGCTTGATTTATGTCCGCCCGGCCGGGAGCAGCCGTCAAAAACAATGCCGAGACAATGATCGCAACAAGCCAACTGTTTCTTGCTTTGTAAGTTCGCATAGCAATCTCCTTCAATCTGAAATTTCCAATTCATATCTCAAATGCATTCTCTTGCATTTGTTCCTATATAATACAATAAAAGCCCTTGAATTTCAATAAGTTGGACTTTGGGCTTTCAAGATTGTTCATCCGAGGTTATTAGTGGAAAACATCCCACCCGGTAAGAAATTGATAAGTGATAAATGATAATTGATTAAAATCAACAAACAATAATCAATAACCATTCCTTAGCACTGTTCTCTCACAGCGATTGGCTGATAGCCTCTGCTGCCTGTCGTCCACTATTAATCGCATGTACGACTAATGAGGCCCCGCTGACAGTATCACCTGCCGCAAATACCCAGGGCTGGCTTGTCTGAAAGCCATTCACCTCCACATTACCTTGATTATTCAATTTGAGATCCAGATTTTTTATAAGTCCCTCCCCGATGGATCGGGGCACAAATCCCAAAGCCAAAATCACAAGGTCTGCCTCGAGAACAAAGTCTGTCTCCGGTATCTCTTTTATTTTCCAGCCGTTGTCCTTGGGACTCCGCCGTAAGGCGTCCCCAAGCGGACTGACGGAGGACTTCCTTATCCATTCGACCTCACAGCCGTGTAGGTGCCCCACCCGAGTTTCATAACCTGTAAATTTCTTAGTCATCACACCCCATCGCCGCTCACAACCCTCTTGGTGTGATGAAGATGTTCGCATAATTCTCGGCCACGTTGGCCAGGGTGTATCCGGCGGTCGAGTATCCGGAGGCTTAGGTAAAATTTCCAATTGATATATCTTTTTAGCCCCTTGACGGCGGGCAGTTCCTACACAGTCGCTGCCCGTATCACCACCGCCTATTACTACCACGACTTTGTCTTTGGCCGTAACAATACCGGATTCATCTATCGGCTCACCAGAGCAAATCTTATTCTGTGACGACAAGTATTCCATTGCAAACAAAATGTTTTCATATCCTCTGCCAGGTATATTAAGGTCTCTGGGTTGACCTGTCCCCATCGCCAGGCAGACACAATCAAACATCTTTCGCAGATAGCGTGCGGAAATATCCTCTCCCACATCGACACCTGTCTGAAACTCAACACCCTCAGACCGCAACTGTTCTAACCTGCGGTCGATAATGTGTTTTTCAAGCTTGAAATCCGGAATGCCGTAACGCAACAAGCCTCCGGCCCGCTCATCCTTTTCAAAAACAACCACATCATGCCCGGCCCGTACCAGCTGTTGTGCAGCCGCCAAACCTGCAGGGCCGGAGCCTACAACTGCTATCCGTTTTCCTGTCTTATCTGCGGCCGGCATCGGCTTGATCCAGCCTTGTTCAAAGCCGCGTTCGACTATTTGAAACTCAATATGCCTTATTAGCACAGGCTCATCATTGATAGAAAGAGTACATGCAGCCTCACACGGAGCTGGACAAACACGACCTGTAATTTCTGGGAAATTATTGGTTGAATGAAGCATCCGGCAAGCTTGCTGCCAATGGTTTTTATATATCAGCTCATTAATATCAGGTATATAGTTTTTAAGTGGACAACCCACACCGTGGCAAAACGGTATTCCACAGTCCATACACCTGGCCGCCTGCTGGTGGATTTCATCAGGCGTAAGCGGCAGATCAAGATTGAAAAAATCCTTTATTCGCTCTTCAACCGACCGGTGTCCGACTTCCCGGCGCTTGTATTTCAAAAATCCTTTTGTCTCACCCATGGCCGAATACCTCCTCAGTCGCCGGCGTTGTTTCTGTATCTCGCTGCTCGGCCGCCCACATCTTTTCCAGCGCTTTGCGATAATCTATTGGTACAACTTTCACAAACCTGCCCACCATGTCCTGCCAGGCTTCCAAAATCTGTCGTGCCCTTTTGCTGTCCGTCCAGTGCAGATGACGCTGAATCAAATCTCTCAGCAACTCTTTGTCCTTTTGCTGCCATACAGTTTCCAGCTCAACCAAATCGAGATTGCAAAGCGTGTCGAAAAGCTGCATCTCATCGAGAACATATGCAATACCGCCACTCATACCGGCGGCAAAGTTACAGCCCGTTTTGCCAAGCACGACGACGGTTCCTCCGGTCATATACTCGCATCCATGATCACCAAGACCTTCAACTACTGCTGTTGCCCCGCTGTTACGGACCGCAAATCGCTCGCCTGCCATGCCGTTAATAAAGACCTCCCCCCGAGTCGCACCATAAAGCAGTGTATTGCCTGTGATAATATTCTCATGAGCCAAAAAGGGAGATTTCTCGGGTGTCTTGACAACAATTCGACCACCGGAAAGACCTTTACCTAAATAGTCGTTGCTTTCACCGATAAGCTTTAAGGTTACACCGGGAGCCAAAAACGCACCAAAGCTTTGTCCCGCTGAACCGCAAAAGACGAGTTCCAGGGTGCCATCAGGCAAACCGTCAGGACCATACTTTAGAGCTATACGATTGCTCAAAATCGCACCTACCGTTCGATTGGTATTGCGAATCGGCATTTCGATAACAGTTTTTTCTTTCTTTTCAATAGCAGATTCTACTTTTTCCAAAATCTGCCAATCAATATGGTCGCCGATCTTATTCGGTTGGCAGTTACTCAAGCGTATTTTGCTTTCATCGGAGACATCCGGCTGATGGAAAATAGCAGAGAAGTCCAATCCTTTGGCCTTGTAATGATTAATTGCTTTGCGAACACATAATCGGTCTGCTCTGCCGACCATATCTTCAAACTTCCTAAAGCCGAGCTGGGCCATAATCCGGCGCACCTCCTCAGCCACAAAGTACATGAATCTCTCGATATGTTCCGGTTTACCTTCAAATCGT
>SDBS01005891.1_pt1 | contig 11926 bp, 13 predicted proteins | sample 2277091 | NCBI WGS metagenome assembly SDBS01 (sample SAMN10404972, study PRJNA504765) | marine sediment metagenome | isolation source: marine sediment core GS10_PC15, 163 cmbsf | place: Arctic Ocean: Southern Knipovich Ridge | collected 2010 | reverse complement strand
GTTAAACATCTTAAACTATTTTCAAATTTTGTTTACGCTCATTTGGGGTACGACAATGAACCATATCAATCATAAAGATTATGGTTACATCGCCAAAGGAGATGACGATCGATCTTTTTCGATCAGAAAGGGGCAGTTTATCTCCGGGTATACCGTTGGAGTCCTGCACCTGGAGGTCTGGTATCCCCTCTTACCGGTGAATGTTGTCAACGCCGATACGTATGATTTTCCCGTTCGGCACAAATTGATTCCCAACGCCACCCAATCCCGGGTGCACGGTGGAGATCCAACCTTGATAGACGACATCATTCGGGCTGGAAAAGAGTTGGAGATGGAGGGTGTTCGGGCCATTTGCGGCGCCTGCGGCTACCTTGGAAATTTCCAGGCCCAGGTGGTCGAATCACTGGATGTGCCTGTTTTCCTGTCCAGCCTGATTCAACTGCCGGCGATATCGATCGGCCTTCAAAAGGACCAGAAGGTGGGCGTGTTGTGCGCCGACGGACCCTCTCTGTCCTCGGAAATTATACAAAATTGCGGCGCTGATCCGTCCAGATGCATTGTCAAAGGGCTGGAAGATCAGCCGCAGATGGCCGCCATCGTAAAAAGTGATTGCGGTAGCTTCGATAACGCGGCCTTGAAAAGGGAAGTCGTTGAAGGGGCCCTGAATCTGGTCCGTAAACATCCGGAAGTCGGGGCGATACTGTTGGAATGCAGCGACATGCCACCGTACGCTGCGGAGGTCCAGCAGGCGATCAAACTACCGGTCTATGATTTTGTCACCCTGATCAAATGGGTGCACAACTCGGTAACACAGAAGCCGTACTACGGATTCATTTGATGGGTTTCGGCTATTAACACAACGTTCTTAAACACGCGTAAAACTGCACATTAGCTCTGATATTCCTCGCAGATTGATAATCAGAAATAGTGCACATTGATAGATGAGATGAGAAGGCTGGCTCCTTGAGAGCTGTGATATAATCACGTTAAAATAAAAACCATCCGGAATACAGAGCGTTCTATCAGAAAATTTTTCTCACGATATAAAAAGCCAACCGTTGCCATTGAAACCGGTACGCATTCTCCCTGGATCAGCCGATTGTTAAAGGTGCTGGGTTGTCAGGTTTATGTTGGCAATCCGCGCAAGTTACGAATCATCTGGGACAGCAATGTCAAATCTGATCAGCAGGATGCCAGAATACTGGCGTTGGTGTGTCGCGTTGAACCCAGACTGATGTGGCCGGTAAAGCATCGAAAGAGGCAGGCTTATGCTGATTTAGGGAATATTAAAGCAAGGGACACTCTGGTTCAAAATCGCATCCGCCATCTTACAATCTCGACACGCTATGTGTTGTGACGCACTTTCCCTTGACATATGACGCCAATTTGCCTATATTCCCCGCACGAAAAAGGACGAAAAAGGAAGTTCTCAACAAGCAATATAAGTTTATGGGTGGATCTGTGAACGTCTGTAAACTGACGATTAAGCTGACAAACTGGCAAGAATCAGGTACTCTGGAATAAGAAAAAATAATAAAGACACCCGTTGAAAAACGCCGGTCAAGAAACACACTCGATTCCCCCCCCTCTTCTGGATGATGCCCGGCACATTCACCCGAATCTCCGGTTCTGCAGTGATCCCACAAATGCGATCCTGGGTTTTTCTGATGATCTTTTGAACTATGCGTTGTCGCTTCTCAAAGATGATCCCGTCTTACCTCCCCAGGTATCATTAACGGAATGGAGGGAACTGCTATCCACATTGAGGTCCCACTGGGTATTGCCCCTGCTTTACTGGCACATCGGCAGACTGCCCGATGAATTTCGTCCTCCCGAGCCTATTACTGACACGATGAGGACGACATTTCAGTGGAGCCGTGCCCGCTGCTTTCATATGGAAAAGCAGCTTGGTGAAATCTTGGCCACATTTAAGGATGAAGGGGTACGGATCCTGGTCCTCAAAGGCCCGGCCTTAGGCAGGACGGTATATCCCGATCCGGTTCTGAGACCGGCGAGTGACCTTGACCTGCTGGTGAGGCCGGATGAATTCATGAAAGCACGAGAGATTTTCAAAAAAGTCGGTTACCAGTGCAAGTCCAAGGTTTTCGAAATTTTCAAAGATTTTCATCGGGAGGAGGAATTCATAAGTCGGACCAATTCAAGCGTCATACGTTGTGTTGATCTCCATTGGGATTTGCGTCAATTCTTCGGTGAAAAACGTGGCAATAGAATTGAAATTTTTTTTCAAAATGCCATTGAGGTCAAGGCTGCCAACTTGTCTTTTGAAGCCATGCATCCGGTTGATGAACTGATTCATGCAGCCCTCCATTTGATTATGCATCACAATCAGGATATGCGATTGATCTGGGTTTATGATATCGCATTGCTTGCCCGAAGCCTCATTGTGCCGGAGGATTGGGAAATGCTACAAGAGAAAAGTTCTGAGTGGGGGGCTCGGCTGGCAGTTGAAGAGTCACTAAAGCTTGCTCAGATCTTGACTGATCTGCAATTGCCGAAGCGCTTCGATAATTTCTCCACATGGCCAAAACCAGCAATGGCTGAATTGGCTTGCTTGAATAATGCTATGGTTAAAGGCGAAAATTCCAAAACCCTGTTTGAACTATTAAAGGTATTATACCTTTCAAGTTCTGCTAAAAATTTCAAAAAAATTCTCTATATTTTCAAACTTATTTTTCCAAATCCCAGTTACATGCGACATTGGTACCCACAATCTAATGGCTTGCTCTTTCCCCTGTCCTATGCCCGCCGCTGGTGGAAGTGGGTTAAGAAACCAACATCTTAAAAATGATGGCTTTACAACAAAGGAAATTGTTGCGCACGAAAAGTTCTATGGAAAACCTTCTGGTTGTCAAACAAGTCGTACTGAGGTTGACAACGTCCGCCTGTCTGTCTACAGTATGATTCTGCCTACAAGCGAGCGAAAAAAGCTTGTGGCAAGGGTATGCCTAACCAGACTTCTCTCTCTGCAAGTCGTAAAAAAGATGCAAAAACTTGTTTGGATGCTTGATTACGTCTAAGAATATATTACGTATGTAAGATTTGATAGAAACTTAGCTGTTGTAAGAGGCAAAAATATGATGAAGGTAATGAAAACCCCCAAATCCGTAGATATTGAGATCACCACCCGGTGCAATCTCCGGTGCAGTTATTGCAGCCATTTTACCAGCCATGGCGATGTGGACCAGGACCTTGCCACAGACGAGTGGCTTCAATTTTTTGAGGAGCTGAACCGATGCGCGGTGATGGACGTCTGCCTTCAGGGGGGCGAGCCCTTTTTTCGTGATGATTTTAAGGAGCTTGTGGAAGGCATTGTGCGAAACCGCATGCGGTTCTCCATCCTGAGCAACGGAACGCTCATCACCGATGAAACTGCGGAATTTCTGGCATCAACCGGTAGGTGTAATTCGATCCAGGTGTCCATCGACGGCTCCATGGACGTCACCCATGACGCCTTCCGAGGAAAGGGCAGTTTCTACAGGGCTATTTCCGGGCTCAAGAGCCTGATGAAATACAACCTTCCGACCACTGTCCGGGTCACCATTCACCGGAAAAACGTCCGGGATCTGGAGGCCGTATCCCAACTCCTGCTGAAGGAGATCGGACTGCCCGGGTTTTCCACTAACGCCGCCTCCCATCTCGGCCTTTGCAGGCAGAACGCCGAACAGGTGCAGTTAACAGCCGAAGAACGTTCTTTGGCTATGAAAACCCTGCTCAGGTTGAATGACAAGTACAACGGCCGCATCAGCGCCCAGGCTGGCCCTTTGGCCGAGGCCCGGGGCTGGCTCGAAATGGAAGAGGCTCTTAAGAACGGGCTCGAATGCCTCCCCAACCGTGGTTTCCTGACCGGTTGCGGTGGTTTTCTGTCCAAGATGGCCATCCGAGCCGATGGCGTCATGGTTCCCTGCGGCCTGATCCCCGGTATGGAACTGGGTCGGATCAACCATGACGACTTAGAGGACGTGTGGCAGAACCATCCGGAGCTCAACCGCTTCCGGAACCGTAGAAGCATCCCCCTGACCAATTTTGAATTCTGCCAGGACTGTGCGTATATCAATTATTGTACCGGAAGCTGCCCGGCGCTTGCCGGCACACTCCTGGACGACCCCTATCAGCCCAGCCCGGATTCCTGTTTGAAAAGATTCTTGGACGAAGGAGGGAAACTGCCGGCAATTTAGGTCCTCCGATGTTTTTTGTTCTTAGTTCCTTGTGCTTGGTTCTTCGTTGGGTGGTAAGATGAAGATTACGAAATTTGAAGACATAGAAGTATGGCAGCTTGGGCGTGAATTAACCCGGAAGATCTATGAGATAACTAGAAAAGGCGAATTCGCCAAAGACTATGGATTGAAAGATCAGATTCGACGTGCTTCAGGTTCTGTGATGCACAATATTGCGGAAGGATTCGACGCAGGGTCCAATCGGGGGGTCCCGTTTTTTGGGATATTCTCAGCGGTCTTGCACAGAGGTGCAAAGTGAACTGTACGTCGCATTGGATCAAAACTATATTGGTAATGACGAATTTCACGAATTGTACGAACTAGCAAAGCGCACAGGGTCAAAAGTCGGTGCTTTTATAAAATATCTAAAAAATAATCCCCGCTGAAGGATAAGATTAGCCTCACAAAAACAAGGAATTCTTCAACAAAGAACCAGGAACCAGGAACAAAGAACCAGGAACAAAGAACAATGAACCAGGAACCAGGAACAAAGAACCAGGAACAAAGAACCAGGAACAAAGAACCAGGAACAAAGAACCAGGAACAAACCTATCCCTTAAACCAGATCTATTTTTATCTGACCCAGGGGTGCAATCTCAGATGTCGGCACTGCTGGATTGCTCCTAAATATCAGACAGAGGAAACCATCTGGCCGTCGGTTGATTTTGAATTGTTTAAGGACATTGTAAGCCAGGGTATGGAATTAGGGCTTTCGGGCGTCAAGCTGACGGGTGGTGAACCCTTGATCCACCCCGATATTGAAAAGATCCTCGATTATATACAAGAAACCGACCTCCGGTTGACCATTGAAACCAACGGCGTCAAATGCACTCCCGGGATCGTTGAAAAGATTGTGAAAAACAAAGGGCCTTTCGTATCGGTGAGTCTGGATGGGCCCGATGCTGCGACCCATGAATGGGTCAGGGGGGTCTCCGGATGCTTTGACGCGGCCCTTGAGGGTGTACGAAACCTGGTCCGGGCCGGGCTGCGGCCGCAGATCATCATGTCGGTCATGCGGCGCAATGCGGACAGAATGGAAGCGGTGGTGAGGCTGGCTGAAAAGGAGAAAGCGGAATCGGTTAAGTTCAACTTGGTGACCCCTACGGCCAGGGGGGAACAGATGCAGAAGTCCGGTGAAACCCTTTCCATAAAAGAGCTGATCGATCTGGGCCACTGGATTGAAAACACCCTTGAACCCTCATCAAACCTCAGAATCGTCTATTCTCACCCCACGGCCTTCAGACCCCTGAGCAAGATTTTCACCAAATCCAACGGCCGCTGCGGCATTTTCGGCATCATCGGAGTTCTGGGGAACGGAAAATATGCCCTGTGCGGCATCGGAGAGACCGTTCCCGAGCTGGTCTTCGGCCATGCCGAAAAAGACAGACTCGTGGATGTGTGGAACAACAATCCGGTGCTGAACGATATCAGGGAAGGGCTTCCCGACGACCTGCAAGGGATCTGTTCCGACTGTTTGATGAAAAAGTTGTGTCTGGGGTCATGCGTGGCCATGAACTATTACAGGTCGAGTGAGCTTTTTGCCCCCCACTGGTACTGCGACCTGGCCCATAAGGCGGGACTTTTTCCCGCCGAGCGGATCCGACCGGGCAGCATGTCGGAATATGGTTGAGAAGCAATAAGTTCAAAAAGCGTTATGGGGCAGTATTTGATTCACTATAGAGAAAGGCCAATCAAAGATTTGATCCTTTTATTTTCATTAAAGGGTGAGTCTGAGAATGGCAAGGCTTATCAGTTTTGTGTTACCATATTCGGAGACAATGTATTCATCGTTGGATCTAACGTAATGCTTATCAAGCACCGCTACCAGTAGAACATGCACCACCAGCGTAGCTAACGGTTGCACCACCAGCGCACGTCGCAGAACCATCACTGCAAACCTTATCTACAAATCAAACTTGATTGATATTGCCGAGTGAAACAGACGTGTACGCGGAGGGAACCCGACTAAAGGGATAGCTCGGTGCGGTAGACTGCTGTCTACTCCCAATGCGGGCCTGGGTAACTCCAGGCTCGTTTGGCATTTTGAAACAATAATCTTCTGGGATTGAAACGAAAAAATTTACTCACATTCTTTTCAATCCCCCTAGCAACATCACCCCTTTTTGCACCTTGACTTGACCATTTCACTTGACTATTATATATGATGGTCTCGTAAAAAGTCAACAAGCGCACAATTTGGCGTAGTGCCCTAATGGCTAAGTATCGATAATAATTTATAATTCCTGAATCCCTAAATTCCTAAATCCATGTAAAAAGGACTTTTTACATGGACATCATGTTTATCGAATAAAACGGGGGTGAATATATGCAAACGATGGGCATCAGCGAATTCAAGGCACATGCCTTGAAAATATTGGATAAAGTCGCAAAATTACAAGAAAGCATCGTCATAACAAAACGAGGCAAACCGGTTGCTCAGGTAATTCCATATCGTAAATCGGACATAAACCCCAAGCCGGGTAAACTTGCAAATTATTTCGTTTTCGAAAAAGATATTGTCTCACCTCTTGGTGAGGAGATGTGGGATGTCTGCAAATGAAATACCTCCTTGATACCCATACCTGGATCTGGTGGTACATGCATCCTCAGAATCTGTCACGTAAGGTCAAGATTCTGATTGGAAATACAAGCAGGTACGATGAACTTCTTTTATCCGCAATTTCCCCTTGGGAATTCAGCAAGCTTCTCGAAAAAGGGAGGATAGGTATCTCCTGTAATCCGGAAGAATGGATTAATGCCGCTCTCGATTTACCCAAACTCAGGTTAGTTCATCTCTCTCCCATTTTGGCCTATCGTTCGACCATTTTGCCGCAGCCTTTCCATGATGATCCTGCAGATCAGATTATTGTTGCAACGGCACGAGAAGAAAATGCCACGATCCTTACGAAAGACAAAACCATCTTAGCGTACAAACATGTCACAAGTCTTTGGTAAGTTTACAAGATCAAGAATCCGCCGTTCCTGAATGTAATTCTCAAAAGTTGGAACGAAGAACTATTCGTATCCTGTCCCTGCGTCACACTTTGACCCAGCTGCGGCGCCGGGCAGACAGCGGCTGGACGCGGCAGCTCCCGAGGCGCAGCCGCCTGCACCCCCTGCTTCCGGCCCGGCCGTACAGGATGCGGGGGTTCCGGCCTGATCTCCATCAACACAGGCAGCTTCCCCTGTTTCAAAAGGAAACATCCTGTATAATTTCGGTGCTTGATATTTCATGATTTAATATGCTCACCTTGCCAGTTTTTTTCAAGCCGGCGTTTGTTTATGAAGTACTTATAGGGGAACCGGATCTGCCATTCGACGGACCCGACCAATTGTTTGCCTATGACCCTATCCCCTGAGACTAAAATCAATTGACTCTGATGATTCTTTTTTATGTGAATAGTCCTGAGGCTAAAAAAAGAATGAAAAATATTGAATATTCCTGTGGCTGCAATAAAATCTGAAACAAACCGAAACGGCCTGAACCCGTAAAGGATGAGGTATTTTCTGAACAGCATGAGTTTGTGAATACAAAAGCCTCTCTTTCCGCCCTTGACAGAGATTCGCCTGTTTTTTCTTTTTGCGGCGATGACCTTGCCTATGATGTCCTCAAACCCAACCGTGTATGGGTCGATCTTATTGTTATTGTCCCCCCGGGTGATCACGCCGTCATCTCTGATCTCTATAATGCGGTGGACCACATCAACCGTCCCGAACGGGTGAGGGTAGACAATGACATCCCCCACCTGTATTTCCGCACGATCCCTGTAAGCATACAGGTCTAGACCGTCCCCCGGTTTGAGGGTAGGGTTCATGCTGGGGCCGGTGCATGTGCTGTATTTGGATTTCACGGTTTCCATTGGTTCAGGGGTTCAAAGGTTATAAACTAAACATACTGTTTTTGTCACGAAAGAGCAAATGATACTGGCATTTAATCCACATATTATACGGATGGGTATCAATTTAATGAAATTATAATTTGATTTTTATATTCTTTTTCACTATGATCCGATTCGTTTGAAATTATATTTTTTTGGCCCCCTGACGGGGCGGAGGGTAGGATACCATGACCGATTTGGAAAGGCCGGTGGCCAATCCGCTGGTGGTACTGAGAGAGGAATTTGACGACTGGGCCGTGCTTTTTGACCCGGATTCCGGTGAGGCCTACGGCCTGGATCCGGTTTCTGTCTTTATCTGGCGGCGGCTCGATGGAGAACACACTCCTCAGGAGATCTTGGAGAAATTGCGACCGGAGTGCGAGGACGGCATCCCGGATGAGGCGCCGGATCATCTAAGAGAATTCATCGAAGACCTGACGTCAAAGGGGCTTGTGGGATATGCTGAAGCCGCATAATGCGGAATTGCAGCCTCAAAGGAATTCCCCGGACGGAGTCCTGAACCCTTGAATTTTGAACGCAGCACCTTTTCCTATGAATAGCTGGTTCTCATACCTGAAAAGGGGATTTCGGCGGGAACTCCCCGAGGACCAGATTGCGGGTTCTGCAGAATACAGAACCGTCCGTGAGAGTTTAAAGCCGTTTATCCCTATAATCCTCATGCACTGGAAGATGGGAGCTGTGGCCGGGGCCTTTCTTTTAGCCGGATCGCTTTTGACCTTCCCGCAGCCCATGATCAGCCGGTTTCTCATGGACCACGTGCTCATTGAGAAACGGCTGGCTCTCCTGGCGCCAGTGGTGGCCCTGATGGCAGGGGTGGCTCTGGCGCAGGGACTTTCAGGGATGCTCCAGGGCTTTTTTTCCACCCGTTTTCAGCAAGGTGTAACCTTAGATATTCAGGAGAATCTCCTCGAGCGGACCCTGAGTCTTCCCAAGTCTTTTTTCGATGGCGCCCGGACCGGCTACCTTATATCGAGAATACAAAACGGCGCCTCCGGCGTGCAGTGGTTTTTTTCGGGTACCGTAGTCCAGTTGCTGACCCAGTCCGTACGATTCATCGGCGGGCTGATTTTCCTTTTCTACCTTGAATGGCGCATCGCCGTGCCCGTGACCCTCTCCCTGCCGGTCACCTGGTTCGTGGCCCGTTACATGTCCAAAAGGACCTACGTTTTGAGCCACCACTCCATGGAGTGCAACTCGGAGGTGAGCGGGCGTTTTCAGGAGGCTTTCTCCTCCGTACCCCTCATCAAGGCGTTTTCCAGGGAGACTCACACCATCCGTTATTTGATAGATGGCCTCAAAAACTCCTTTGGCATTGCCCTTGAACAGCAGTCCGTGGGCTTTGTTAACGGTCTGGCCATTCAGGCCTTGCCGGGACTGGCCAGGTTTTTCGTGCTTATTTTCGGGGCGTACTGGGTCATCAAGGGGGACTGGACCGTGGGGTCGCTCCTCGCCTTTCAGGCGTATCTCGGTTATGTGTATGGGCCGGCCCAGTTTCTGGTCGGCATGAACAACCAGTTCCAGACCTCACGCGCTTCTTTGGAACGGATCTCGGTCCTGTTCGACGCCATGCCGGAGGACAATGTAGGGGTAGGGGAAAAGATCGAAGGGTCCCTTGGCGACATCGAGTTCAGGGACGTGGGGTTTTCCTATGACGGCCGGGAAAAGGTCTTCCAGGGAATCAATTTCGAGGTAAAAGCCGGTCAGAAGGTGGCGATTGTTGGCCCCAGTGGAGTGGGAAAAACCACCCTCATCAGCCTCCTCCTCCGCTTCTACCGGCCGACCACAGGGGAGATCTTTTACGGCAACAGACCTGCCTCCACCCTGGAGATCCGCTCCCTTCGATCCAGGTTCGGCTACGTCCCCCAGGAAACCATTCTCCTTTCAGGGTCGATCATTGAGAACCTGCGCTACGGCAACTCTGACGCCACTGAAACCCAAGTCAGGCGGGCAGCTGAGGTGGCAGAGATACATAATTTTATTGAAGGGATGCCAGAGGGTTACGACACCAAGATCGGCGAGCGTGGCGCAAGTCTTTCCGAAGGTCAGAAGCAGCGCATCTCCATCGCCCGTGCCCTGGTCCGTGATCCGGATATACTGATCATGGACGAGCCGACCTCGGCACTCGACAACCGGACGGAAGCTGCTATTTTCCGCTCTCTTCCCAAACTGATTAAGGGCAAAACCGTCTTTATTATCACCCATCGTCTGGCCACCACCCAAGACGCCGATCTTGTGGTTGTGTTGGACGGCTCCGGCAGGGCAAAGATCGGTACTAATCATGCCTTTTTTGACAGCAATGATGTTACAGAAAACTGTTCGACAAAAAATGCACGACGAACCCAGAACCTTAAACCTTGAACTCTGAACTTTGAACCCGAAACTCGAAACCCGAAACTCGAAACCCGAAATCCGAAACCCGAAACCCGTCTTTCCTGCAGCTACAATTTCAGCCTGGCCGATGGAAGTGTCTGGCTTTTTACCGCGACTGACCATGTGAGTGCCTGGCTGCATGAGTTTGCCAGGATCATGGGGTTGAGACCGGGCAGTGAAAATTCTACCCATAAGATAATTTTTTCTGCCATAAAAGATATAAGTACTTCCTCGCCTCCGCTGGCGCTCAAGACGGATGATAAGGGGTGGCAGCAATTCAAAAACTCCGGTATCTACCGATTGTGGCGGCATAAGACAATCCCGGAAGTCCATATGGAACTGAACGTTGAATTCCTCGAACATGGCGAGATCAAATTTATCAACATGTGGTGGGCCCTGCGGGAGGTTTTCCGGCTTATTCTGGTAGCCGGTGGCACACCGATACACGCGGCTTTGGCTGAAATCCACGGCAAAGGCGTGCTCATTGCCGGACCCGGAGACACCGGAAAGTCCACATGTTGCCATCGGCTCCCTGATTATTGGCACGGCCTATGCGATGATCAGGTTTTGGTCGTTTTAAATAAAAATAGCGGTTATAGAGTTCATCCGCTCCCCACCTGGAGCGATCATTTTGGAAAGGAATTAATAAAGAGTTGGAAAGTTGAAAGGGCAGTGCCGTTATCGGCAATCTTTTTCCTCGAGCAGTCAGATCAGGACGAGGCGGTGGCGTTGAAAAAACAAGATCAGGCTATTTTGATGGTTTTTGAGGCTGCTAAAGAAGTATGGAAGTCGGTATGGGAGAGGGTAGGGGTGACGGAAAAGATTGAACAGTCATCTGCTCTTTTTCACAATGCAGCGGAAATGGCCGGAATCATTCCTGCCTACCGTTTGCGGGTAACACTTCACGGGGAGTTTTGGAAGGAGATGGAAAGGGTCTTGTTTTAAAATGGTTCGCCATTTAAGGTTAAACTTCCCTTAAGATGGATTGTCCGGATGTGCAGCGCCGCAGCTTGTCCCAGCAGCTTTATCGTGTAATCGATCCGATCGATGGCTTGAAATGTTTGCCGGTATATCGGCCACAGTTCCTGAAGTGAAATATCAACCTTTCAAATAACGTAATAATTAATAAAGAAGATGGCGATAAATGAATCGGAGAAGGCACAGACAGGATGTTGTCGACAAAGGTTCCCTGGAGGTATAAGAAAGATAATATTATAGGGATGCTATGAATTTCTAGGCACATAACCAAACACAAGCAAGCCTAGAAGGAGCTAAAAAGATCTGACCGAAGGATACGCTATATTTTTAAATCGTTAAATGAGACAGTTTTTGTGATCACACTTGACCGCATATTTTTAGATATTAATGAAGCCGCTCTGGAGATGTTCGGATACTCAAAGAAAGAACTTTTGAACGTATCTT
>SDBS01005890.1_pt1 | contig 11927 bp, 22 predicted proteins | sample 2277091 | NCBI WGS metagenome assembly SDBS01 (sample SAMN10404972, study PRJNA504765) | marine sediment metagenome | isolation source: marine sediment core GS10_PC15, 163 cmbsf | place: Arctic Ocean: Southern Knipovich Ridge | collected 2010 | reverse complement strand
ATCTTTCAGCTGTACACCTAGCACCCCTTCTATTCTAGCCCCTTCTCAGGAGAGAATACTTCCACAAGCCAACCGGCGAAGGAGAAGAACATGACTGTTGGATCTGGACTGATGACATCACAGCGCGCTCGCCGCCCCCACCTCGCCAAGGTGACGGGGGAGGTTGGTGACCTCCGAAGAGACATCGAAGAGGAGCTCGGCTTCCTGGCGGCCTTCGCCGTCGACAAGTGGAGCGACGTGGCGCTGTCCGACGTGGACGCCATCAAGACGTCCATCGCATCCGTGGCTGCGGACACCACCTACACCGGTGCAACTCTCAATGGTGTCGTGGGCGTGGGAACGATGAGCCCGCCGCGTAACATCATCATCACGTCGACATCCCACACGGACATCGATGCGGTGAACTGTGTCGTCACGGGGCGGGACCTCGACGGCCAAGTGGTGACAGACACCATAGCCATCACCAACAACGGCAGCGCCACGGATGTGGGCACCACTGCCTTCGCCAAGGTGACCAGCATCTTCATGCCGGCTCATACCGGGACGGCCGGCGCGTTCCAGTTCGGCTTCGGCAATGCCATCGGTCTCAGTAGACCGGTTGCTTCCGTGGCTGGCCTCAGCTCCCTCATCAAGGAGATCGTTGGCGGCGTGAACGTCACCGAGCTCGTGCTCGAAGAGTGGATCGACGTGGCCACGGCAGACACCGATGCCTTTGTGGGGTCCATCGCCTCGAACGACTCGGACGTCACCTACTCCGGTGCTGCCCTTGACGGTCTCATCGGTGCGGCCGTCATCTCACCGCCGCGAAACTTCACCATCACCTCAACGGCTCACGCCGACGTTGATGCAGTGGATGTGTTGGTCACCGGTTTGGATGTCTACGGCAACGTCATCACAGACACCATCACCATGACGGCGGACTCTGGTGCGACCGACGCAGGCACCGTCTGCTTCGCCTACATCATCAGCATCTTCATTCCGGCCCACACCGGCACGAACAGCTTGTTCGAGATGGGCACCGGCGTGGTTGTGGGGCACACGGCTCCGGTCAAGCACATCAACGACGATCCTCAGATCCTGTCGGAGAACGAGGCTGGGACGCCCTTGGGCGTGGATGTGCTGTCGGCTACCTATGCCACGGCGGCCACCACTGCTCCCTGCGGTTCGGTGACCCATTCCGCTGCCCCGAACGGCACCAACGACTACGGGCTCGTGTTCGTGGCCGACAAGGGCGTTGTGGCAGCGGCTGCTGCTGCTCTGCCGCACGGCACCTACACGCCGGTGTCGCCCCCCGCCGGCGGCGTGGACATCGCGGTCTACTACGAGTACGCCGCCTGAGCGGTTTGACCTTCGCAGTCTGACGGCGCGGGGAGTCTCTTCTTCTTCTGGGGACTCCCCGCTTTTCATGTAGGATCGGCTCATGCAGCTACGCACTCTGCGTGAGGGGTCCCACAACCACGACGGCCTGGTCCTGGCCTTTGAAGAGTTTCTCCGGGACGAGAACTTCTATTGGGTCGAGGTTGACGGTGACTTCAATGGGGACACCGATGAGGCTGTCCGCATCTTCCAGAAGGAGAACGGTCTCAAGATCGACGGGGTCGTCGGCGGTAAGACGTGGGGAGCTGCTCTCGGTAAGGGCTTCCACGCCGTCGAGCTCGAGCCTGGCGACGACTGGCCGGCGCGGCCGGGCTACATGCCAATTCCCTACAATGAGCGCGCCGAAGTCTTCGGGCACATCACCTACCACCGCGTTCCGGTAAAGGGCAATCCGGAGGCGGTGAAGATCACCAATAATTGGGAGGCCGAGCATCTCGTCACTGCCGATGTACCTCAGCTCAAGGGGATCCCCGGCATCATCTGGAGTGGGGCAAGGGTGGGTAAGGGCCCCTCGAGTGGCAGGATTCGGATGCACAAGCTCGCCGTCGAGCCTACCCAGGCCCTGTGGCAGGCGTGGGAGGACGCTGGACTGCTCGGTAAGATCGAGACGTGGCTGGGCATGCTCTGCATCCGCTTCGTCCGCGGCAGCCGCAGCTCGCTGTCCAACCATGCTCGAGGTACGGCCTTCGACATCAACGCGGGCTGGAACGGGTTACGTAAGACGCCGGCGCTCAAGGGTCAGCGGGGCTGCGTGCGCGAGCTTGTTGAGGTGGCCATGAACGTCGAGGTCGATGGTTGGCGTTGGTGGTGGGGTGGTTGGGGGATGAACCCTCCCCACTACACCAAGCTTGACGGCATGCACTTCGAGCTGACCTTGTCCGAAGGCCGGCCCTAGGGTCATCCCGGACTATAATAGAGGTTCGCACTTCGTTCCCACCCAGATGTCCTCGAACTCACTCCAGTCGATGTAGTCCTGGTCGACCCAGACGCGACCGCCGTCTCCCCAGCCGGTGCCCCAGCTGTTGCGGAGCAGGAACTCGAAGCGGCTGGTGCGCCTGCGGACGCCGGCGATGATCATGGCGTGGCGGCCGACCCAAGCGTCGGGGCGGGTGAAGACGGTGCCATCGCCTCTATAGTCGCAGAACTGTTGGGAGACGGGGGCGCCGAAGACCACTGGATGGTTGGCCCGGATGGCGAGCTCGAGCTCGCCCAGGCGGTCGAGGCCGCTGGTGACCACTCGGTAGAAGTTCACCAGGCGGTTGTTGGACGCCAAGGTGTACAGGTCGAGCGGCACCTCCTCGGGGAAGACGTTGGCCTGTTCGTACGGGAAGTACTTCTCCAGCACGACTCCAATCTTGCGGAGCTGGTGCGCCGCGGCGCGGAGGAAGGTGCCCTTGTCCTCTCTGATGGCGGAGTGCATGTAGCGGCTGAGGTAGTAGAGGAACAGCCGGCTGAGCTGCTCGAGCTCGTCGGACCCCTCGAGGCCGTCGAGGATCTCCAGGGCGTCGCACCAGGCGTTGGCTACGCAGCTGCCGATGGAGCCCTGGTTGCTGATGGGCGTGAGGTCGGCGATGATGTGCTCACCCATCTTGTCGTAGGTGCCGGCGACTCTGATGAGCTGTTTGTGGACTTTGCTGAATGGGTAGTCCAGCTTGCTCCAGTCGACCTCGATGAGCTTCTCGGTCTTCTTGCTGAGGATCTTCATCTCCCTATCAGGGAGGCAGAAGCCGGGTAGGTTCACTCTGGTGGGCATGGGTCGATCTCCTCGATGATCACAGTGGCCTTGATGTTCTTGCCGTGGAAACCAAGTAGGGCGTGGTCGAGCGGCTCCCCTACGCCAGACGTGCTTCCGTCTTCCTTGTCATGCTCGAGCCAGGTTGCTCCAGAGAACATGCTGCCGGTGATGCGTACTCTGCCATCGAAGTGAAACACCGTAGCGTTGAGGGGCTTTTTGTGGTGGTCGAACTTCCCTACTCCGGCGGGCATACGTTGGCCTCCTCGCAGCTCTTGGCATCGCGGATGCACTTCTCTCTCATCAGTTCTCATGGACCAAACAATTGGCTAACCTTTCGGCTTCTACAGCGATGCCGTCGTCATGCAAGTACTTCACCGGCATGTCCATCTCCTGCGTTTTCCTGACCTCTCTTTGAATGTGCCTGACCGGCACGTCAGAACTCATGATCAGATCGTACAGAAGGTGCTTCACCCTCGCCCTAGCCATCTCCAACTTGTCATTCATGCTACGTGCCTCCAGATCTTTTTCCGTAGTATCCGAGATACGGTCGCTTGACTAGCCCCGACCTCGGATGCAATCTTGTACTGGTTCAACCCCGCCTTCCGAAGCTCATGGACACGGCGGACGTCTTGTTCTGAAAGCTTGGAGAAGTGGTTGTCTTCTCCTCTGCAACTGCGGCCCTTGTCGATTCGGTCCTGGATGTTGTCCAAGTTGGTCCCCAGGAAAAGGTGATCGGGATGGCAGCAGATGGGGTTGTCGCAGGTGTGAAGAACGTGGAGTCCATCTGGGATGAGCCCACGGCTCAGCTCATAGGCTATTCGATGAGCTGTGGTCTGCTCGAACTTCCCGTAGCCCTTGCCGACTGTTCCACCCGTCCACAACCAGCAGCCATCCCCCTTCTTGACCTTTGGCCAGAAGCGTTCGGCTACAGGCTTAGGCTTGGGGCCGGGCTTACTCCGGTGGGCACGCTTTTGCTTCGTCACAGGACTCTGCCTCCATCACGCAGCGTGGATTGATGGAGATGAGACCTTCCTCTTGGATGATGCGGCAGGTCTCTTCGAAGCGCTCGCTCTTCTTGTTGACCCACATGGGGTTGCCCTCCCGGTCCTTGCACCCGAGCTCCTCGAGGCGCTCCTCAGCAGCCTTGCAGAGCTCGGTGTCCTCTGGGGGCGGCGGGGGCGGTGGTAGGGGAGGAGTAGTAGGGCAGCCCAATAGAAGAAGAGCTCCCAATATAACGACGGGGTACCTCATGAGGTGCAAGTCTACACCGGCTTCGGTGAAAAAGAGTCTTGAAAGGCTATCCCGCCTGTTCTACTTCCGATGGGTGAGGTACCCTCAGCCTTCCACCTCTTGTTGAGTTGGGGACTGGGTGGGGCATAGAGCTGTGCCGCACTGAGCCACGACAAGGAGATACCATGGCAGCAAAGTATGAGAAGCTCGACCTCGCGGCATTCAAAGTGAAGCTGGTGAATGGAGACTACGCCAGCATTACTGGGGCTCGTCGCGCTATTGGCCGCATGACCACGTGGTCCGAGAAGGAAAAGAGCCAGGCGCGCGACGCCGCCAATAAGACCTTCGGTGTAGGTACGGGTGACTTCAACCCGAGCCCGAAGAAGAAGGCTAAGAAGAAGGCGGTCAAGAAGGTGGTCAAGAAAGCTGCCAAGAAGAAGGTCGCCAAGAAGATGGCCAAGCGGTCAGTGAAGAAGGTCCGCAGCAAGCAGTCCAAGGGGAGCCCGGCGGCAGCTCAGCCGAGGGGTACGGTCATGGAGCGGCTGACGGAGACCAACCTTCAGATCCAGGCCTACGGGCAGGCCATCGATCACATGGGCAAGACCAAGGAGTTGGGTTGCCCGAGCGCTCAAGTGCAGGAGGGAGCCAAGCTGGCTCAGCAGGGACTCATCGCTGCCGTCAACAACCTGTGTGTGCTGACCAAGGAAGCCTCGGAGTCTAGCCTATCTGTCGGTGACAACGGTGCTCCCACGAACAAGGTGTGGGATACGGCCGTGGACGCGACACAGCCCACGCTGCACTCGGCGATACCGGCATCGCCGGACGCTACCGAGACTCCTTCTGAGTAGTGCGGGGCTTCCAGAGTAAGCCAACGAAACACTCGTTGGTCTGCTCGGTGGGCTGTTCGAGGATGGCATCGGGCCCGTGGTGGGAGATGTGGAAGTGCCAGCTCTTGGTGCCTTGGTTCGACTCAAAGATAGCCCTGACCTCCTTCTCCCGTTGCGTAGCTAGGAAGAGGGCGCAGGCCCTTGTTTTCTTGGCCGCTCGTTGAATGAGGTCTTTCCACGATGACGAGTCTTCTGGGAGGTCGAAGAAGAACTTGTCCTTCACCTTGGCCCCGTCATCGCAGCGTACGGTAGCCTCCGGCCACAGGATTAGAAATGGAGGGACGCGCCTCTCCTTCCGCCACCAGTCGGTGATGATGTGCAGCCCTGATTCCACTTCTTGTATGAGGTGGTCGTGGACGAACTGCTCTACGGTGGTGTAGCTCTCCGTCACGGGGTCAGTATGCAAGACATGATGCCGCTGTTCAAGAAGGCCCTCTATAGATGGGCGGCGCATGTCAAGCTGAACACCGGGGCTACCATCTACAAGTTCGAGAGCGCGCCCAACGGAGAGTTCACCCTCATTGTAGGGGGCACCTGGGGCACGATCCGGAAGTTCTTCAGCCGCAGGATGGTGTGGGGAACGTCAGCTATCAAGCTGCCGGCGAGTAGGAGAATGACCAAGCGTACGTGTGACTTCGTGCAGGACATAGTGCAAGAGGTACAACAGGCGAAAGCAGATGCTCTTTGTGATGGTGACTGAAAAACTCAAGAGCGCGCTCGACTGCAACGGTTTCCCCCTCGAGGAGGGAGACCTGGTCGAGATGACCAAGGCGCTCAACGCAGAACTGGTAGGGGAGCAAGGCATCGTGACCGATGTCTCCCCGTCCAACATCTGCTACGTGCAGATGGAGCGGCAGATCGGTTGGGGACCCGACCGAGACGAGAAAAGTAACAAGCCAGAGGTACTGGCGGCGGCCGGCTTCCTATGGAAGCTGGTGGCGAAGGGGGCCTCATGAAGCTCCTACCCGAGGTATCGGAATCATCGAAGAGGGTGCGGGCGTTCTGGGACAAGGCTATGAAGGATCACCTCGCTCCGCGGTGGAGAGAGTGGACTCGTGCCCACTTCCGACCTCGGATGGAGAGGGCCGCCGGCTTTGCCGTCGGTCTCTTCTACCCCAAGGTTGTCCCGCGGCTGACCTTGCTCGACTACACCTGCGCGCGGCACTTCGACGGACCGATGGTGAGCTTCGACCAGGCGTCTCTCAGGTTGTACTGCTTGGACAGCAAGGAGGCTGTCACTATCACCATTCAGGGCGACCAGGTGCAGAGACTGCACCACTTCATCTGCCAGGCCCAAAGGAGTGCCGATGATCATCTACCTCACGTGTGACGAGCACCTCGATGGGGGACGTGGCGGCGTGGACAGAAAGATGGTGGAGAACCACCTACGAGAAAAGCACAAGGCCGACGTGCGACCCTACACCGCTTATCGGGAAGCTGGTGCGAAGTCCGCGTGGGTTACCCGAGCTGCTCTTCAGGATGAGACCACCGAGTTCGACTTCATCGTTCAGATCCTGGGCGGCCCTGATGTACTGCTCATGCAGTTGGACTCAATGATGGATCACCTTTCGGGTAGAATCCTCCCCTACGACCTGTTGCAAGTTGACGTCCCGCCCTTTTTGAGGAAGTAGCTATGGCCGAACGAGAGTTCAACCTGACCCAGTCTCAGTACGAAGCCATCATCGAGTTCGCTCGACGAGGCACGAGAAACGATGACGGTTCGACCAACCTTGAGGACGCCCGCAGACTCGATGAGTTTCTCCGTACCATTGAGGCCAGCAACAACATCATCCGGGATGGGGTGTGGGTCCAATGGCAGGAGCTCGACGCTCCGCTGCCGCCGAACACCAGCTTCCCAGAGCAGTGGCCTCCGGACATGAGGCACTGGCTGGAGTTCATCGGCAGGCCTGTGTGCCGTGCCGACGTCGATGTCACCGTGGAAAACCAGGCCAGTAACTCCATCAACGTGATGGTCACCAGAGATCCAGCAGCTCGAGTGGGCTGGACTCCAGTTGACGACTTCTTCGTCAGGTAGGTATGCGTGAACAGCGATGATGAAAACGGCGATCACCTCTCCGAAAAAGACGGAGTTGTGCACGGTGACGATCCAAACCAGGTTTGGCGACCAATACATATTCCCGGCGATGGACAAGAAGGCGCTGGGGAGGGTGCTGCCGCAGGGCAGCAACAGGATCCCAGCGAACACTCCGACGCTGGCGATGGTGAACGCGTCGATGGCGGTCCTGTCGGTCCCCCTCCAGGTAGTGGCCAAGGTCCTGGTGGACGGCAAGGACTGGTGGGACTGTCCTGCGTGAACTGTGGCAACGAAGTCTCCAGTAACGAGGCCTGCTTCTTCGAACAGGTGTTGGTGTGCAGTGACTGCAACACCATCGCGCAGAGGATGCTGCTCCGAGGGATCAAGACGGTCGACATGCTCCGCAAGCTGCTCGGGATGAGCATCCGGCAGGCTCTCATCAACAAGCAGCTGCAGTTCCACGCACGGTACCTCGAGGAAGGTCCTGAGGTAGACTTCCTCAGCGAGCTCATGAAGATGGTTCAAGAGCTTCGCATGGCGGAGTTCAAGGAGCAGCAGGGATGCCCATCCAGTACATCAGTCAACTCGACGGAGACTACGGGGCCGCGTGTGAGCATTGTGGGCAGGTCGCCCAGCTCCGACTCCACCGAGGGTTCCACTACAAAGTAGGAGACACGGTTCATCGAGATCCGGACAACCCCTTCTTTGGGAAGTGCAGGAAGTGTCAAAGGTACAGTCTGAAGGTGACCTCGACCCCAGAGGAAGAGCCGCCGGATCCGCCACGGGGATTCTGGCGGGTGCCGACCGAGTAATCCGGGTTCGCTTCCTTGGGCGCGAGCTCGCCTATGCGCTCCAGTCCAGGGCCAGCATGCTCAAGGGCGACTACGAGGTTCAAGGGGAGAGCTATCATATCGAGTGGGTACGTTGGACCTTCCCGAAGCTGTACTGGAGACACACCCCTGCGCTGCTTGCCCTTCAGGGGGCCTCTACGCAGCAGTTGCTGCCGGGGTGGTTGGTGCTCGCCGGCGACCGGCTGCCGGCCTATAGTCCCGTTCCTGGCCTCGTAGGCGTCGTGCTCGCCGAGCTCGTCGACCCCCCGACCGATTTGACTCACCGGCAGCTCTTCGAGCTCCTCCTGCCTGAGGCGGGAGGGGCTTGTACTCCGGCATTTTTCTAAGTACAAGTGGGTGTACGATGTGCACCCGGAAGGAGACCCATGGCGGACCAGCAAGGGCCCAAGGGCGTAGTTGACATGCGACCGCAGCGGCATCAAGGACCAGCTCGACCGGGTGAGGCGCAGAGTCGGGCGGTCTTCATTGACCCTCGGGTGAACCCTGCTGCGTTGGAGGATCCCAAGACAGCGGCCTACGCCGCTGGCTTGGGGGCCCGGGCGGCGCAGAGGAAGGCAAAGGCTCAGGGCCTGCCCAAGTACAGCCAGGAGGTTGGCGGGGGGCCCGCGCCCAACATCCCCATCCTCAACGCCGAGGCGGCCTCGGGGATGCCCATGGCTCAGCAGGCTCCTCACGTCAACCAACCGCCGCACAGTCAGGTCATGCAGCAAACTGGGATGGCAATGCAGCCTGGCTCCATCGTCGAGCCACCGCTGCATATCCCCCAGATGAACCCGCAGCAGGCGGGGCAGCAGGCGATCATCAACAGCATAGCCCCGGGGGATATGTTGCCTCCTGAAGCCCAGCAGGACTCCACCTTTCAGCAGGGAACCGGTTCGCAGTTCGCTGCGAATCAGCCTCACCTGGCTATGAAGTACGGGCTGGTGCGCAACGGGACGCTCCTCTCTCCGCAGGAGCTTGCTAGGACCGCGAAGGCAGCGCCGGGGCAGCTGAGTCCTCAGTCAGTGGAGGGGCTCCAAGCTCTGCAGGCTCACCAGAGGCAGGCTGCGGAGGGGTTGCCCCAGACGGAAGAGCAGGCTGTCAGAGAGGCAGCCACTGGGTCAGCGGGACAGTCAGCTCGCGTCGGTAAGGGGGACGCCAAGCCCACCCCAGGAGAGAAGAAGCTCACTGAGGGGGAGAAGGCGAAGATCAAAGAGTCCATCGAGAAGATGGACTCCTTCGACTACGACGCGCTGCAGAGGGAGATCGAAGAGGACATCCTCAACAACCCGGATCAGCGGAAGATTATCGAGGCTCGTCTCGATCCCCTTGACTTCGACGAGCTCGTTACGAAGAACCGGGTGACCCAGGACGTGGTCATTCACCCTGGCAAGGACGGGAGTGGCCGGCTGTGGTTCACCTATGAGTCCATGACGGGCAAGGAGGACCTGGTCCTGAAGCAGATCATCATGAAGGAGAGCAAGTCCATTGAGGTTACCGGTCAATACCTCCTGGACAAGTTCGCCTTCATGTCCATCTCCATCGGGCTCAAGGCCATCAACGGCAACGTCCTGCCTCGGCACACCAACGACAAGGGTGAGTTCGACGAGGACCAGTTCTGGCTCAAGTTCAACTGGGTGCTGCAGAAGCCCCTCCACCTACTGTCCTGCATCGGCATCAACCACACCTGGTTCGAACAGCGTGTGCGCAAGATGTTCGTGGCGGAGAAGTTGGGAAATGGTTGAAAACTCCTGCAGGGTGGGCACGTGCGAACTTGCTACTTCGCACTCTCCAAACGCCGCCCCCCAAAGGGTCCTTGCAGGAGTGGGCTCTCATCTTTCTCTTGGACAGGCTCGAGGACATCGAGCATGCCCGGTACCTGGCGTTGGTACAAGTCATCGTCAACAAGGAAGAAGGGGTCAAGGCGTTCGACGAGTACATGAACATCGCCTTCCCGTCATTGGCGCTTCGCAAGAAGCAAAGGGAGGATGAGACCAAGAAAGTTCTCAAGTGGTGGACCAAGCGCGGCCCGATCAAGGTCACGTCGCTGGCTCCCCTCACGTTGAAGAGCAAGCTCAAGACGCGGGTGGTCCAGGTCACGAACGATGAGAAAACGAATGAGTTCTACCGAGGTTTGGGAGACCCGCTAGGAAGACTATGGCCCTCACAGAATCAAAAGAGCTCCTCCGCCTATGCCCCGATTGCGGGGGACTCTCAGTAGAGTACTCCTCGCTCGAGGGCGGGGACGCTAGCTGTAAGACCTGCCCTTGGACTGGGCGGAAGGAGGACCTCTTCGCCATGCCGGTGATGCACGAGCTCGGCTCGAGCGAAGAGGTCCTCATCGGAATGTACAACAGCTGGAGGAAGGTGTTCCGCCAGTTCTCTACGCCCATCGCACGCTTCCTGCTGGAGTGGGGTTTCCTCACCGCTGAAACCGTGGATGGGAAGCTCAAACTCAACCCGAAAAAGTTGGCTCGCTACGTCTCAGCTGCAGCCTCTGCGTCGCTGGCTTCTATCTTGGAGGTACGGCAGGAAATCGAGAAGGAGAAGGTTGATGCCAGAAGTTGAAGACTCCGAGGAAGAGGTCGACGATAGCATCAAGGATCAGATTGACTGCTACCGAGACAGGATGCGCATCTGCGGGCCGGACTGCGTGGCGTGGGTCACTCACCCCCCAGAGAACAAAGGGAAGCTGAGCTTCACCCAGATGCATTGCTTGATGCTCTCCACAGCAGAGCGCACGGCGCGTCACGTCACTCTCATGGCCATGGTCCTGGGTGATATCTACAAGAAGAACAAGACGGCGACGGCTGACCAACAGCGCAAGGACGCCATGGGCGACAACACCAAGGGCGGGCCATTCAGTGATCCGTTCCCCATCACTCCGAAGGTACAGCCATGATCGGCATCAACGTCATCAGCATTGCTCAGAGCGTCAACCTTACCACCGGGATGATGGACAACATCCTCGTGCTGCAGTTGCCTGATGGGACGGAGGTCAACGCCGTCGTCCCTGAGTCGGTGGTGGACAAGGTCTATGCCCTGGCCAACGGCGGGGCAGCTACTCAGGCTCCTGTTCAGCAGCCCCTGCAGCAACAGCCGCCGATGCAACAGCCACCGTCGGCGTCCATCCCACAACAAGAGCCCGGAGTTCCTCCTTCCGAGGTTCACTGGTTGTCCTTGCCGGATAATCAGCTGCCCATCCATATGAAGTCGGCGTTGAAGTACCTCAACGTACCGGAGGGCCTCACTATCAATGCTCTGCAGAACCTCCTCGGGCAGATCGAAGAGAAGTTTGGGGACACCGAGTGGGCTGAGGTGCAGGAGCGCTACCCGAATGGGCCATACGAGGCAGCACCTGCGGCGCCTCAGCAGGCCTCTGTGATGCCCCAGCAGACACCGCAGCCTCCTCCGCAACCCCCACTGCAGGTGCACACGACGGGTTTGCAGGCCCCTTCTCCCCAGGCGCCGCGGCTGCAGCCTCCCCTGCAGCAGGTGATGTGGTCAGACGGGAGTCCCATGATCCCGGGGCAGCAGAACCGTGGCCGGACGGTGCCGGCCAACAAGGCGGGCTTTCCCATCGCCGGCGACGGCAGCATGGACCCCGGTGAGATCGTTGCTGGGGGCGAGGAGGGCGACGAGGACGGAGTCGCTCAGTTCTGATGGTCTACTTGGAGTGTCCAGAGTGCCGAGTGGGGCTTCGTATCTCTCCGGGTGAGCCAGGGGAGTTCGAGGCTCTCTTCGAGGTGAGCCTCTCCTCAAGCTTCTCTATGAGGGTGTACCCCTGCTTCCGCTGTGGGCAGGAGAAGGCCTGTTTGAGTACGGAGCATCCA
>SDBS01005889.1_pt1 | contig 11927 bp, 11 predicted proteins | sample 2277091 | NCBI WGS metagenome assembly SDBS01 (sample SAMN10404972, study PRJNA504765) | marine sediment metagenome | isolation source: marine sediment core GS10_PC15, 163 cmbsf | place: Arctic Ocean: Southern Knipovich Ridge | collected 2010 | reverse complement strand
CACAGGTACCAGATCACGTATCTTCACCACATACTCCTTTCAGCAGCCAAACAATCCAGACACTCCAAGCGATAGTTTCCAAACTTCACTGAACCTTTACTGCAAATCCACGATAATCTTTATCATCTATTTTCCCTTCATCATTGCTTCTATGTCGCTTGCAATTATATATGCATCAAGATCAATTCTATTGTGGAATTGACCTGCATGCAAGAGCAACCGGAAAGGGATCACCTAGTCTAAGCGTTTCGAGGTCGTAGAGAATACTGAGGGTCACCTGAAGTGCGGACCTCTATCGTAAAATAGGTCGAATTTATTTGAGTAGACCACAATCAGCCGCAAAGTCAAGAAATGTGTACCTGTTTCTGATCTCACGTGCGTGTTGAACTGCTTTACAGTACATTGATTTGGACCAACCTAACTCCTCGGGAGTTGTAGGAGCTTTTACACGGCTCAGGCTCTTCTCTATCTGCTCCGGAGATCTGGTTATCCTCTGTATCTGCTTTTGGATATCTTCCCATTCGTTCTCAAGCTTACGATTGACTATTTCAGCTTTTTTATTGTTTATCTTTTTCTTAGAAAACTCTCGCCAAAAAGAGGTACCAAGATTACCTCCATAATGAGCAATTAGTTTTTTTTTATCGACAGCTGACGGATATACGCGGATATGCTTCTTGTCAAGGACTTGTGTTTGAAGACGTGACATGGTTAAAGAAGTAACGCCTATTTGCTGTCCATGTAGGCTCTCCACTCCTCCAGCTAGAGAAAAAATGTCAATATAGTGACTTATCAGGTGTTCACCCTGACTGGCCGGGTAGCTCCCACCACAAAGCGTCATTCCAAACCCTGAAAGTACAAGCGTTCTGGCAAGTCGTGCCATGGAGTACAGGTCGTCTTTGAACAGCGCTTCCGGTTCAGAGAAGAGGCGATCTTCGTCAGCTTGAAGCAGATTATAAGGTAATGGATCATATTTTGTTCCAAACAGAAGATGGGAAAGAAGCCAGTCCGCCTGTGCAGTAGGCCGGCAGATACTGTCTCCCAATCCGGCCTGTATCATCCCTTTAGGGGCTCTGCATAATACCTTTAAATCCAAAAAAATACCAAGAGGCGCCGAGGCCGGACAGGACTGCTTTATTCCATTAAGAGCTATGGTTGCATTTTTCGAGGCATAACCGTTCATGGAGGGGGCGGTACCGAAAACCGCATAAGGTTTGTGCAAGAGTGAAGCTGCATATTTGCAGAGATCGTTGATGGTTCCGGAGCCTACTGCTATGATTGCGTCAACTGTCTTAGCGTTTTCTATTATGTAATCAACAGTAGGTCCGTCAGCAGAGGTCTTCTCTGAAAGGATTATTGGCGTAATATTATAAGCGGATTTAAGAGACCTCTTTGTTCGCGCTGCCAGGGCTTCTTCCGTATTTGTATCGCTCACAACGGCCAGCCGTTTTTCCAGGCCAAGGCTGGAAACCAGCTCAGCCTCTTGACCGCTGAGATCATCAGAGATGACCACAGACTTTGTTGGAACAGAGATCTGTTTTCCTCTTTCCGGATCCCTATACTCACCGGCCACTATCCTGGCAATCACATCATTCATGATTCAGTTACCCCAGGCCTACAAGCAGTCCAGAATATCCTTGAGCTGGGAGATCATACTTCCTTTTCTGGGGGAAAAAGAGCCGTTGAATACGGCAGATCCTATAGTAAAGGCGTCACAACCTGCAGCTTTCAAGGCGTTAATCTTCTCAGGCGAATCTACACTACCGGCACAAATCAGGTAGCCCTTCAAAGCCTTTCTGGCTGCTCTTACCAATGATAGAGGGTCTGCTTCATTTGCACGGTAAGCCAGGAGATCTACCCCTGCACAACCGATTTTTTCAAATCGTCTACAGTCCGCAGCGATTTCTTGTGGGGCACCACCTAGTTTTGTAGGATGTCCTATAGGTTTTCCTGGGAATGGATAGTAACGTAAAGGATTTCCTTTTATTATCTGTAGAATATTTTCGCTGTTGGTACCGCCCATCAGACAATCCATCCCCATCTCCAGGGCAGTCCTGACAGATTTCAAGCAGGCGTTATCCGAAGTACTCACCACTTCAAGATAGCTGGTCCCCCCATTATCTTTGATTCGCTTGACAAGTTTTTTAAGTGTCTTTCTGTCTACTCCAACATCTTTACAGCCGATATGTTTGATACCCAACGGTATAATGGCATCAAAAACCTCGATACAGTCTTCGATCGTTGTATCATCCCGGGTTAGCATAAAAATGAAATCCACCGTAACCTCCATAAAGAGAATATTTAATTATATCACCATTTTTTTTGATGTCAATATTTAATTATTTGATAAATAATATTTTACTTTCGATCTATAATAAATTAAAAGTAATATAGCTTAAATGTCTTTAGAGTAACACTATTTTTTTGACAAATAGTTGACTCGAGGTAATATTAAAAATATAATCTTAATTGATTCCTATGAACAAAAATGAAAGACAGCAAAAGATACTTGAATTGATTAACCAGCAAGGCTATGTTGAGGTTGTAGAGCTGGCAAAGCTTTTCAGTCTAAGCGAAATGAGCATCAGAAACGATCTGAACTATCTTGCCAAACAGGGAAAACTTCAAAGAACCTATGGCGGTGGTATTGGTCGGAGTACAAGCACTCTGGAGCTTTCATTGCAAGAGAAGCAAAACAAGAACCTACGTGAAAAAAGTATTATAGGTAAAAGAGCTTCCACGCTAATTCAAGACGGCGACACAATTATGCTTGATTCCGGTACAACCACCCAGCAAGTTGCTAAAAATCTAGGTAATGCCAACAATCTCACAGTAATAACCAACGGAATCAATATCATTAATACCCTCGCCGGAATCGAGAGTATTAATCTGTACACGGTGGGCGGTCAAATTGGCTATAAATCCTTTGCCATAGTGGGGAACGAATCAGAGAAATCTCTGGAGCACTATTTCGCGGAACTTTGCGTGATCAGTGTTGACGGAGTGGACCTGGAGAGGGGTTTAACAAACAACAGCCAGTTTGCTGCAAATATTACTAAAATATTGATAAAACAGACACGGAAAAAAATTCTGGTTGCAGACAACTCCAAGCTCGGGCAAATCACTTTGATACCCATATGTCCTCTGGAAACAATGGATATTCTCATTACCGATAAATCAGCCCCTGAATCTTTCATAGCCCAAGCCAGGGAAAGGGGTCTTGAGGTCATTATCGCCGAGGAATAAAAAGGACCATCTGTACCCTGCGGACCGCCCTGCGGGCACCTACGGCCTTCGGTCTGTTTTTACAAGATGCCCCCCCTGCGGGGATCTTAGACCTAAGGATTTTTTTATCTCATCAAAGCGGGGAATAATAATAGCCAGCCAATACCGGGGCGACGCCTGGCGGGAATAAACAATTTTTAGTTGTATTTTCGAAAGCAATGAAGTAGCATGCCGGAAACTATGGAAGATATCCTTATTGGTCTGGACCTGGGAGATATCAGCCCTGATCCGGAAAAGATGGTAAAGAGACTCAGCTCGATGGAAAGGGATGGCTTTGACTGTGTTGAAATAACACTTGACGATATCCCCCTGATCATCCATGGAGAAATTAAAGAGGAGTATCTTGGTTTCCTTAAGGAGCTTCTTGACGGCTATGGCTTCAGATACACGGCACATATCGGCCGCGGTGTGGACCTGCGCGACCTGGGGAATTACGAACTTCAAATGAAGGCGCTTTTTTCTTCCATTGAAGCCTGCAGTTTATTAAAAATCGGTCTTTTGGTGCTCCATTATGAGATGCAGTCAAAGAACCAACTTGTTGAAAAGGCCTTTCTTGAAGCTCATGAGCAGGCTTCAGATTTCGCGGAAGATCTCGGCATAACACTGTGTATTGAAAACATTGAAGTGGAACGAGTTGATGTTGTCATCGATTTTGTCGACAGTGTAAACAGAAAAAATTTCCTGCTTGCCTTTGATACGGGCCACGGCTATCTGGCTTCCAGGTACTACCATTTCGATTTTCTCCGCTCATTGCGGGATGCTCTGCCCGTTCTCGGCCACGTGCATCTAAACGACAACACGGGCTCTTTTGAAGAGCTTCGCCTTACCAACAGGGAAATCTATGACGCCTTGCCACGGGGGTATCGTTATACCTTCGGCAGAGGGGATATTCATATTCCCCCCTTCTGGGGCAGGGTGCCCTTTGCCGAAATTTTCAAACTTTTAAAAGATTACCGCGGAATATTCATGTGCGAATACAATTCCCAGGACTTTCTACCTTTCAATAGATCGATCCAGGAAAGAATCAGGCTTGCGGTCAGGGATTCCCGGGCTTGACAAATAATTTATATTTGAGGCTGCTTTTCCGGCCGGTGATGTGAAACGAAGAAAACAGGGACAAGAAGGAATGATAAAAATGAAACTGGCGGCTTCAACTTACATGTTCTGGAAAGAAAAACTTTCTTTTTCAAAACTGAGCCTGATAAAAGAGGCAGGCTTTTCTTCAATTGAAGTCTTCTGCCTTAAAGAACATTTTGACTGGCAGGACCTTGCCGGGATTTCGGAATTGAAAAGACACACCTCTGATCTAGGCATTGAAATCCACTCTTTTCATGCGCCCTATAATGAGCAGGGGAGCCATGACATCAGCTCTCCAGATACTGAAACCAGGAAATACGCGGTTCAAAGCGCTCTGGCAGCCATGGAAACACTTGTCCGGTTGGGGGGCAGCAGCTTTGTTGTGCATCCCGCTATGTCTTCTGCGGGCATGGGCCGGCGCCGGGCGCTTGTAGAAAACTCTGTGGAGAGCCTGGAAAAGCTTTGTGCGGGTGCGGAAAAACTGGGTGTAAGAATTCTACTGGAAAATACCCCGCCTCCGGTTCTGGGTTCAGATCCCGCTTCTTTCAAAGAATTCATTGAACGGATGAGTGCCAGCCGGCTTGGCGCCTGCCTGGATACCGGCCATGCCTTTCTGTCAGCCGGGGCTATGAGGCCCTACCTTTTCAAGGGGCTGAAGCTTTTTGAGATACATCTTTCAGACAACATGGGCAGTGGGGATGACGGGCTTATACCCGGTGAAGGCAAGGTGGACTGGATTGAATTCAGAGAGTCTCTTCGGGCGGTATTGGCCCACAGCCTGGAGGAGACAGCCTTTATCCTGGAACTGGAGGAATTCCCCGGTGTACAGGCCATGAAAAAGGCTAAAGCGTGGCTGGAGCAACTTTTGGGAAAGGGTGAAAGCGGTTAAGGCGGCTTATTTCTGCCAGGCCCGGTCATTGTATTCGGGCCGGCTGGTTTTGCAGGGCTACCGGATTATCGGTAAGAACAGCATCCACTCCCCAGCCAATTACCCTGTTCATTTCCTCTGTTGTATTGATGGTCCATGCCCACACCGAGAGGCCCCGGCACTTCAACTCTTTTACCACTTCTGCTTTCATGACCCGAAGGTCGTACTGGACTATCTGCACGCCCATGGATAAGAGCTTATCAATATACCGGTCGAGGTCAGCCAGGTCTTTTTCGACCATCAGGTCTACGGCAAGGGGAATAAATGGATACTTTTTATGGCAGGCTTGAAGAAATGAGTAGTTCTTGGTATTGAAGATGAATCTGCCCTTAAGGCCCTGTTCGAGAAAAGTGGGAACCACCAGCTCTTCATATCCCGGGATATCCTGATCTTCCAGGTCCTTCATCTCGGCACATACGCGCACACCTCCTTTAGCGGCTAAAGTCAATATTTCCACGAGAGTGGGTATTGGCTGAAAACCATACCTGTTTCCAAATTCTGCGGTAATTTCAACCTGCTTCAGCTCTTTCAGGGTATAATCTTTTATCTTGCCTCTCCGGTCGGAAACCTCCGAGAGGTCTCTGGCATGGAAAACCACCGGAAAGCCGTCCCTGCTGCGCCTGATATCAATCTCAATAAAATCGACCCCCGCTTTAATGGCTTCTTCATAGGCCAGGGGGGTACATTCCGGATATTTGCTTGAATAGCCCCGGTGGGCGATAATTAATACAGACTTGGTCACTAATTTCCTCCTTATCCTGACAATAGACAACATAGACTCTGGCCGGGCTGAGTGAAGAGAGCCAATCCCATGCAGAACCGGCCAGAGCGTGATTCTACTAAACAACTATTTCCATTCCATCATAACCCAGCTCAATTCCATTCCTTGCTAAAACCTTTTCAAGTTCCTTATGGCCGAGGTTGCGGTGGCTTATATGGGTGGCCACTATTCTTTTGGGCTTTATTTTTTGCCTGATATCTATAATACCTTTGATATCAGAATGGCCACTGTTCAGCGGGACATGGTCGAAGGAGCACTCAAAAACCAGGCAATCTATTTGCTGTTCTTTGATCAATGCTTCGTAGCTTTCTTTGGGCAGTTCCGGTGGTGTGTCGGTTAAATAGCAGAATATTTTATTATCTGTATCCCTGATAATATAGCCTAAAGACTCAACCATGGATTTGCCGGATATGTGCTGAATATTTAAATGATCGGTTTTAATAGGAAGCACATTGAAACTGCCCACCTCTATTTCTTTACATGCGGTAAGTGAATGCAAGGTAAAAAACTGGTCCCTGTTTTTCTGATATGTTGTCGGTTGATCGGGGAACCTCAAGGCCAGTACCATGTCAAAAACATCATGCGGCAAATATAGCTCTATATGGGTTGCCTCAAGGTAGCCGTTGTCAGTGATTGCCTCCAGTAGATACTTCAAGCCATAGGAGTGATCGGAGTGAAAGTGGGTAATCAATACTGCCAGGAGCTTGGTGTCATCAAGTTTGAAACGAGCGAAGGACATCATAATCTGCGGCGGCATATCTATTAGAATGCTGCGCCCGCCGGCGCCTTCTACATGAGCCGCACAGTTTTGACGAATTTCTTTGCCCCTTTTCTTTCTGGCCAGAGAACAACGTTTGCAGGAACAGAGAAAGGCGGGAATTCCCTCTCCCCCTCCCGTGCCCAGCAGGGTTACCTTCATATATCTCCGTCTCCAATCTCATGTCATCTCGCTCAAACGGGAAATAACCCGCATTGAAAATATCAAGGTAGAATAATTAAAAGCGGCCCGGAAAAAAACCAGGCCGCAACCATGCTCTCCGCAAAACCTACTTCATTAAAACATTCTTGATAAATTCTTTAATAAAATGATCTTTATAAGGTGCCGGTATCCAGGCCACTCCATTCTTTTGCCTCTGTTCTTCCGGCAGCAGGGCATACTTGCCCTTTACATCCGTTCTGGCCAGGTAGCTGCCTATAGTATCATTCATCTTAATTTGAGAATCAGCTTCTGTCAAAAAAGCCAGAAACAGAATAGCGGCCGCTTTGTGGGTTGCGTTTTTCAAAACACCGCCCGTATCTCCGCCTCCGGCGGAGCCCATGTCGGGTACGTATATTACTGCCCTCTTAAACAGGGAACCCTTTTTCAGGTTAACCTGGGTATCATCATCCCAGGCGACAATCAGAGAAACCTCACCATCGTTTAACCTGCTGATGGAGTCGTTGTTGGAGGCGGTAATGACCATTTTATCCTCCATTTTATTCATCCAGTCCCAGACTATATTCCAGTTGGCAACCTTAGCCGGGTCAAGTTCGGTGTCGCCGCGATACTTATCAAGGCCACCGGCCAGCTTATCGATGGCCAAGTGTACAAAGGCCTGTCCGGATCCACCCTTTGAGGGGTCACAAAAGGCGAACTGTTTGGGATTGGCGTTTATCCAGGCCACCAACTCATCCCAGGTCTGGGGAGGGTTGCTTACTCTATCGGGATCGTAGAGAAACCCGGTTTGATTCCTGTAGATGGGAACCAGCATTCCCTTGGTATTGACCCCCTCCTGCACCATGGCCAGTTTTTTATCCAATTTGTCATAATGCGGAATAACGCCTTTCATTGGTCCATAGAAAATACCGGCATCGATAGTGGTTTTTACGCCTGCTCCACCGATGAGCATGCAATCGACCGATCCTTTCGCCTTATTCTTCTCAGCCACTACCTTGTTTACATTGGCGGTGAGATCGCCCATAATCACTTTGGTTTCGATCCCGTATTTACTGGAAAAATCCGAGGCTGCGGTTTTCCACCACTCTTCGCCCCACCAGGAATAGAAAGACACGGAGCCTTCCTCTTTTGCTGCCGCTACAATCTCGTCCCAGTTCATTTTCAGGTAATCCAGCTCCTTTGTTTCCTTTGTCCCACCGGCAAACATCACGACAGCTATAGCTGTCGTGAGCAGCATAATAATAAACAGTTTCTTCATTGTATTATCTCCTTTTTTTTTTGACTAAACCAAGGTTAAACAAAACTCTTTTCACCCTTCTCTCTATCACCTCCTTCTTTTCTACATCTTACCAAAGGCGGCTGCCAGGTACTGGGTCTTCAGAAATCGTTCAGCTATAAAGAGCATGGCAATGTTGGGAATCATTAAAATAAGAGCAACAACCGCAGCATTGGTACGGATAAAGTGATAACCTAAAAAAGCAAATAGAATGGTCGGTATGGTTTCAAAGGTGGGAGTGCCGATGACAAAGGTCAGGTTGAACTCCTCTAAGCTGGTGATAAAACTGAAAATTGTGCCAGCAAAGAGGCCGGGAAGAACCATCGGAATAAAGATCTCTTTGAATTTGACAAAATTGCTGGCCCCGAGATTTTCAGCAGCATCAATTATATCCTGGGGAATAGCCTCAAAGCTGGTAGTAAGGATGCGCAGCATGTAAGGCATTGCCATCAATGTGTGCCCCAGCACTAGGCCGAAAAAATTCTGGGAAAGACCGGCAAAATCAAAAACTCTGCTTAAGAAAAGCGCCACCACCATACCGGGCATGATAATGGGAAGAAGTATCAGTATCTTGATGGTTTCCCTTCCCGGGAACCTTCTCCTGCCCAGAGCATAGGCGGTTGGCAGGGCCAGCAGGAAGGTCAGAAGGGTCGCCACCGGGGCTATGGAATAACTGGTCACGATAGCCCGCACAATATCAGTATACTTGAATACGTAATCCCACTGGGCAAAAGCAAGATGGCTGGGAAAGATTTGAGGATAGGACCAGGGATAATCAGGATTGACCAACGACCAGAATACGGCCATCAACATGGGCACACCAATCCATACAATCTGCACGATTATAAAAAAGAGCACCATGGTAATTCTGAAGGTTTTTTGCCTTTTTTCTACGATCTTATAATGAGGAACTGATTTCTTCTGCATATTACTTCTGCCCCTGTATTGACTTGGCCAATCTGGAATACAACCAAACAAAGAGCAGGGCTGTTATAATAATCAACACCCCGATTCCAGCCGCCCGGTTCCATTCGCCAAACAAGGTAGCGGTTGTGTACATTCGCACCGACATAGAGACCGGATAAACCGGCCCGGCAACCTTGGTTATAGCGTAGTCGCCGAAGGTCATGATGAACACCAGAATTACAGCTACCAGAATGCCTGGAATGGATAGAGGCAGAATGATGTAGCGCACCAGAGCCAGCCTGCCCGCTCCCAAATTTTTGGCTGCATCCTCAATATCTTTTCTTATTGTTTCAAGAGAGGAAGAAATGATCAATAACTGGAAGGGCAGGTTCTTCCAGATTTGAATAAAAATCACTCCCCAGCCGAATTTATCCCTGAGCATTCTTAATGGCTCCTTGATAATGCCGAGAGCCATAAGGGCATGGTTTATGATGCCGTGATAAGCGATAAGGTTGATTATTAAAAAAGCAGCCACCAGGGCAGGAACAAAAAGGGGTATTTTCAGCATGGATCCCAGCGATTTTTTCCCAAAGAACTCCCTGCGCATAAACAGAGCCAGCGGATAACTGAAAAGAAGGGTGCCGAAAGCACTGCTAATTCCTACTTTCAATGAAAATAAAAGGGAATCTATAATTTCCTGGTCAAAGAGATTATACCAATACTCCAGGGTAAATTTTGAGGCCTGGGTAATGCTGAAAAAGCCAAAACTCTGAAGCACTGTCATCAATATAGCCGCGGCCATGAATAGAAAGATAAAGCCTGCGCCTGGTAAAAGAAAAAGCAGGGTTGATAATCTATTTTTAGATTGCATCAGTATCGCCTGAGCTTAAAACATGAAATCTTTCTTCCGGCACACTCAGGGTAATACTCTGTCCCTTGTTGTAGGGCACATTACTGCCCATCTGAGCCCTGATTGTCTTTCCCCTCACATCTACGAACAGATCGGTTATATTGCCCATGAATATGGACTGAACAATTCTGCCCTCTATCTTATTTTTCATCCCCTGCCTGTATAAAATCAAATCCTCAGGACGCCAGCTGAACAGAATTCCTTCTCCCTTTATCTGTTTGTCCGTTTTGATGGTCAAACGCCCAATCTCTGTCTCTAAAACAAATTCTCTATCTGTTCCGGAGATAACAGTTCCGCTGTAAATATTAGCCAGCCCGATGAAGTTGGCCACGAAAATTGAATTGGGATGTCGATAAATGGAAAATGGGTCGCCGATCTGTTCAATGCGGCCCTCATTCATAATAACTATTCTATCTGAAATGACCAGGGCTTCCGCTTGGTCATGAGTCACGTAGATAGAGGTAATCTTCAAACGCTTCTGTAGTTCCCGTATTTCAACCCGCACCTTCTCTCTAAGCTTTGCATCCAGGTTGGACAGTGGTTCGTCGAACAGAAGGATTTCAGGCTGGATGACCACTGCCCGGGCCAGGGCTACGCGCTGTTGCTGGCCTCCGGAGAGCTGGCCTGGCTTCCTGTCCTCCAGCCCTTTCAGACCAACAATTTCTAATATCTCATCAATTCTCTTCTTCTGCTCTTCGACAGGGACCTTCTGCATCCTTAAACCGAATCTTATATTATTCTGCACCGTCATATGGGGAAAAAGAGCGTAGGATTGAAAACACATGCCTGTTGACCGCTTGTTGGGAGGAATATTATTCATTAATCGTTCATTGAAGTAGATCTCCCCTTCATCCAGTTGAAGAAAACCGGCAATTGAACGAAGAGTTGTGGTTTTGCCGCAGCCGGAAGGGCCCAGCAGTGATATGAATTCTCCCTCCTCAACTTCAAGGTTCATGTTATCAACGGCCACCACCTGATCAAAACGCTTGGTTAGATTAACCATTTTCAACCGCGCCATTGCTTACCGACTCCTGCATTATGAAAATATTTCTTTTACAATTATAATAATTTCCTTTGAAAGAATATTATTATAATTTAAAATATTGTAGTTTTTATCTAACGGTTTGTCAACATTTTTCTGGATATTTTTTTAATATCTTGGTATAGTCGTACCTGCCGTATGTGTGGGGAGGGGGGGCATCCATAATTTTGGTACACGCCACCTATGCTCGTGTTTATTACCAGGTCCGCCTGATATGAATTTATTTTTCTTACTCAAAGCTTCATCATCGCCATTCCAACGCATGGGACCAAAGTGTAAATCAGATATTTGAAGTATCTTCATTATTATCTTCTTAGCTAAACCCCTTCAAAACGTCTCTCAAAGTTTTAAGGAAAACCCGGCAATCTTGAGGATAAATCTGTCCCATATTGGCCACCTGGAACATATTTTTTTTTAGAAGAGGGCCTTTACCCAGGTAGACTACATAACCACGGCTATCCAGTTGATCGATAAAATCGTCGATATTTAGCTCCACAGGCAAAAAAACCGAAGTAACCGTATTAGACATATATTTTTCATCTTTTAGTAAAAACTCCAGGTTCAAAGCTGTAAGACCCTTTCTTATGACACGGGCATCTTCTTGATATCTTTTAATCCGGTTTTCCATTCCTTCCTCAAAAAGCTCTTTCAAAGCCTCATTCAGAGTCAAAAACATGACTGCAGAAGGGGTGTTGGGAGTTTGGTCGAATTTTTGGGCCGCTTCTAAATGATGCTGCATATTGAGATATATATTACGACGCGGAATATTTTTAATCTTTTCAGCGCTT
>SDBS01005888.1_pt1 | contig 11927 bp, 7 predicted proteins | sample 2277091 | NCBI WGS metagenome assembly SDBS01 (sample SAMN10404972, study PRJNA504765) | marine sediment metagenome | isolation source: marine sediment core GS10_PC15, 163 cmbsf | place: Arctic Ocean: Southern Knipovich Ridge | collected 2010 | reverse complement strand
CGATATCACCGGTACTTGAGCACCCAGTCCGCACAATTTTTCTCGTCAACGACAATTCCGCCATGAGCTTTGAGTTGTCCGATTTGCGGGATTTTCGGACGATCGACAATAAATATCGGCTTGCTCTGTTGGTGTGCCCGGGTGGCCGCATCCATCGTCCCCGAGGATGTTTCGTGTACCTGGATAATCAACACGGCATCCGCCAACCCGACGACAATCCGGTTGCGGGCCATCAGCCGCCCGACGGTAATCCTGGTCTGGGGATTATATTCCGAGATAACCGCGCCGTTTTCGGCCACCTGGCCGGCCAGCAAGCTATTTTCGGGAGGATACATCCTGGCAAAGCCGCATCCTAAGACACCGATTGTTGTTCCCCCGGCCTGGATTGTTCCGACATGCGCGGCGGCGTCAATACCCCGCGCCAGGCCGGAGACGACCACCGCGCCGCGTTTGGCGATTGCCGCGCCTAGATTTTCCGCCGACATAATCCCGGTCTCATCGGCCTCGTGGGTACCCACAATTGCCACGACCGGTCCCGCCTGCCAGTCGATTTCCCCGCGCACGAACAGCACCGACGGTGGATCGCCAATCTTCGCCAATCTTGGGGGATATTCGGGATCAAGGATGGTAATGATGTGCACGTCCTGCTCATCCAGGCCGGCCATTTGTTCTCGGGTTTCGTCGATTAGTTTCTGGCCCTCGATAATTCGTTCAATGGTTTTTTCGCCGATACGCGGGATCTGCGAGAGCTCTTCCGGTTCCGCCTCCCACACCGCCTCCGGCGAGCCGAAATAATCCAACAGGGTCAGCATGGTTCGGGGGCCGACCCTTCCCGCCTCCTTGAGGTTGAAAATTATTGTGCGGTCATCCATGACAGTGGTCACAATTTCTTCCGCACCCCGCCGGCTTCGGTAAAGGCAAACGGGAACACTTTTCCGTTGCCGGCGTTATGCAGTACCCGGCGCAACTCAGCCAGAGTATTGCCGGATTTGCTTAAATCATCGACCAATAGTATTCGTTTCCCGGTAATTTTTCGTTTCTTGTTTGGCGCCACCTTGAACAACCCGAGAACATTGGCCCGCTTGGCTTGCAGCGTGAGTATTTCTTTCTGGGGGGCGCCGAGGCGCGTACGTTCGAAAAGATCGGTCAACACCGATTTGCCGATGGTTTCGGCCAGTTTCTCACCCAGCCATATCGAGGGCGAGTATTCACGGAATTCCGGCGATGACGGTACGGGAACCACCCGGTCGACGGTTGACACAATTCCGCGGTCGGACAAAAACCGGGCCGCCGCATGAACCAGCCGCCAACCCGAATCGAGATCACCGCGATATTTGAAGCGCCACATTTCAGCGCCGATGGGGGTGCGGCCAAAGAGCCGTCCCGGACGACGATAATAATCCAGTGCCCATCCGGAGGATACGGGCCCCGGCAGGGGGACACCTTGCGGCGGCGGCAACTGATCGCAATCAAGGGGCGCAGGCCAGCTATCAGGATGGGGAGTATATCCCTCCACCCAACGGGTCCATAAACCACGCGCGGTATTCAGCCACCAGGCCAGCGTCACATCATCAGCCATCAGAATAAAACCACCGAAAAACGATATATCTCCGTCGCGGAATCGCGCCAGGCATCAGGCGGCAGATCGGCCTTCAGGCAGGTTTGCGCCAGGAATGTTTCCCGGTCCCAGTTTTCTTCGGTGGCCACCTGGGGCAGCAGCACGCCGGATTGAAAACCCAGGCGAATGAACAACCCGTCCCGCCCGATAAGAATATCGAGTTTGTCGGTCACCTTTACCAGCGGCGAGAGAACTGTGATTTCGATCTCCAGTTTTTCCATTTCTCCCGGCGAGATCGGGCTGAAACGATCGTCGTCAACCGCCGCGGCCCCGGCCATTTCCCGCACGGCGTCGGAGAGTGGTTTTATCGGCTGGATATACCCGATACAGCCCCGCAGTTGGCCGTCAATCTTAAGCGTGACAAAAGCGCCCCGCTTTTTGGAAAGCCGGGTCGTGGGCGGCGAGAGGTCTGGAAATCGCGCGCCCTTAACCGCGTTTTCAATTGATTTATGCGCCACCCGCTTTAAAAAGAGCTTTTCCTCCTCGGAGTAATCGAGTGTGGCGCTCGGGTCAACAGGAGACTGGCCGGGTGTTTCTTCGAGTCGATATGCTTCCGTTTCCGCCCCCAAGCCCGCCCCGGAGTGGATTGCCGCCGCGAGGTATCCCACCACGCGGTCGGTGGAACTCCGTTCGATGTCACCGGAATTGGCGGTGTTGAGGATGGTCACTTTTTCCCCGCCCATTTTCCTCGCGGCGATCATCGCCGCCGCAATCGGGCCGCCGCCGCAGGCCTCAGCTTCGCCGCGATCCAGAAGTTTCAGTAGTTTCGATGGGGAAAATTCCTCGATGGCCTTGGCCGCCCGCCGATCCAGCCGTTGTGCCTCATCGTAGGAGTGAAAGTGTGATAAATCGGATGAGGCGACAATCAGTGTTTTGCCGGGGCGGGCGAACTGTCCCAGGGCTTCACCCAGTACGCGGCAGGCGTCATATTCCTGGTCGCCCATCACTACGGGCACCAGCATAAAATTCCCGAGTACCACTTGCAAAAACGGGAGTTGGACTTCGAGCGCGTGTTCATGGCGTCCTCCTCGGCCGTTATGCCCGGCATCGGAGAGCGCCAATCGCGGGTCGATCCCGGTAAGTCGGCCCACAAAATCGATATCGACCGGAATGTCGCCGAGCGGGGTGCGGTAAGTCCCGCCGTCAAATACAGCCACACCAGGGAAAAACCCCGTATGCGATGGTGAGATAACCACCACGGTATCGAACGATTGCACCTCGAGCACCTTGTAGGCATAGGCGGCCACCTGCCCGGAATACATATATCCCGCATGCGGGACGATAAGCGCGAGGATTTGCCCCTCGACATCGACTTTGGCCACGTTACTGAAATATCCGGCTATCGTTTTCGTCAATTCCACCGGGTCGCCGGGGTAGAACTGCCCCGCCACCCTCGGTTGGCGGATTTTCTTACGGTCCGATTGCATATACATAACGGTTTACTCCGGTTCGATATTTCCCCGACCGTATAACATACTTACCAGGGCGGCGCAATTGAAGGAAAATCTTTCCTTTACGACTTTTCAATCGGACAGCCGGAAATACCCACAGGGGAGTGCATCTCATGTGTTTCCATGAAGTTGCTACTTCCGAGAGGGCAGGATTGTATACTCGTGGCTCATTTTCGCCGTCGCCCCGAGAATCGCCCCCACCGAGCAGTATTTGTCATGGGAGAGTTCGATGGCTTTTTTCAGTTTCTTTTCCGGGATGTCGCCGGTGATGGTGTATTTAACATGGATTTTCGTCCAGACTTTCGGATGTTCCTCGGCGGCTTCGGCTTCAATGGTGATTTCGAAGGCCTCAACCGGGACTTTCATTTTGTTCAGAATCATTATCACATCGATACCGGAACACCCCCCGAGGGCGATTAGCGACAACTCCCCCGGTCGGACAGCGGAATCTTCGCCGCCATGCTCGCTATCGGCGTCCATCACTACGGCATGCCCCGAATCGGCCTTACCGATGAACTGCATGCCTCCAGTCCAGTTGATCCGTGCTTTTTTCATAAGTCGATGAAACCTCCCGCTTAGCGTATTTGCCGGGTGATGACCGTCCAGAGGCGGCGAGTCTCCTTACCCCGGGATTATCGGCCTCAGCCCCGGAACAAGATAAACATATATACGACAAGATGCTGGCAAATTGTTGATTCAATTATGATTAGGTATTGTTCACGGCTGGAAAAACATCGCGAAATTCGTCAGCCCACCCTCATTTCACTCACATCCATCTCATTTTCACTTGACAACAAACATATACCAGGTTTATTTAGAAATAGATATGGATGACTTTGATACGACATCGCATTGAAACCGCGAGATGCGCCTGATTTGGCAGATGGCGCAGAGAAAGGGACGTGTTCGGGTGAATGTCAATTGTTGGGGAATTGGCGTGGATGGCTGGTAACGACCTTTTTTTGTTGATGGGCTCCGAAGAGATACATCTTGTTTGCTGCATTGTCGTAACCTGCTGAATTCGCCCCCGCTTGCGGGTCGGTCAAATGGCATTCGGCGGTACCTCACACCGCTGATTTGGTGTCACAGATGTGACATCAAACAGGCTGGTGCAATTACTGGCACGTGCCGCGTGTAGTCAACGCGTGCATAGGAATATTACGAGTACTTAAGATGTTTAAGCATGCTAGCATCCGGCTTTCGACGAATTTCCTTGATCGACATTTTTCTCCCGAATCGCGCGGTCCGCCACCCAGTCCTGGGGACAGTCGGTTGACGGTCATTCGAAAGGGGCAGGGATGATGATATAGAATCGCAATGGTAAGGACTCAGGGGATAAAGGTGAAAAAATGGAAAAGCGGTATTGGACTCTGCTGACCGCAATTGCTGCGGTTATGTTGGCCGCGATGATCATACCCTCGGTCATGGCAGCTACGGCAGTTATATACGATAACCCGTCGGTGGACATTGTGATGCCGAGAGACGATTGTGATGAGGTTATCATCGCAGATTCAACCGGTGGCAGGGGGGGTAACTACGACATACCTCTTGGCGGTGGTGATGGCATATGGCTCCGGAAGACCGGCTGGATTATGGACACGTCAGCGATAGAATGTAGCGCCGTTATCATTCAGTATCGTTCATCTGATTTCAATGATGGAGTTACGGATATTTACGTGGATGATATGAATGATCCGATCATCCGGATTGATACCTTCAAGCGAGGTCATTGGTACGTGGCGATTTACGATCTGCCTTATTCCACGCATGTGGTAAAAGTACATGCACCCTCCAGCGGTCTTTTTGGTGATGTTGTGCGAAGCCCGCATCGCACCCAACCCGCCTTTGGTGATAACTGGGTCTGGTATCTCTGTTTTTGTGATCCCGTTGAATACGAAGCCGCGATTGACGGGTACTGTGAAACCGACGGCGTAGGAGTGAGTGTCAGTATTGATATGGACGCGTCGCCGACCGGTGAGACGACCCCTTATACTTTTTGGGGCTTAAATGGCGTCCATACGTTTACGGTTCCGGGGGTTGACCCGCACGGGCATGAGTTCAGACAGTGGGAAACCGGAGAGATATCTCCGACGATAATTGTCAGTTCTGCGGGAACCTATACGGCGTATTACGCGGCTCGATATAATCTGACGATTACCACTACGTCCGGCGGGACAACAGTTCCGATTCCGGGAATCCACACATATTGGAATGAGCCGTTGGTGAGTGTCTCCGCTGATCCGGGTGCTGGCTGGGATTTTGATCATTGGCTGTTGGATGAACTCGAAGATTACTCCAATCCTATATATGTCATGATGGATTCTGATCATACATTGCACGCCGTGTTTGATTACAGCACCACCATAGCGGCATATTGCTACACCGAGTCTGCCCCTGTAGGAGTGGATGTACTAATGGATGGATCACCAGCCGGGACCACCCCCCAGACGTACACCGATCTTGCGGGAACTCATACGTTTACCGTCCTGGACACCGATCCCCACGGCCACCCGTTCACTCGGTGGAATACCGGGGAAACCAGCACTACCATTTCGATCAACGGCGCCGGCACATACACCGCCTACTATGGGCGGGCAAGCGTTCCCGCCCTCACCGAATGGGGCATGCTCATCCTGCTGTTGCTCCTGATGCTGGCCGGGATTTCCGTCATTCGCCGGCGGCGGCGAGCGACGGCCTGATAGTGTGAATTGTAACAGTAGGAAAGAATATAAAAGGGTCAAGCCCCCGGCGGGCTTGACCCTGCAGTCGTCATCAATGGTTAGAAACGTCGGATTTTCCTCTCTCATCGTCTGAGATATCGGAACACCGACCTACGCGACACCCCGGGCAAGATCAATTATCCTGCGCCATTGACTGTACAACCTTGATCTCCCGTCGCCGATAGAATATATTGCCGACCGTTGATACCCACCCCGCGTTCACGCGGGGATGGGGTTTTTGTGTTTGGTCGGCGGGCAAAAGGACATGAAAAAGCCGTTTACAGGGGAAATCAGGAATGTAGGTCGGGTTCCGACCCCGCACAAAGTGCGGGGGAGAAACCTGACACCCACCGCTGTCGGGCAGCCGATAATCGGCAAAATGCGCCGATTGGACGCTTTCGCCCGGCTTACCGCACAACTTGAAACGGCGGGAACGCCTCTCGCCGAGGTCACCGGCCTTGCCGGTTCGGCCGGCGCCTTTGCCGCCGCCGCCTTGTTCGAAGACAAACCCCGTACGACATTGATCTTCACCGCGACCGGCGATGCCGCCGCCCGGTGGTATGACGACCTGGCCGCCATCCTGGGCGCCGACCGGGTTTTCCGTTTTCCTACTTGGGAACTCTCGCCCTACGAGTTCCGCCGGCCGTCGGCCGAGCCGGTGGGGCAACGCATGGAATGCCTTTGGCGCCTGAACCAATCACGGCCGATTATCGCGGTCACCCATCTGCGGGCTGCACTAGAACCGACGATGCCGCCGACCAAACTGCGGGAGAAGACCGTTTCGCTTAAAGTCGGGCAGGAAATAGATATCGAGGAGATTATCACGCGGCTGGTCGATCTGGGATATGAGCGTTCCCCGTTGGTCGAGGAGGCCGGTGGTTTTGCCCACCGGGGCGGAATCGTTGATATTTTCACGTATTCTTCGGAGCACCCAATCCGGATCGAATTTTTCGGCGATACCATCGATTCGATCCGGACGTTCTCGGTCTCTAGCCAACGCTCCATCACCCAGTTGGCAGACTGCCTGATTTTGCCCTCCCGCGAGGTGTTGACCAACCGGCTCGAACTGACCTCCCGCTTGACGGCGGCTGAGGCCAACTCCGCCCTGCGTGAACGGGTCGAAGGGGACCCCGATTTCCCCGGATTGGAATGGTTGGCCGGCACCCTCGGTTTCGCCAGGAGCACGGTCTTGGATCATCTTCCCGGCGAATCGCTGATCTGGCTCGATGACCCTGCCGGATTTAGACAAAAAGCCGAACGGGTCCTGGCCGACGCGGCGAAATTCCATGCCCGCGCCGAGCGGAATTATTCGCCGATACCGGAGCCGGAGACCACCGAACAGATTATCGCCGGGTTACTGGATAAACCCCGTGAATTCACCGGTATCCGCCAGCACTATCTCCGGACGGCGCAGACGCTGGATTTTTCAACTATCGAACCCCCGGCTTTTGCCTCGCATATCGGGCGGTTGACTGAGTTTTTGCAGCAACAGGAACAGTTATCATATAACACCTGGATCTTATGTGATTCAGACGCGCATTTAAAACGCCTGCGGGAGATTCTGGATGCCGACGGCGGGATGGGGTTTTCGACCATGCTATCCTTTCCGGGTGTCCATGGGGGATTCTGTTTCGCCGATGGCGATTGCATACTGACCGATCACCAGGTTTTCAACCGCCATTACAAGCAATACCGCCGCCGCCGATTCAAGGAGGGAATCGCCCTGTCCAGCTACAATCAACTGGCCAAGGGCGATTATGTCGTGCACATCGATTATGGGGTTGGGCGGTTCCGGGGCCTGCAACGGATAACAGTCGAGGGGCAGCAGCGTGACTGCCTGCTGATTTTTTATCAGAATGATGATAAACTGTATGTGCCGATTGAGAAATTCAACCGCGTCCAGAAATTTACCGGCAAGGAGGGCAATCCCAAACTCTCCAAACTGGGCGGCACGGCTTGGGAAAAGGCCAAGCGGAAGACTAAAAAGGCGCTTCTGGATATGGCCGCCGGGTTGGTCCGGCTCTACGCCGAGCGCAAGACCCAGCCCGGATTCGCTTTCTCGCCCGATTCGGAATGGCAAAAACAACTGGAGGCCTCATTCGCCTACGAGGAAACGCCGGATCAACTCAAGGCGATCAACCAAATAAAAAAAGATATGATGGCCCCCGCGCCCACCGACCGGCTGGTTTGCGGTGATGTCGGGTACGGCAAAACCGAGGTGGCTATCCGCGCGGCGTTCAAAGCGGTTATCGACCACAAGCAGGCGGCGGTGCTGGTCCCGACCACGATCCTCGCCGAACAGCACCTCAATACCTTTCGCGAACGACTGGCCGAGTTCCCGGTTAAAATCGAGATGCTTTCGCGGTTTAAAACGCCCCGTGACCAAAAAAAGACCATTGCCGAATTGGCCGAAGGAAAAATCGATATCATCATCGGGACCCATCGTCTGCTGTCCAAGGATGTTGTCTACGCCGACCTGGGGCTTTTGGTAGTGGATGAGGAACAACATTTCGGTGTGGCGCACAAAGAGAAAATTCGCCAACTCAAAACGCAGGTGGACACCGTCACCTTAACCGCCACGCCGATCCCGCGCACGCTGCAGATGTCGCTTTTAGGCGCGCGTGATATGTCGTTGATTAACACGTCACCCAAGGACCGGTTGCCCATCCACACCGAGATCCGGGAGTTCACTGAAGAGGTAATCATCGAGGCGGCGCGGCAGGAGTTGGAACGCGGGGGGCAAATCTTTTTCGTGCACAACCGGGTGCGTTCGATCGAGGCGATGGCCAACTTCCTGCGCCGGGCCCTGCCGGAGATGAGGATTGGTGTGGCGCACGGCCAGATGAAGGAGCGGGAATTGGAATCAATCATGGTCGATTTTTTGCACCGCGAATTCGACTGCCTGCTTTCCACGGCGATTATCGAATCGGGGCTGGACATCCCCTCGGTCAACACGATAATCATTAACCGCGCCGACCGGTTCGGGCTGGCCCAGCTTTATCAATTGCGGGGCCGGGTCGGTCGGTCCCATGTGAAGGCCTACGCCTATCTGCTGACCCCGGCTTTTGGCGGACTTACTCCTTTAGCCCGCAAGCGGCTTAAAGCATTGGAGGAACATACCGCGCTCGGGTCGGGGTTCCATTTGGCAATGCGTGATCTGGAAATCCGCGGCGCCGGTAATCTCCTTGGCCCACAACAGCATGGATATATCGAGGAGATTGGATTCGACCTGTATTGCCGGCTTCTGGAGGAGGCCGTGGCTGAAATTCGCGGCGAACAACCGACGCTGGAACGGGCAATAACCAAAATCGAATACCCCGGCGAGACGTTCATTCCCAATTCCTATATCCCGGACAACCAACAGCGGTTTGAGGTGTATAAACGCTTGGCCGATGCGCAGACCACGCATGATCTGGATGATTTGCGCCTGGAGTTGGCCGATCGGTTCGGTGCGCCGCCGAAAGCGGTGCTGGTTTTGTTGGATTTGGCCCTGGCCCGTGTATTAGGCACCGGATCGGGGGTCAGGCGAGCGGGGGTGGATCAAAGTAATGGCATGATTGTAATCGAGTTCGCCCCGGGGCGGCTGATCGGGAAGGCCGAAATTGAACGCTGGCACCGACGGATCACCGATGAATTGTCATTTTCTCCGGGACCGCCGTTTGTGTTGCATATCACCCCCGGGGGAGAGACCCGTTCCTTAACGGCGTTGGCGGCGGCCCTGAAAAACGCCTTGGAAAAAATATAAATACATATATATTAACCGCTCACATTTCGTTGATGGATGTCGATAGTATGGCTGAAAAAAAGAACAATCGGGAGTGGAAAATGAAGCAACTGTGGTGGTTAGCGGTGTTATCCATCGCTCTTTTTAGCTGTGCCGAAAAGGTCGAAAACCCTGCCGTTGCGGTGGTGGGCGACCGTGAAATCCCTCTTTATGAAATCACCGAGAACTATATGCAAATCGGATTGCCGGAGTTTTCTTCCGCTGAAGAGGAACTCAAAGCCAAGCAGGAATACCTGGATGAAAGAATCGAAGAAGCGCTGTTGGTCAGGACCGCTTACGTGCACGGGCTGGACACTGATATCGAAATCATGGAGTTTGTGGAGAATGAGCGGGGCAAGTTCCTGCTCGATGAATTATTCCGTGTGACAATCATTGAGAAATGCGTCGTTACCGAAAAGGAAATCCGTGAATGGTATGGGCACTGGTTTACCAAGATCCGCGCGCGCCATATTCTGACCGATAGCAAACACACGGCCGATTCGTTGCGACAGGCGATCCTGGACGGTGCGGATTTCGCGGATGTTGCCCGCGCGGTTTCCAAGGACCCGCTCTCGCGCCGCCGTGGAGGCGATATGGGCCGTTACTACGGCTGGGGGGACTTGGTCCCTCATTTTCAGGAAGCGCTTTTCTCACTTGAACCGGATGAAATCTCCGAGCCGGTCGAGACGGATTACGGCTGGCATTTAATTGAGATCCTGGATCGGAAGGAGCGCGACCGGTATGCCCTCGATTCCGTCCGTGAATCCATCTCCGGGAAGATCATGGCCCTCAAACAAGAAAAACGACAACTTGAGCATCGGCAGGAACTTTGGGAAAAATATCCGATTGAAATCGTCCCGGAGACCATGGAGTTTTTCCGCGACAAGGTCGCCGAGTTCGCCCGGATCGACACGGCCGATATTCCCGATTCGTTACGCCGGGACGTCGATCTGGACTTTATTTCCGAATTGGAGCGTGAAAAACCGTTGGGCCGGTATCTCGGTGACCGGGTAATTACCCTGGGGCAGTATCTGGAGATAACCAACCCGCAGCCCCCGGAGGTCAAGCCGCCGCTGGACAATATTGAAATGGTGCAGGATTATATCTTCACCGGCGTATTATACGAAATATTGCAAGACCAGGCGCAGCAACTGGGCCTGACCGAAGCCCCCTTGTACCTCTCGCGAATTAAGTCATTTACCGAGACATTGATGGCCGACAAAATGAAAAACACCATTTTGCGGCGGGGGATCTCAGTTCCCGAATCGGAAATCAAAGCTTACTACGACGCCCACCCCGAGGAGTTTTATCGCGAATTGCGGCTGGGGGTCCGTGAAATTCAGGTAGCCACTAAAGAGAAAGCCAACGAGTTGTACACCAAACTTAAAGCAGGTGCTGATTTCGCCGAGCTGGCCGAGAAGAATACTCTGCGGAAGGGTTATATCCGCAACGGCGGCTACCTGGGAAATGTCAAGTCCTTCCGTTTCCCGGAGATTTACGCCAAGGCCGTCGAGATGAAGGTTGGGGAAATATCCGCGCCGTTTTTCGCCCAGGACAACTGGTCGATTATCAAATTAGACGAGTGGCTCGAACCGGAACTTAAGGACTTTGCGGCGATCAAGGGAGAATTGTTCAACCGTCTGCGCGAGGCGCGGATCGATTCGTCGCAAACCGCGTTTATCGATTCACTCAAATCCGTCACACCGATCACGGTCGATGAGGACATGCTTGGCGCAACGGTTGATCATTCGAAATATGAGCGATGATCAGATGAAACCGGGGGAAAATCCGGCCGGCAGTTGGCGAGTTGGTGAAAGATGAAAAACGTTCGATTGATTATCGCGGCGTTGCTTGCCGCGCCCGTTTTGTGCGGACATATCGCGGCGGCAACTTTCGATCGCCCGGCCGCAGTTGTCGGCAATAAAATTATCCTGGAATCGGAACTCCAGGCGCAGGTCCAGATTTTTGCCCTGCAAAGCAAGATCGACCTGTCCAACACCGCACGGCGCGCCGGATTGCGCGAGGAGGTCCTCCGGCAGATGATCGATGATCGACTGATCCTTGCCGAGGCGGAAAAGGACACCCTGATCTCGGTTGAGCCGGATGAAGTTGAGCAGGCGTTGACCGAACATATCGAGAGTTTACGCGCACAATTCGGCAGTGATGAAGCATTCGAGGCGGAACTCGCGCGCGAGGGACTGACCCCGAGCGAATTGCGCCGCCGTTTCCGGACCGACACCGGCAATCAACTGCTCAAGCAGAAGTTGATTTCCCGGAAGTTGGGCAATGTCTCGATCACCAACGGCGAGGTGAAGGAGTTTTTCGCCTCCTATGCCGATTCGTTGCCGCCGTTGCCGGCATCGGCCAAGCTGGCC
>SDBS01005887.1_pt1 | contig 11927 bp, 9 predicted proteins | sample 2277091 | NCBI WGS metagenome assembly SDBS01 (sample SAMN10404972, study PRJNA504765) | marine sediment metagenome | isolation source: marine sediment core GS10_PC15, 163 cmbsf | place: Arctic Ocean: Southern Knipovich Ridge | collected 2010 | reverse complement strand
ACAAGTGGGATATTGGTGATGGAACGCTAAAGTACAGAAAAATAACACGATTTGCCTATGATACTACGCGTGATGCAGTACTTTACGCATTCTACCGTGACCATTACTACTCAGCGGCTGGACATTTGACAAGAATTACCACAGAACATCGTGTTACTATTGATACACCACAACCGTGTGTTTCCTCCACCACAACCACAACTGCTCCATAATATGGATATAAAGCATGGTCGAAAGTTACCACCTAAAAAAATCATCAACGACTGGGCATTTATTACGCGAACTGGTGGCTGGGCATTTAGTTAATCAATGTTTGCCTCCTGTGGATGTGTGTGGTTGCAACGGATGTGATCCACCACTTGCTGCCGCATATGTTGTGGTACTCGATGGGCTAGGTGGATGGTTGGATGGATTGAATGGCAGTCATATAGTGTCAACGTTAGTTTGTAGTGAGGACCCACTCTTGCCGTGTGAATGGCGTGTGGATTATCCGCCGGAAGAGTCCCCGCCGAGATGCCGCGATCCGGGTGTGAAACTCCAATGGATTTGGCGGGACCGCCCCGATCCTTGGGGGCCGATCATCACTCGGTATGAATGGTATGTTTCGTGTGGCTGCCAGCATGGCTGCAATAAGTTCTGGCGCCGCCAAGTCGTTCCGCCAGCACCCTGTGAGCCACTTGGAAACTATTCGCCGCAGGCATGCTATGATAGCGGCTGCCCGAGCAATGATTGCCCCAACCCACCACCGCCCGATGCTGAATGCTACTTCCTCTTCGGTGGTACCTGTGGGTTGAGTACAGCGGGAACTTGTAGAGTGGAAGCAGTTCCGTAATAATGAGCAAGAACCAATGTATTTGCATGCGGTGCAAAGGCAAGCAGTTTCCGGCACAGTGTCGAGGAAATGTTGACTCCCCAAAATTTCGTACGAAATACAACTGCCCAGACACTTGTCCTTATGGTATTCTAAAGAACAATATTCCAAAAGATACCCCTGTTTTACCAAAAAGGCTTTTTCGTAAAGAGATTTGTGCCAGACTTTGCGGTGGCGTGAAGGCTGTTCATGTCTGTCGGGTAAGACGTAGGTGGCGAGAGAATAAATGTCAAAGATTTGATGACATAAAAGATGTAGATTTCGACTGTCCCTACAATCTGCCAATTCAGTATGACCAATATCAACCAACATCATCCCCAAACCATACCAGACTACGAAATACAGTAGGCAAATGTATTTACGCCACCCTATCTGGGCAGTGTTGCAGCAGGAGATACCGATGTGACTATCCATCCCGCAAAGGCTACCTCGTTAGTGGGCAAGTCTGCAACGTTTCCTGCGATTTCTACATAGAGAATCTTGCTATAATGAATCAGAACGACAGTTCTACGCCTTCAACGGAGCAAACCATGATCTTTCCCCCGACGACCCTCGATGTTCTTTTCACGTCTCAGTGCAACCTCTCCTGTGACTACTGTTCAGTAGTAGCCGAGCCGTTTGATCTGAAGGGAATCCTCGACGGCATTTCCTGGTTCCTGAACCAACACCTCCCGGTTGAACCGACAGGCTCGCCTCGTTTGAGTATCAACATTCTTGGTGGGGAACCACTGCTGGAATGGGAGGGACTGAAATCCCTAATTACGGCAGTCAACAGCGTTCGCCTTGTTTCTGATCTCGACATCAGCATTACAGTGAAGAGCAACCTCCTGCTTCTGGATGGGGACAAGCTGAACTACTTCAGAGAGAATGCCATATCTATTGAGGCAAGCATAGACGGATGTCCACAGGCACATGATACATTCAGGAGAGATAAGAAGGAGCACAGCACCCATCAGAAAGTATATGACAACGCTCGTGATCTGTTGACGTTTCAGCCAGACGCCCCTGTTCGGATTACAGTTACTTCAGAAACGATTGCCCTATATGCCGAGTCCGTGAAGGCCATGTGGGATTTGGGGTTCAATTCGATCAGAACCGCATTTCGTGGAGGCCCCTGGCCCACTGAAGCATATGCTGAGATGGACATTCAGGTGCGGAAGATATGCGACTGGTGGTTGAGTATCGGTGAGAGTGATGGTTGGATTTCTGTTGGGTTCATTGAAGACAACCTACAGCGGTTGAAGACTGGGAAGCCGTTAGATAGCTGTGGTATTGGAGCCAGTCGCTGTGCGATTACTGGCGACGGCAACATTTATCCATGTTACAAGATTGTTGGACTCCCTGAGTTTGCAATAGGTTCTATAGAATACGGTATCGGCCTACTCGGTGCTCAGTTAGAGCAGGCAACAGTAGCTGATAGAGAGACAAGGTGTAACGACTGTGAAATGAAAGCATACTGTGGGACACCCTGTCTAGCTGATGCGTATGTTGCAAACCGGATGGGTAGATATATTGACGACCAGATCACTATTTCCCCAGGTCCGGAGTTCTGTCAGGTTGAGCGTATCCACTATGCTGAAGCATTGAGGGCTTTCCACATCGTTAGGGAAAGGAAGATGACCACGGTGGATAAGCTGGCAGGTGTTGTACTACCACCACTGCCTGGGGAGGGGGTAGTAGTTGAACTATCACCAATGAATCCAGACAGAACGTTTGGGAAACAGGATTCCACAACGACAAGCTACCCATGTGTGGACAGTACTCAGGTAAAAACAACACCTACTGAATCTAAACCCACTCCTCTACCTCCGGCAGCAGAACGCGTGAAGAACCGCAAGAAGCACCCATTCGGAGTCCCTCCCGGAACACCCCCACCCGCTTTTACAGATGAAGTGTTCACGACAGTTGAACCTAAGTTCCTAGTGTCTGTTGTCTATGCTTCCTGCAATGAGGGTGAAGAGGTCCATGATACAGTCAAATCTGCCCTGGATGCAGCAACAGGCCCAATCGAAGTTATCGTCGTTGACGATGCTTCAGTAGACCATTCCTGCGACAACATCGAAGAACTCAGTTCCCCAGGTAAATTCGTGAAGTTGATCCGACTCAACACGTCAGTCGGGGCAGGCATGGCCCGTAATATCGGGTTCGCCGCTGCCCGTGGCCGTGTAGTCGTCAGTTCAGACGCCCATATGCGCTATCCAAAGGGCCTATGGCACGAGGTGGGGGGATTTGCAATAGAGAAGCACGCGATTGTATGCCCAGGCTGTGCAGCGATGTTTGGTGGCCCCCAGGGCTGGGGGGCAACGTTGAACTACCATAGAGACGGTAAGATCGGTTGTTCCTACTACAGAACCAAGGGCGTGAAACCAGAGTTGACTACCGGCGTCCTCGGGGCCTGCTACTTTGTTCCCCGTGAAATCTTCGATGAGCTTACCCGATGGCCCTCAACGATGGGCAAGTGGGGATACGAGGAGTCCACAATCAACGCTTGGGCATGGCTGCACGGCATTGAGTGCTACTGCTTCCCGAAGTACACTGTTCGGCACCTGTATCGGTCTGAAGCTGCTAAAGGCTCTAAGGAACCTCCGTGGGGCTATCCGCCAACGAGTGATTTGAATCTGAACCATCTCGTTAGCCACATGGCTCTGTTCGAGAAGGAAACATACGTTAACCACTTCAGACCGTACTACATCAATTCCATAACTGCCGACCACCGCAATGTGCTAGACGCGCTGGAACGTGGTATGCTATATGAAACTGGGCACTGGAAGAAGGGAAGGGTGCATACTGATTACGAATTCTTTCGTGACGTGATGAGGGTGCCTACAGTAAAGACGGAGAGTGGTGCAATCCATCACGTTCGGCCTATTACCGTGATTTTGACGACTTACAACGAAGGTCGGGAAGTTGCTATGACTTTGAGGTCTTTGGTCAACGCGGGTCAGTCACGTTTTGAGGTTATAATCGTTGACGATGCCTCGACTGATGGTAGTGTTCCTGATAATATCGCTGAGAAGATTCGGCCAAAACTTGCAAAACACTGGCAGGACGACATTGGTCAGAGGGTAAGGATCATTCGACACACTACGCGACAGGGCGTTTCGCGTAGCCGCGCAGAGGCCATTGCCGCGTCTAGTGGGGAGATGGTAGCAATTTTTGACGCACATCAACGCATGGTAACACAGTATGGCATAGAATGGGCTGCTGCATGGGCACAAGATTTGGACGGCATTGTGGTAATGAACGTATGCAATCTCGGGAATACGAAAAGTAAGGATGAAAAGACCAGAAATGCCAGAACTTATGGTGCTCGATTCCGCGTAAAGCCCAAATGGGGTCTGCTCAACGCCCATATAACCACAAAGCCCGAAGAATTCATGGCCCCAAGAGATACTATCATCGGCGCCGGATACGTGATGTCAAAAGAGGTAATTGAGCGAATGGGTGGTTGGCCCACATTGAGTGGTTTGTGGGCGTATCAAGAGCAATCTGTCGCGCTGCGGTGTTGGATAATGGATATACCTATGTTTGCAGCGAGGGACATAACCGCTGAACATATGTATAAGTCTGGGACTATCCCTGTTCCCCATGTCGATACATTGAAGAATGCGCACCTCGTGCATTACCTCTATTTTTCAGACACCGCGTACGCCTATTTCAAACCCGCTTTAATGCTTCATGGCTGGGATGACCAAGTTCGTGTGCTCCTTGAGTCAGACGAAGTGCAAGAAGCAAGAGCAGCATGGGCTGAGGTGAAAAAGACATTGGGCAAGACAGACGAGGACTTTTTCCGAGACAAACTCGGTTTACCGTGGCCACCTGGTAAGTGGGAGCCGAAAAAATGATCAAGGTGCCTGAAAAGTGCCTATGTTGTGGAGCCTTGGTGTCAGGAGGTAGTGACTACCCTGGGAAAGAATTCACTCTTCGTGTTGACAACAGATTCGGTCCTGAACCACGTTCTGGTAGAGTATTCTATGCATGTGGGGCTTCGATGTCTGTAAAAGGACTCGGGTCCGGTGCTTACAGCATTCTGTTCAAGAACTGTTGCTGCGATGAGTGCCGTTCTAAGGATTGTTAACTTAAAGGGAGGCAGTTTTGGATACAGCAATGGATTTCTTAGGGATAGCAATTCTTGCTTTTTCGGCAGGGATGGTAGTAGGAGTTTATATCTATACGTGGGGATATGCTTGGGGGTGGAACAAAGGATGCGAATAACAAAGAAGGATTGGGGCGTCATTCTCGGAGAGCTAGATAACTACCCCGCCGAAGACGTTGAGCGTCTATCCGAATTCGCCGCAGCACATCGTGCCATTAGCATGGGCGCGGTTAGAATGCCGGATGGGGAAGTAATGAATTCCTCCCTCTGGCGAACTGTTGATCGAATCGGGTTATCCACCCGGCTTGTACGAGTGCTAAACCCATTTGACAGGCGAGAACGCCCCCAGGTTCCTTTTGGTCCACTGCTATTTATCCCACAAAGAATATGGGACCACCTCGGTGGATGGCCAGAAATGCCGAACGGAAATGGTTACGGCGAGGTGGCACTCGGCATCAAGGCATACTACTCCGGTGTCAGAATTCTCTGCTATCCCGATATGGTGTTTGAAGCACAGGATCACTGTTGGGACATCCTCAATGCCCACTTTGTGCTCGCTGCATACTTCAGTCCAGTTGTCTACGAGAATGTCTGGCGCCCGATGCTGCTGAAGGCGGGATACATCCCTGAGATTGACCAGGTGTTGGTATCTGACGAATTGAAGCAAGAACAGGCATGGCTTGAAGAAAAGCGCACTGTGGCAGAGGAGCTATTCTTCAGGAAGGCCCTTTGGCGCAACCACGAAGAGATGCTGGATGTTGACGAAGAAGCGGGAATAGCCATTCCACGTAATCAAGCAGCGTATGTTGGGTATGAAGCAAGACGTTCCCCCGGTAGAGAATGGTATCGGGATAAAAAGAGGCAGGAAAGAGATGTCAATTCTTTAGTGTCTTTTCTTGGGGCAACATCACCTCGTGTAAAGTGGTCCCTACTTGACATTGGCAGTCGTGATGGCTACGTTCTGACAAAGCTGGTCGAGAAGGGCTTCAGTCCTGAAAACTTGCATGGGTTGGAAATCTCCCCATGGTCAGCAGCTTGGGCAAAAGAAAATGGACGCCCGGTAGAGCAGGGCGATGCCCATGACTTGAGTAGGTTTGACGATGAAAGTTTTGACATCGTAACCTCTTACCACAACCTTGAGCATTGCCACACCCCATCGACTGTTCTGAAAGAAATACACCGCGTGTTGAAGCCTGGGGGAATACTCGCCCTCGTTGTTCCGTTGGAGCAGAAAGGTGGTATTAGCATTAAGGGGGATCATTGTCATACTATGGTAAGCCCAGAGGCGGTTCTCGATTTGTTGGGTGGGGGTGGATTTGAGTGCATGAAACATTTTAGAGCAAGCAAGGACTTTGTTGGCTTTTTCAGCAAAGATGATAGGGGATAGTTAGTGGGTAAATACGTGTTCAATCGGTCTCGGCCTGGGAAGTATGACGAGGGCCTCGACATTGAGGCAGCCTTAAAGTACAATGGTCCTTGGCCCGCCGTTACTTGTATCTGCCCAACATACGGTCGATTTCGTGTCGTGCGGGACGCCATTGCCTGTTTCGTGCTTCAGGACTACCCGGGTGAGCACAAGCTACTTATTTCTAATGATGCCCCAACTCCCCTACGTTTGACAGAAGATTATTGTTGGTACAGAACGATTTCTAAAGAAGGTGCAGTTAGGGTCCGAAACGGCAAGCCATACCCATCAGTTGGGGTGAAGAAGCAAGCATTGCTCGACTCGGTAACGACAGAGTTCGTAGCTCATTGGGAAGACGATGACCTCTACCTACCTTGGCACCTAAAGTACCTTATCTCTGTGCTGATGACTCATCCACATGCTGACTGTGTAAAGCCATTTACAGCATGGCGCATTCAGAATCAGAAGCACACCCCAGCAAAACGATTAGTGCGGTGCGCTATCTATAAAGGACGTTACGATGGGCAGATGATATTTCGGAATGGAACATCTGTGCCCTATTCGCCTGACACGCGTAGCATTGAACTGCCTTTGATCAAAGACTACTTCAAGCGGGGCAAGATGGTGGCTTGGGCGCCCGCTGTGAACAAGTTGGGGTATGTATACCGCCTCCACGCTGGGCTTAAGCAGTTGTGCCGGACTGCTAAGAAAGATGCTGATGGGGTAGCTGAGAAAAGATGGAAAAAGCATAATCGAGACTTTGGTGATGGGCCACTGCTTCCCAATGGGGACTTAGTTGGGTGGAGTCGGGCACAGTTACAGGAGCAATTGGCTTTAGTACTTCAAACGGTTAAGAATAACTGGCCTAATGGAAAGCTTAGGGTTCCACATGAGCATTGGCCTACCGATGAGGATGTATTCGGCATTATGTGTAAACAGCTACCATGGGTAGCAGAGAGGTTAACTGAATGAGCAGCGAAATGGATGCAAAAGAGCTAAAGTTCTGGGTAGATGGGGATGAGGCGTCCTACGTGCGGATGCACGACCGCCATACAGCAATGTGGAAATGGATTGAAGAGCAAGTGAGGGGCGGTTCAATCAAGCGTGTGGTTGAGGTAGGTGGTAGTTGGAGCCCGATACCTAAATGGCTGCCCAAGGATGGTTATTACATTAACATTGATATGAATGTTATGCCTATCCCATCATCCCCAAACGGTTACCACATCATTAAAGACTTCCGTGATGTAGACCCGGAGACATTAGGGGAATGCGATCTGCTATGTGCCTTTGCCGTTGTCGAGCATTGCCCACATTACAGTGATTTCTTCGAGTGGGCGTTGAAGACGAAAGCTAAAAGGATTGTGGTTAGTTTCTTCAACCATTTGTCGAAAGAGTCCTTTGATTCTATTACGCGCAGACGCGCTGTGAACTATAATACGTACAGCAGAGAAGGGTTAGACAAGTGGCTCTACACTAGAGGTCTGTCCCATTCAGTGGTCAGAATGGAGAATGACGACGTGGTGGATATAGCTGTCAAGAGGTTGGGTTTGTTCGATTCTCGGATTGCTTTGGCGAACAAGATGGGAATTCAAATAAGGCATGATAGCGAACAGCTTCGAGAATTGTTTGATATTGTACGTGCAACGCGCCCTGACAGAATTATTGAGGTTGGTAGTTTTTGTGGTGGAACGTCACTTGTTTTTGGGGGGCTGCATCACGGAAACAAAGAAATGCTTCTTATCGACTTATGCGACCGTAAGAAAGCAGTGCCATTGCTACACAAAGCAATTGACCAACTGAGACAAGAAGGCGTAGATGTAACTCTTTTTGCAGGTGATTCTGCATCACCAGCGGCGGATGGGGAAGCTGCATATTTTGTAGGAACCGACTTTCTGTACATCGACGGTTGCCACCGCACACGAATGGTAGTCCATGATTATCTAACATACCGTAAGTACGTTAGGGATGGGGGGCTAATAGGATTCCATGATGTATCCCGACCGAAGCTTGTCAAGCGAGCCTGGGACGCCATGACCAAGGTGTGGGATAAGCAGGGGTTGCGTTACGAGGTCATCGGTGGCGACGAATGGGACCGGAAGACTCGCCCCTGGGCTACAGGGATCGGTCTACTACAGTGGGATTGCAAGGCGTTAGAGAATACAGCGTGTGAAACCGAACTGTGGGAATGGGCACTGTCTATCGACAAGAAGAACCTTACGGCATCAGAATGACAGACAACAGACTATCTGTTACAGCCGTGTGTCCTACGTTCGGTCGATTCAAACGGCTACAGGACGCCATAGCCTGTTTTATCCTTCAGGACTACCCTGGTAGGATGCATCTGCTGATATTTAATGATGCACCGATCCCGCTTCAACTGACAGCGAGCGGTGACGAATCAATAGCTGTGGGAGACAACGCCAAAATATCATTGAAGAACATTCGCCCAAGGTTCCCAACCCTTGGTCAAAAGCGACAGGCGCTTGCCGATGCTGCATGTTCTGATCTGATTGCCCATTGGGAGGACGATGACCTCTACCTCCCGTGGCATTTCTCAACATTGATCCCATTGCTACAGGCACAGCCGGAGATTGATTGCATAAAGCCTTGCAGAGCTTGGCGGGCCACTAAACCCCCAGAGGAGTTGAAAACTGGCAGATGGTGTGGGGCAACCTATGATGGTCAGATGATCTACCGTAGAGGAACAGCAATCAAGTATCCGGACATGGATAGGCGGGTACCGCTATCTTTGATAGAGGATTACGAATCAAGAGGGAAATTGGATTTTTGTTACGAAGTGGGGCCGATCGATTCCAGTTATGTATACCGTATTAGTGACGGTCTTAGGCATCTGTCTAAATTAACATGGAAGCAGGGGCGAATACTGAGTAAATGGGGCAGAAAGAACAAAGATTTTGGGGATGGGAAGCCACTGTTGCCTGATGGTAAATTTGCACAATGGGCACGAGAGCACATGTACAATCAGTTCAGGCTATTTGCTGAGGGGACAAAGTTGAAAGCGAATGCTGATGTTGCTGAGGCTATGTCAAGTAGGTTAATGGGATTTGTTGAGGAGGCTTCAGAATGAAACCCATCAAGACATGTATCGTTGGGTTGGGTAGAAGAGGGACGAAACACCTGGATCGGTTAATAGCCCTGGATGAATTTGAGGTTGTGGGCGTGGCGGATACTGCGGATTTGCTAAAATTCGATCCAATAGAGGATACCCCATTGTATGAAGCCCATATTTACTTGTTCAAGGAAGTAGATGCGGAGGCCGTATTCATCTGCACGCCCCACCATACCCATGCGTCTATATGCATTGCGGCCTTGGAGCATGGTCTCAGGGTGTTCTTAGAGAAGCCTGCTGCTGCTACAATGGATGACTGTGGACAGATGCTTCGAGTGGAGGAGCAATACGACTTGCCAGTTGCCGTTGGATACCACCACATGGGCCATGCTAACGCTCAGTGGATGAAGGAAACAGGTGTTAGTTTTCTGCGTGACCTACAAAGCATTGTTGTTACCATACCATTAAACCGCAGAGATGGCTACTACGAAGAATCTGACTGGCTTGGTAGAATGAAGGTAGATGGTAAGTGGTGCCTTGATGGGGTGCTGATGAATCAGGCTATCCATTACATTAACCAAGCCATGTGGTTTGCATCGAACACAGTATCAAATAGGTATGTGAATCCGTCTGTTGACGGAACTATGGAAAGCGCAATGTACAAAATCAGGGAAACCTCTGCACTAGAGACTGGTGATTTAGCTGTGTTTCAATGTGAGTTGGTTCGTGGGATAAAGCTATTCTGTGTTGCTACTACAGCACTGAAGAAGTCTGGAATACCAATAGTAAAGCTAATAGGCAATGGTGGAGTGGGGTGGTATCGTGATGATTATGCAATGATAAGGCTTGACGATGGGGAGCATATAGTCCACAATCGACCAGACGAGCCTGACTATTTATACCACAACTTTTTCGATTTTGTTCGTGAGGGAAAAGACACGTTTTCGACACTAGATCAAGCAGTGTTTTCAGTAGAAGTGGTCGAGGAAGCGTTCAAAGCCGTTGACTTCCACATCAAGGACGTGTCATTAGAGGAAGGATTCGATTTTCGTGGACTGATCGAAGCAAGCACAGACCGTCAGTGTATGTTCAGTGAACTCCCTGATGCTCCAGATTGGGCATGACAATGAAAGTTCCACTGCTAGACCTGAAGTCAGAATACGAAGAAATCCGGGAAGAAGTGATGGCTGGATGGGCTGAAGTCTTTGGGACAATGAAGCTGCTCAAGGGTGAGAACCTAAAGGCATTTGAGGAGGAGATTGCCGATTACATCGGCACTGCCTATGCCATTGGTGTTGCAAGCGGGACCGATGCGCTGGTGTTGGCTCTCAAAGCCTGTGATATTAGTATTGGGGATGAAGTCATTCTACAAGCTAACGCCTTTGCTGCCGACATTGAGGCCATTAAGATGGTTGGTGCTACACCAGTGCTTGTGGATATAGGCACTGATTTCGGACCATATGTTGGTGAGGTTGAGCGTAGAGTAACTTCTAAAACAAGAGCTATCCTCGTCGTTCATATGTATGGCATACCCATTGATTTAACCCCTATACTGAATATAATCAGCATCGATGGGGTAGATATAGATTTGATTGAAGACTGTTCCCATGCACATGGGGCAGAATATTGTGGAAGCAAGGTTGGTTCGTTGGGAACAGTCGGTTGTTTCAGTTGTGGTCCTGTCAAGAATCTTGGGGCATACGGTGATGCTGGGTTCATTACTACGAATAACGGTGTGTTAAACGAGCGTATCAGGGCACTTCAGGCACACGGCCAGAAGAAGAAGAACGTGCATAGCGTATATGGAATGAACAGTCGTTTGGACGAGTTACAGGCCGTTGTGTTGAGGGCCAAGTTGAAGCGTCTCGACAGACGTAACTCACTTCGTAATGAAAACGCAGATTACTACGCCCGTGTATTTAGTGATTACCAGCTTCCTGTTGAACCCATGCCTTGGTTCGATGATAGGACCATAGCATACCATCAGTACGTAATACGTGTTGACAGTGCAAACAGAGACGAACTCATTATGTATTTGAAAGAACATGGGATAGGGACTGGCGTACATTACCCGGTTCCTCTGCATAAGCAACCATCATTTCCGTATCCCAAAGACTACCATCTTCCGGTATCAGAGAAGTTGGCTAATCAAATCATCTCGATACCAGTTTACCCAGGTTTGACTACTGAACAACTGGAGTACGTAATTCAGACCATCGCTTATTTCTTCGGAGGATAAGCCTGTGATCTCAGTCGTCATCCCGACGTATAATGAGGCAAAGTGGCTGCCAAGAGCATTAGAGATGATCGGCGCCGCACTGCCAGATATGCCACACGAAGTCCTCGTCGTTGACGATTGCTCTACTGATAGTACACCGGCTGTACTTGCCCACTTCCACGAGAAGTTCCCTACCATTATTCCCATTACCCGAGACACGCGTGGTGGCACCAGCAAATCCCGATGCATGGGAGCAGCTTTGGCTGA
>SDBS01005886.1_pt1 | contig 11929 bp, 11 predicted proteins | sample 2277091 | NCBI WGS metagenome assembly SDBS01 (sample SAMN10404972, study PRJNA504765) | marine sediment metagenome | isolation source: marine sediment core GS10_PC15, 163 cmbsf | place: Arctic Ocean: Southern Knipovich Ridge | collected 2010 | reverse complement strand
GCCGGCTTCGACCTGATCGACGTGAATTTCGGTTGCCCGGTCCGAAAGGTCGTCAGCAAACACCGCGGCGGCTATTCCCTGGGCCAGCCGACCACGGCCCTGGAGATCCTTGCCCGAGTGCGCGATACTGTGCCGCCGCACGTGCCGGTGACGGTCAAAATGCGACGCGGGCTGGACGATTCGGCCGAGAGTCGGGAGAACTTCTTCACGATCTTCGACGGGGCCTTTCGGCTGGGCCTTGCGGCCGTGACCGTACATGGCCGAACGGTTGTGCAAAAGTACGAGGGACCCTCGTCGTGGGACTTTCTGCGTGAAGTCAAGCAACACGCGGGCAACCGGACCGTACTGGGCAGCGGCGACCTGTTCACGGCCGAGGACTGCCTGCGGATGCTGGCCGAGACGGGTGTGGACGGCGTGGCGGCCGCACGGGGGGCTATTGGCAACCCGTGGATCTTCGCTCAGGCCCAAGCCTTGGCCGCCAAGGGAGCTTACCAGCAGCCCAGTCTGATCGAACAACGCGAGGTGATCCAGGAGCACTACCGGCTGGCCGAGGAGATCTATGGTCCCCGGCGCGTCTGCCTGGTGATGCGAAAGTTCGGCATCAAGTACTCGCGGATGCACCCGAAGGCCAAGGAGGTCCGTGACGCCTTCACGCGCATGCGCAACCCGGCCGGATGGCAAATCCTGCTGGATACCTGGTACAAGTAACTTGGCCGCTTGCGGCTTTGCACTTCTCCCCGGCCGCTTGCGGCTTTGCGTTCCTCAGGTGGCAAGTCTCGGGCCGCAAGTTGTATCCCAAGGCAAGGCATCGCCTCAGTGAATCCCCCATAAGCGTCTGTTTGCTCAGGAAAACCCCCTCCAACGGGCCATTTTGGAGTAAATTTATATATTTGTTGTCAGGATTGAGCGGTCGGCGGCCTATAGGCTATTGATGGAAATGCAGTTCCAGGATGGACTTGTAGAAATAGTACGAATTGAGGGTTGCGTTTTACAACGCCTTCGGGCTTAGACGCTCTGAACTAGGGGACTTGATATGAACCGTTGGATTATTGGATGTGTTGCATTGGCCATGTTAGTGGCTGCGGGGAACGTTGAAGCAGGCATCGTTCTTGGCGATGGTGGTGGTGTTTACGGGGATCTTATCTTCGGCGACGCGACGGTGACCTTTGATGAAGCCGGAGCGAGTTTGGGTTCGATTGATACGGTTCTCACTATCTCAGGCGTAGACTTTGGCGAGGGATTCTCGGGACAGCCTCTTAGTCCTTCCGGTGGCTTTGATATCCTCGACGACGACCGTGATGTCGATCCGCTGGTCGTCATACCTGGAGCCTCGGGCGCGAACCTGCAAGTTCTCTCATTCAGCTCATACAATGGGAACGTCCTGGCCGGCCTGGGACCAGGACCGGGTGATCAAGTCGGGGAAGGAGCTATCTCCATCTTGTTCCCGGTTACCCAAACGGTGGTCGCCTTCGAAGTCATTGGCGCAGACGGCGGAGCGGGATACATTGATGTCTATGCCACTGATGGGTCTCACCTTAGCCAGTATGTGATTCAGCCATTGACAAATTCAACTCCAGGAGATCCGGTGACGGTTGACGCGTTCGCGCTGAACCTTTCCCAGCCCTTCCAAGGAATCACGTTTACGAATCTCAATAGCGGGGGAGCTGGGATCGACAACGTTCGATTCAGCACGACTCCCGCGTCGCCTCCCGGCGAAATCCCGGAACCGGCTTCGCTGATCATTTGGTCGGCCTTGGCCCTGCTGGGGATCGTCGTCGGTTGGCGTCGTCGCAAGCGAGCCTAGTCGGCAAAACGAGCAATAATAGACGTACGGGCCATCCAAATAGGATGGCCCGTTCGCTTTCTTGACAAGCTCGACCCGAGCAGGCTTAACCGTTATTGCGGCGGGCGTTGTCCAACACGACGGTCGCGTTGCGTAGAATGCCCTCGCGCTTCGAGCGCCAAAGCGGCGTACGGCGGAATCGCTCGCGAAAGCCCGTTTCGTCCAGCGAAAACAGGTCGGCCAACTCGACCGGGTTCATGCCCTCGGCCGGTTGAAAACTCGGCTCTTCGGTGCATGGCGTGCGGCCGTTAAACGGACAGGCCTGCTGGCAGGCGTCACATCCGAACAGTCGGCCCTCGGCCGCCTCGCGAAACTTCTCCGGCATAACCTCCTTCGACTCGACGCTCAGGTAGCTCAGACAGCGGCGGGAGTCGACGCGATGCGGTTCGACCAGGGCCCCGGTCGGACATGCGTCGAGACACGCCCGGCATGTGCCACAATGGTCGTTGGCGAAAGGCTCGTCGTAATCGAGCTTCTCGGTCGTCAGCAGGGCGGCCAAGAAGAGCCAACTCCCGAATTGCTTGTTGATCAGCATCGTGTTTTTGCCGATCCACCCCAGCCCGGCCAGTTGGGCAAACTCGCGTTCCAACAGCGGCGCCGTATCGACCACGCCGCGGGCGGCTGCCTCGGGGGCCTGTTGCTTATGAAACCGCACCAGTTGGCGAAGTCGGTCGTGGATCACGTCGTGGTAGTCGAGCCCCCAAGCGTAGCGCGAGACCGAACCCTGGCCCGGCCCGGGCTCGCACGGTTCGCAAGTGCAATAGTTGACGCCCAGCATCATCAGGCTGCGAACGCCTGGGAGAACGTGTTGTGGGTGTCGGTAAGCGTCGGCCCTCTCGGCCATGTAGTCCATCTGGCCGGCAAACCCGTCGTCTAGCCACCGCTCGAACCGGTCGATTCCAGGGGGCGTCTTCGCCTCGGTGACGCCGGCCAGATCGAAACCCAGTCGAAACGCTTCCTGCTTCAAGGCCGTGGTGAGCGACGTTTCAGGGATGGGTTCGTCTTTCATGCTGTCGACGAGGTAAGAGGAAAAAAGGGAAAGAGGGAAAAGGGGAAAGGGGAAAAAGAAGAACGGAAAACGCTTTGGCTATCAAGGAAAGGGTCGCATTGTGGGGCTGAAATGGTACGGAAAGCATCTCGCTGCGTAAGCTTTTTCCCGTTTTCCTCCTTTCCCTTTTTTCCTCACCACATCCAGGCCGTTCTATGTCCAGGCCGTTCTATTTCGGGGGTTTCGGTCAAAGTGGTCCGAGCGTAGAATCGAGAGCATCGATTGTACATCCTCCAGCCGCCGCGGAGACCCCGCCCTTGCGATATATGCTGATGCTGGCCAGTTGCCTCGTTTTGATTTCCGGCTGTAAGCCGTCCGTTCCCCGGGAGGAGTTGGGCACGATCGAAGTACGGCTGCCGAAGCTCGTCGACCCGAAGGAGCCATATCCCATGCCCGAGCTGGACAGGCCCATTGAACCGCCGCCCGAAACGGCCGTTCCGACGGACGATACTCCGTAAGACCCTCTTACGGAGGGGGTTGGTGGACCAATTTGCAAAAGTTCGCTTCTAAGGCTTGTATCGACGGATTTTCTCATTAGGATAAAGAGGGTAGTCTAGTGAATTTGTCCTGATTGGAGAAACAGCAAGTTGGGAGACAGCAATGAGTAGCAAACTGGCAGTTCGGGCGTTCTTGGTCGTTTTCGTGGTTCTCGTGTCGCAGTCTGTGGCGAAGGCCCACTATGGCTATGGGCCGTATTCTTATCGGTATGCGGCTTTTCTGCCTCCGTACGGGTATTATGGGCAGTATTTGCACAGCTACATGCCGTATTATGCGGTCCATCCGCCAAGGTACTACAGCTCGGCCCTGCTGCGCGGGCATGATCCGTGGGCAAGGAGCTACCGTACAAGGACCGTTGTCTCGCGTGCGGCGCCCGAGCCTAAGCGGATCACCAATCCGTACATGGGCGAACCCCAGGTCGCCAAGGCCTCGCGGGGCCAGGTGTCTAGCGGTCCGTTGCGAATCATCAATCCCTATGTGACCCAATTGGGGGATCCGGGCGTAAGTGCCATGGCCGTTGCCCCGCAAGCGCCGCAAGTGATTCGTCCGGCCTCGCTGGCCGAGCCACGTCCGTAAGGCGAAAACCGGCCTGGACACGGCCGGAAAAAACGCTAATCTACCGACTCACCCGGGGTGCGCTGCGCGCCAAGGATCGGCTTCGAGTACACCCGGCTTTGCTGTTTCTTCTCTTCCAGTCGCTCAAACGATCACATATTGGGCTGCTGGGGGCGGAAAGGAGGCTGCCCTATGAAACGGTTCGCATTACTGCTGGTTGTCCTGACGCTGTGTGGATGCAGGGGTCAATCGCCGCCGGCCAACGATCCGTTCTTGATGGGACCCACTCGGGTTCCACCGCCGGGAACGGGAGCCGTCTCGGGTCGGCCCGCCGATCCGTATGGACAACCGATGCCCCATCCGGCCGTACCGCAGCCCGCATTACGCCAACAGCCGCCAATCGGAAACTCGGTTCCACTACACGGGACACCGCAACCGAGTTTGCCGCGGCCGGGCTTCACTTCCAACGCCCGACCGGAGAATAACCGACCGGAACCGCGTCAGATGGCCGGTTCGTTTGGTTTCGAGTCGCATGATCGGTCGGGTTGGACCAGCCGCGTGCCGCCGCCTTCGTTTACCGCCCTACAGTCGAATCGCCCGCCAGCTACGCAAGCAACGCCCATTTCTCAGTCGAGCGACCCGCCGGAAAAGCGTGTGCCGGTGGTCCGCATGCTGCAGCCGCGTCCGACGGCAACCCGCAAAGAAACCCAGAAGTTCAACGCCTCGCCAGCAGTTCCCACGGGAAGCAAGCCCGTCGATATCATGGATCTTCCCAAGGCCCGACAGTCGGGGACCTCCTCGGCGCAGGCCGATTCGGGTTTCCGGCTGGTTTCGGCCACGGAAGAGATCGGTCCGGCAGAGGCTGAATTCACAGAGGGTTCCACTTCGCGTTACGCCCATGATCCGCAGTATGGTCGGCTTCGCGGCCAACTGGAATACTCGCGGATCGAGGGCCACTGGAAACTGCGGTATATTCCCGTCGACGGCGAAACCGACAAACATGGCGGCAGCGTGGTGGTGTCCGACCCGTCGGTCTTGGCCGGGTGCGAGCGGGGGGATTTTGTCGAAGTCCGCGGGCACCTGGGGGATCGTCGCACGAAGAAGGGTTATGCCCCGACGTACGAAGTGGCCCAAATCAAACGTTTGGACCGGCCTCAGCGTTAGAAATCGTGCCAGACCTGCGTTTCTCGGCTGATTCTATGGGCCAGACGGTCGAATTGTGCCGTATAATTGTACAATGCGCGGCTCGGATTCCTGTTCTCGGAGACTCCATTGAGCGATACTTCCAGCGAAAATCGAATGAAGATGGCCCGGGGCACCGGCGGAGTGAACGCCGTGCGCTTGAAGCAATGGGCGGCGTTGATCCCCAAGATTACGGCCTTGGAGCCGGAATTGATGGAGTTGACCGATCAGCAATTGCGCAAGCGAAGCCTGTCGGTACAGTATCAGGCTAAGAGCGGCGTGCCCCTTTCGCGACTGCTGGTCGAAGGGTATGCCTTGGTTCGGGAAGCCGGCCGCCGCACGGTCGAGATGCGGCATTTCGACGTGCAACTTCTCGGCGGAATCGCCATGTTCAACCGCTCGATCGTCCAGATGCAGACCGGCGAGGGAAAGACACTGTCCGCTACGTTGCCGATGTACTTACACGCGCTCAATGGCAAGGGATGCCTGCTGGCCACCGTCAACGACTACCTGGCCCGACGCGATGCCGAGTGGATGACGCCGGTCTACAAGGCCTTGGGGTTGACGGTCGGGGTCGTAGAAACGCAAATGCAACGCCCCCAGCGACGCAAGTCCTATCAGTGCGACGTCACCTACGGCACGGCCAAGGAGTTCGGCTTCGACTTCCTGAGAGATCGGCTCCTGTTGCGGCGAATCAGCGAGGGACAGGGCGATTTGCTCGGCGGGATGCTCGGGCAGCAGGGCGGGCAGAAGGACGAGAAGGCCGTTCAACGCGATCCCTACTTCGCCCTGGTCGACGAGGCCGACAGTATCCTCATCGACGAGGCCCGAACGCCGCTGATCATCAGCGCGATACCCACCGAAGAGCAACGGCTCGAGGCCGAGAGTTACAAGTGGACCACCTCGGTGATCGACGAGTTCATCGAAGACGAAGATTACGAGTACGACCACGAGAAGCGGACGGCCGAGTTGACTCGGGAAGGCCGACGCAAGGCCCGCATATTACCCAAGCCGGCCGACCTGGATACGGTCGGCATGGTCAGCATCTACCAGTATGTGGAACGAGCCATTGTCGTCCATCGCGAATATCATGAAAATCGACAATACGTGATTCGCGACGGCGAGGTGGTGATCGTCGATGAGTTTACCGGGCGACTGGCCGAGGGTCGGAAATGGCGCGAGGGGATTCATCAGGCCGTCGAAGCGAAGGCGGGCGTCGAGGTGACCGTGGCCACCGGACAGGCGGCGCGGATTACCGTGCAGGACTTCTTCCTGCGTTTCGAGAAGCTGGCCGGCATGACCGGTACGGCCATGGGTTCGGCCCGGGAATTGCGGAAAATCTATCGCACGCATGTGCTGCCGATCCCCACCAATCAGCCCGAAATCCGCCAGGCCCTGCCTGTCCGCGTTTTTGCCACGGCGGAGGCCAAGTGGGAGGCCATCGTCGAAGAGGTTTGCCAACTGCACGCCGAGGGTCGGCCACTGTTGATCGGCACGCGATCGATCGACAAGTCGGAGATCCTCGCGAAATTGCTCGAACTGCGAGGCATCGAGCATGAGGTGCTCAACGCCAATCACATTGAAGCCGAGGCCGATATCGTCGGCCGGGCCGGGCTACGTGACAAGGTGACCGTCTCGACCAATATGGCCGGACGCGGAACCGACATTCGGCTCGGCGACGGGATTACCGAAATTGGCGGGCTGCACGTCATCTGTACCGAAATGCACGACTCGAGTCGCATCGACCGCCAACTGATCGGGCGTTGCGGCCGCCAAGGCGACCCGGGAACATACCGACAGTATCTGTCGCTGGACGACGAGTTGCTGGCATCCGGGTTAGGGCCGGAAAAGGGTAAGAAGCTCAAGGAAATGGGCGAAGCCGGCGAGGGCGAGTTCAACCGCCTTGCCCCCTTATTCGTCAAAGCCCAAAAGAAGGTCGAGCGTCGCCATTTCCGACAACGACGCGGGCTGATGTACTTCGAGAAGGAACGCAAGAAGATGCAGCGTCAAATGGGGCAAGACCCCTATCTCGACACACCCGGCTCGTAGGACTGCGAAAACGGTGTTATTCAGTCACCTCTACACGTCCAACGCTGCCTGGCCTACGTAGAGCTGCAGCACTTGGCTTTGGACCTTGATGGCGCGGATCAGCACCCAGACATTCTCCAAGTCGAACTTATCCGGAGGGGTCTCGGAAAGCTCTTCCAGTTCGGCCGTCATGGCGGCGTGCTGGTCCGTGGCGGCCTGCAGCCGGATTCCCATCTCCTGCCAAACTTCCGCCAACCGATCCTCGTCGTCGAGCTCTTCGAGGTCGTCGATGTAGTTGGTCAACAGGAGGCAGAGCCGGGCTACGTCGCGCGGCATCGCCTCGGGCTGGAGTTGTTGAATGCGTTCGGCCAAGTCATGACAAGTCATCGTTTCGATTCCCAGATTAGGGACAAGCGGAAAAGGTTTTCGTCGACGCGGCGAACAAGACCAACATGAGCCCAATATCAACATGAGCCCAATATCAACATGAGCCCAATATCAACATGAGCAAGGTCCAAGTGCCGAGCCGAAAGACGAGTTTGCGAAAAGGGTTCCAGGGCCATCTGTGGCAGCCGAGGGAGTGCTGAATCGAGCGTTGCTAACCGATCGATTCGCTCCAATCAATTCTAGCTTACTTTTTCAGGAAAAGGTAAAGTGACGTAAGTCGCCTGGTAGCAACAGGTTGCAACCTGACTCCAAAGGCCCCCAACCCCGCTTGCCCGGAAATCCTCGCTCGGGGTAACTGCTTGATGGCTGGCCCGGGACCGCTATAATCAGGCTTCATCACCGCGAAAGCGGCCATGACCAACAACCCCCTCGGGAAACCACATGAGCGATTCCCAGCCAACTGATCAATATGCCGAACTCGTTCGGGAGCTCGACGAGCCCTGGTCGCGGCGCTCGGCACGGCAGAAGTTAGTGGCCGCTCGGGCCGTGCAGCCGCTGTTGGAATGCCTCCGTGCGAAAAACGAGTCGGTCGTTTGGGCGGCCATTAGCGCGCTGGCCGAGCTCGAAGCGACCGAAGCCGTCGAACCGTTGGTCGAATTGCTCGAACAGGGTACGCTGACGCTTCTCGTGGCCGATGCCTTGAAGTCCATTGCCGGTCAGGATTTCGGCGCCGACGCCAAGAAGTGGCGGCAATGGTTGACGGACTCAGCAACTATCGTAAAACCGAGCTGCGACGCGACCGAGTGCATCCGGCAAACGGCCGACTATTTGGGCGTCGAGCCGCAAGGCTCGGGCGATTCCTACCGGTTCAAGCTTTCCTTGGCCAACGGACGCACGCAGAAGGTCGCCGTCTTGTTCGGCCGCAAAGACGCCGACGGCGACGCGTTGGTGGTCATCTACAGCGAATGCGGCCCGGCCAATGCGAAATACTACGAGGCCGTTTTGCGAAAGAATGTGAGCATACCGGCCGGCGCCTTTGCCATTCGAGACATCGGCGGGAAACCCCAATTCATAATCGTCGACACCCTGATCGCCACAACGGCCAGCGCCAATATCCTAGCCAAGAAGATCGAACACATCGCCGCCCGAGCCGACGCCGTAGAAAAAAGCCTAACAAAAGAAGATAAACGGTAAGCAATAGTCGTTTAGCGGTCGCCGGCACGGCGACCAACTATCCACTAACCACCATCCACTAACCACTATTCCCCCCCCCATGCCCGAACTTGGCGTTAACATCGACCATGTGGCGACCGTGCGCGAAGCGCGGCGTACGAACGAACCCGATCCCGCCTGGGCGGCTGCGCTGGCCGAATTGGGTGGCGCCGACGGGATTACGCTCCACCTGCGCGAGGACCGCCGCCACATCCAGGACCGCGACTTGAAGATCCTCAGCGAGACGGTCACGGCCAAGCTGAACCTGGAAATGGCCTGCGAGGAAGAAATCCTCATAATCGCTTGCGACCTTCGACCGGAGCAAGTGACCTTGGTGCCCGAGCGACGCGAGGAAATCACGACCGAGGGCGGGCTGGACGTGGTCGGTCAGCGCGATCGGGTGGCGCAGGTCATTGCGAGGCTCAAGGAGGCCGGCATTTCCGTTAGTCTGTTCCTCGATCCCGACATCCCTCAGATCGAAGCGGCCGCCGACCTCGACGCCGACGCCGTCGAGTTGCACACCGGCCAATACGCCCTGGCCAAGCCCGGAGTCGCCCGGCAGAAAGAACTAGAAACACTCGAAACGGCCAGTGCCCGAATCCGTGAGCTTGGCATGACCCTGCACGCCGGACATGGCCTGACCTATCACAACGTCCTGCCCGTGGCCGCCATCGAAGGAATGCACGAGTTGAACATCGGCCACAGCATCGTCGCCCGAGCCATCATGGTAGGATTCGAAAAAGCCGTCCGAGAGATGAAGGAATTAGTAAGCAGTAAGCAGTCTAACTAACCACCAACCACTATCCACTAACCACTACTCCCCCATGACCACACGAAGCGAAGAATTCTCCGGCCTGTCGGTGGCCCTGATTACGCCGATGCGTGACGGGCAAGTCGACATTGAAACCTTGCAGCAACAGGTCGAATTCCAAATCGAAGCGGGAACGACCTGCCTATGCCCCACGGGAACGACCGGCGAGTCGCCCACGTTGTCCCATCCCGAGCACGAGCGGGTGATTTCGGCCGTGGTCGAGGCGGCGGCCGGGCGAATCAAGGTCATGGCCGGCACGGGAAGCAATAGCACCGACGAAGCGCTCCGTTTGACCCGTTGGGCCGCCAAGACGGGCGCCGATGCGGCATTGTTGGTAGCCCCTTATTACAACAAGCCGACCCAGGAAGGTTTCTACCAACACTACAAGGCGGTGGCCGAGGCGGTCGAGATTCCCCTGTGCGTCTACAATATCCCCGGACGCGCGGCCAAAAACATCGAGCCGGAGACCATCATTCGACTGGCCGAGCTGCCCAACATCACGATGGTCAAGGAGGCTACCGGGTCGATGGATCAGGCGTCGCAGGTCATCTCGGCGACCGACCTGACCGTGCTCAGCGGTGACGACAGCCTCACGCTGCCGCTGATGTCGATCGGCGGTCGCGGCGTGGTCTCGGTGGTGGGGAACATGATTCCCAAAGACGTGATCGCCCTGACCGGGGCTTTCGACGCGGGCAACCTCGACGAGGCCCGACGTTGGCACCATAAGCTCTTCCCGCTCTGTCGCGATATGCTGGGGCTCTCGACCAATCCGATCCCGATCAAGGCGGCCATGAAGATGGTCGGTCGCGACACGGGCGAATTGCGGCTACCCATGACGCCGCTTACCGCCGACGAGGAAGCCAAACTCCGCCAGACGCTGACCGACTACGGCCTGCTGTGAGCCACCGGCCGACCGATATGCCCAAATTGCTCCTGCTGTGTGAATACGCCTCGCTCAACGGCGGCGAACGTTCGATGCTCTCGACGCTCGACGGCGTTCGGGCGGCCCGTTTCACACCGGCCGTGATCGGTCCGCCCGAAGGTCCCTTGGCCGAGACACTCGGCCGACGGGAAGTGGAACTCGTGCCGTTTGCGTTTTACGATGCGTCGGGCAAGCGGTTTCCCCAGGATCGGTTACGGGACCAATTGGCCAAGGTGCTTCGCCTTCGCCAGCCCGACCTGCTGCACGCCAACAGCCTCGCAATGGGTCGGCTTTCGGGACCCGTGGCGGCCGAGTTGGGCGTGCCGAGCGTGGCCCACCTGCGCGATATTGTCAAGCTTAGCCGGCAAGCCATTGCCGATCTTAATTGTCACACTCGCCTCTTGGCCGTCTCGAAAGCGACTCGTCAGTTCCACGTGGCGGCCGGGCTGTCTGCCGAAAAGACGCACATGCTGCACAACGGCGTCGACCTCGATCAGTTCCACCCCCGGCAGCCGACCGGGTATTTGCACCGCGAGTTAGGGCTGCCTGATGAAACACAATTGGCCGCGACGATCGGCCAGATTGCGCTGCGTAAGGGCCAAGATACCTTGATCGAAGCCGCCGTGGTCGCGAAGGTCCCGAACCTGCATTATCTAATCGTGGGCGAGCGTTTTTCCCAGAAGGACGAATCCCGCCGGTTCGAGGCAACATTGCGCACCACGGCCGACGCTTCTCTGGCCGGGCGGGTTCATTGGCTGGGCCGCCGCGACGATGTCGAGCGGTTGCTCGGCGAGTTGACCCTACTGATCCACCCGGCTCGCCAGGAACCGTTAGGCCGCGTCCTACTAGAAGCGGCCGCGGCCGGCGTACCGGTCATCGCCACCGACGTAGGCGGAACCCCGGAGATCTTCCCCAAGAATTCCCAAGCCGCCCAACTCGTCCCACCAGACAACCCAACCGCCATGGCCCAAGCCATCGAGGGCGTAGCTTGCAACCCAACACTCCAATCCCGCCTAGCCACCGCCGCCCGCCGTCGTGCCGAAGCAACATTCAACATCCGCCAAGCAACAGCCGGCCTAATCACCCACTACCGTCAAATAATCCACCAGTAGGTCAGGGCTCGCCCTGACGAAGTCGGGTTCTGCTTTTCAGAACCTCGACTCGACTGCCGGGACGTTTGAAAACAGTTCTTTCGCGGAATCTTTCAGCAGAACCACGAGCGTGAAAATGCCGAGTACGGTGCCGAAGGGGAACAAAGTGCATTCTAGTCCGGCCACCACAAGACAGAAGGTGTGCGAGGTGCGTCGTTTCAGTCTTAGTCCTGCCATAATGATGCTCACCGACAGGGCCCATCCAATCAGAATGAACATTGCCGGGACCAAGATGAACAACCATCCGAAAGCCGGCGGCGGCGGATTGTTGCCTCCAAACGCACCGCTAAGC
>SDBS01005885.1_pt1 | contig 11930 bp, 7 predicted proteins | sample 2277091 | NCBI WGS metagenome assembly SDBS01 (sample SAMN10404972, study PRJNA504765) | marine sediment metagenome | isolation source: marine sediment core GS10_PC15, 163 cmbsf | place: Arctic Ocean: Southern Knipovich Ridge | collected 2010 | reverse complement strand
AACCTCTGACCAACCGTTTCTTGCGACGACGTTAATTGCCCGCCATTCTCCACCCCGATTTAGGGAGAGCCGGTGACACCACCGCGCGCCCCAGTGGGGTGGTTTAATCGGAATCTCGCATAGTATATAGGTTTAGATTGGAAATGCTCGTCTAGCGGTGTTCGGTGGGGGCGTGTGGGGCCATAACCTATTTTGAAGAAAGGTGTTACGGTTTGGGTTCCTGGCCATGGGCATTAGAGATTTATGGCAGGGGGTTGTCGATAATATGTGGATGGTGTAGCATTCGTTATGTGTAATGGCGCAATTGTCTACGTCGTGTTCGGGCTCACGTGAAGATGTGGTTTTGGGCCGGTGTGTTGCGCCGATGGTTTTGTATGGTGCAAAGCCGAAAGTTCTATGTTTCATGTAATGGAGGGCTATCTAATGGCCAATCAAGCTGACGACTGGAGCACTAAGTGGGAATTGTTGGTGGCTGATGCTTGGGCCGATCCAGAGCTCAAGAAGAGGTTACTCGAGGATCCTCTGACGGTTCTTAAAGAGCGAGGGATTGATCCGCCTAAGGGCAAATCAGTCAAAGTATTTGAAGAGACCGAAGACGATTGGTATTTGGTAATTCCTGAGCAGCCGCCCGAAGGCGAGCTGTCTGAGGAGGAGCTGGAAGGTGTCGCGGGCGGATTTCCGTGCGTTCAGATACAGCCATGCTTTGCTTGTGGAGGTTGTGGAGGTTGTGGAGGTTGCCGTGGTTGCCGTAGTGGTGGCGGTTGCCGTGGTGGTGGAGGCTGCCGTGGTGGTGGAGGCCGTTGTGGTGGAGGCGGCTGTGGTTGTCGCCCATAGGCGAGCGATTGAATCGGTAATTTAATGTTGCGTCAATAGAACGCGGGGTTCGACGATCGTCCCGGTTTGCGCCGGGGCGATCGGACATGCTCCCGTTATGGGCTGACAGCGATGTGAGCGAATGGGAAGTGGCCGTCTTGCCCGGGGAGTTCGCCGGTTTTGGCCGTGTATGGCTGTGGGTTTGATTTACTTTGTGTGTTCGCGGCAACTTCGCAGTGTGCCCGTGCAACGTCTGCTTCCTGTCTGAGTAATGCCGCTACTCGGTCGAAAATCGGGACGCACTCTTGCAGTACTCCTCTCTACGACTAAGAATGGTGAAATGCAGACACCCCTAGAACGACGTCCGAAGTTGAAACCTCATTTCCGTGCAGACGTGATTCCGGGCAGTGGGGTCTTTCTGCTGTCCGAGACGCAACAGACGGTGTTGCAAGGACGGTTGTATGAGACCATTGTGCCTTTGTTGGACGGGCGTACGGTCCAGCAGGTGTGCGACGCTCTTCAGGGGCATGTTACGCTTGCTCGCGTCTTTTATACGCTGAAGAAGCTGGAGCAGAAGGGCTGTTTGTGCGAGGCTGATGGCGATAGCTGGTCCGAGAATACGGCCTATTGGACTGTGCAGGGGTTGGATCCGGCGGTCGTCGCGCAGCGGATGGCGGAGACCAAGGTGTCTGTGACCGCGATGGGGGTCGATCCGGCGCCGTTTCAGTCGCTTTTGCAGTCGATGCAGGTTCAACTGGCGCAGCCGGAGCGGCTTGCCGTGGTTTTGGCGGATCACTATCTGCGCGAGGAGTTGGAGGTTTTTAATCGGGAGTCGTTGGCTGCGGGGCGGCCTTGGCTTTTAATGAAACCGATGGGTAGTCTGGTTTGGATAGGGCCGTTGTTTGTGCCGGGTAAGACCGGTTGTTGGCAGTGTCTGGTCCGGCGGATTCGGTCCAATTATCCCGTGCTGGGATACTTGGAAAACGTGCGTGGCGAAGGTGGGTTGCCTGAGATTGGCTGTGGGCAGACGGCGGCGACGCAGTCCGTGGCGCTAGGGTTGGCGGCTAACGCCGTGGCGGCTTGGGTGGCTTATGGCGGCGAGTTTTCGTTGTTGGAGGGTAAGATTCAGACCTTCGACACGATCGCCTGGAAAACGCAAACGCATAATCTTATACGGCAGCCGTCTTGTCCGGCGTGTGGTGATAGTGATAAGCAGACGAGCAGGGCAGGGGAGCCGTTGGTGCTGAAGACGTGTAAGAAGAATTACACGGAAGATGGTGGGCATCGTGTCATGTCGCCGGAAGCGACTTTGCAGCGATGTGACCATCTGGTCAGCCCTATCTCCGGGGCCGTGACGATGCTTGAGCCCTGCTGTTTGCATGATAACGATGTAATGCACGTCTATCTGTCGGGCAATAACGTTGCTCGCGGTCCTCGCAATATAATGAACTTGCGGACCGATTTGCGCAGCTCGAGTTGTGGCAAGGGCATCAACCGCTCGCAGGCGAAGGTTAGTGCGTTGTGCGAGGGGTTGGAGCGGTACTGTGGTATTTTCCATGGTGACGAGCCGCGGCGTGCGGCACGATTTGATGAGTTGGGCGAGGCGGCCATTGAACCTAATGCCTGTATGTTGTTTAGTGATAAGCAATATGAGCAGCGGGAGGCCCAGCAGTGTGGGGCGCCGGTGTTTCACAGTGTGCCTCGTCGCTTTGATCCGGTGGAGGTGATCGATTGGACGCCCATCTGGTCGTTGAGCGCCGAGACTGTGCGTTATCTGCCTACGGCCTTTTGTTACTTTGATTATGCGCCGAGTGGACAGCTTGATATCTGTGTGGGGTGCTCGAATGGTAACGCTGCCGGCAACACGCTGGAAGAGGCTGTTTTGCAAGGTTTCTTCGAGTTGGCTGAGCGGGATAGTGTCAGTTTGTGGTGGTACAACCGTGTTCGCATGCCGGGCGTTGACCTGGAGAGTTTTAACGAACCATATTTGGGTCGCCTGACGGAGTTTCTGGCGAAACATAAGCGAGAGCTTTGGGCCCTTGACTTGACCGGCGATTTGGGGATACCGTCGTTTGTTGCCGTGTCGCGTTGTACCGAAGGAGAGACCGAACGTATCATGTTTGGTTTTGGGGCTCATCTTGATCCTCGGATTGCATTGTTGCGTGCGGTGACAGAGTTGAATCAGATGCTGGTGCCGTTGTTGCAGGCGCCGCCGGAGAATCCCACCGGTAAGTTGACGGATCCGGAGACTGTGGATTGGTTGCGGACGGCGACGATTGCAGAGCATCCCTATTTGGTTCCGCGGGATGGGCCGGCCGTTAGTGCGTCCTCTTATGAAGAGGTGTGTAACGACGACATTAAGGACGATATTTTGCTTTGCAAGGGGCGTGTCGAGCAGCTGGGGTTTGAGCTATTGGTGTTGGATCAGAGTCGGGCGGAGATTGGCATGCCGGTGGTCAAGGTGATTGTGCCGGGGTTGCGGCACTTTTGGGCTCGGTTTGCGCCTGGGCGACTTTATGACGTGCCGGTGAAATTGGGGTGGATTGATGGGCCGAATACAGAGGAACAGTTGAATCCTATTGCTATGTTTTTGTAGGTTGGGTTGTTTGGTAGAAACACTGGCTGACTGGCAGCCAGTGCCCACCCGACTTTTATCCCGGAGGGGAAATCTTGGATTTGTCGTTGGTCGTTTCACTGCCGGAGGGGAGTACGGTTTCGTCCAATGGCCAAGGAGAATCGGTGCTTTGTTGTCATGGGGCCCGGTTCTCCTTGCGGCAATTGCCCGAGGTGGTTCGGGATGTTATGGACCGGCTCGTTTATCCGGGTGACTCGATGCAGCGGTTGGTAGCAGACGTGCATAGTGACGGTGCGGCCGGTGCGGTGGCACAATTGTCGCACTATTTGCAGTTGTTGGTTGCCCGGGGGTTTCTGATGGTGGCGGCCGATGCCGATGGCCGGCGATTGGCGACTCTGACGGCGACGTCGCCGGTGTTTGTTTTGGGGCAAGGTCAGGTTGATGAGCGAGCTTACTTGCTCTCGCGGTTTGCCTATATGCGGCGTTTCGACGACGTGGTGGTTATTGAGTCTCCGTTGGCTGCGGCGAGGATTGTTTTGCATGACGCTTTGGCGGCGCAGGTTGTTTGCGGATTGGCCGAGCCTACTACTTTAGCCCAGGTTAGCGACCGTGTGCCGGGTTTGTCGCCGGAGGTGGCCAGGCCGCTGTTGGGGATTCTGCTTGCCGGGGGCATGCTGACGGAAGTCGGCGAAGAGGCTGCTTCTGTCGAGGATGAACATCAGGGGTTGCAGTCTTGGGAGTTTCACGACCTCTTGTTCCATGCTCGCAGTCGCGAAGGCAGACATGACGGGGCCGTGGGAAACACATATCCGCTGGCCAAGCATCGCGAGCTGCCGCCGGTAGTGAAGCCGGTTGACTTTGACGAGACGATCGACCTTTATCGACCTGATTTGGTGGAGCTGGAGCGTAGCGATCCGCCACTGGTGCGGGTGATGGAGCAGAGGAAGTCGATCCGCGAGTATGCGGTAGAGCCGATGACGGTGAAGCAGTTGGGCGAGTTTTTCTTTCGGGTTGCACGTGTTCGCGAGGTGTTCCCCATGGAGATTGAGACGCCTCGTGGTAATTTTCAGGTGGAGGTTTCGTCGCGACCGTATCCGACGGGGGGGGCCCTATTCGAGTTGGAGTTCTATTGCGTGGCGCAGTCGTGTCGCGGTCTGGAGCCGGGGATATACCATTACGATCCTGCACAGCATCGGCTGGGGCGAGTTTGTGGCAAGACCGATGAGTTCGATCAATTGCTGGAAGCGGCGGGCTACGCGATTGGAACCCCCCCCCAGCAGCTGCAAGTTCTGCTGGTCTTTACTTCGCGTTTCGAACGCGTGACATGGAAATATACAACCTTGGCTTACGCGCTGATTTTGAAAGATGTTGGAGTGGTTTTTCAGAACATGTACTTGGCAGCGGAGGCCATGGGTTTGGCTCCGTGTGCGATCGGCGGAGGCAACTCAGATCTGTTCGCCAAGGCAATCGGCAGTGATTATTATAGCGAGACTTCCGTGGGTGAGTTTACGCTTGGGAGCAAGTGTTGATTTTGGGACGACGTCCGTTTTTTTTTAACCTGAAATTGCGAGGTGGACATGCGAAAGATCCTCTTTCTATTGAGCCAACTTAGTGACGGCGATCTTGAATGGATGATCGCCTGTGGCAACAAACGACAGCTTGCCCCAGGCGAGGTGATTATCGAGGAGGGTGGCAGTATCGACAGCCTCTTTATTCTGCTGGACGGCGTCTTGGAGATTTCCGCATCGCAGCTTGACGATAAGCCGTTTCGGCTGGGTTGTGGCGAGGTTGTCGGAGAAGTTTCTTTGCTGGACTCGCGTCCGCCTACGGCGACGGTGACGGCGAAGAGCGATGCAATAGTGCTGGCCATTCCTCACGATGATCTCTTGCGTCGGTTGGACGAGAACGAGGGGTTTGGTGCCCGGTTTTATCACTCGCTTGCGGTCTTCCTTGCCCATCGGTTGCGTAATACGTATCAGCGGCTGGGTTATGGTAAGGATCGGCCGATGGATGAAGAGGCGGACTATGAAGATGAACTCAGTCCCGAGATGCTCGATAGTGTGCATCTGGCCGGGTCCCGATTCGATCGGGCTTTGCGGCAGTTGTTGAGTCGCTAGACCTTCGGCTTTTTTCCGTCGAGTGTTGGCCAATCCCGTATTGGAGTGAATGACAGAATGATGAAAAAGCAGATTTTTCGCAAGGAGGCCCTGGAGCGGATGGGCTCTCCGGAACAGCTTGACCAGTTGATGACGGTTACCAGCCCACGCGGCTGGATAGCGTTGGCGGCGATCGGGCTCGCGCTTCTGTTGGTGATCTTGTGGTCAATTTTCGGCAAGATTGCGACCACGGTCGACGGAGATGGAGTGTTGGTCAGGCTAGGAGGCGTACATCCGGTGACTGCAACTTACGACGGGGCGGTTGCCGATGTGTTTGTTCACATCGGTGATACCGTTCGGCCGGGGCAACAGTTGGCTCGGTTGATTCTGTCAAGTCCTGATGAACTGGGCAGTGTGACGCCTATTGTGAAAAGTCCCGTGGCAGGTCGGATCTTGGATATCGCGGTCTTCGAGGGATCCATCGTCAATGCGCAGTCGATCCTGCTGACGATTGAATCGACCGATCGCCCGTTGCAGGCGATCGTGTATGTTCCGGCCAGTGAAGGCTACCCGATCCAGGCCAATATGAAGGTCCAGATTATGCCGGCCACGGCCAAGAATCGTAGCGTTCGTTACTTGCACGGGTTTGTGCAGAGCGCCGGTAAGTTGCCGGTTTCCCAGGCCGATGTGGTGGATACTCTGCAGAATGCGCAGTGGGCTACCAGCCTGTTGAACATGGGGCCTGTGCTGGAAGTGATTGCAGGGCCGGGCGACACGGACTGGCCGTCGCATCTGTACAGCGGCACTCCTTGCCAAGCTCGAATTACGGTCAATGAACAACGGCCGATAGAGTTCGTTCTACCCATCCTTAGCCGCCGACGAGGAGACTAACATGGCCCGACGCAAGCCATCGCTTCGCCGGACCCGCCGGATCAAGACCCCGACCGTGTTGCAGATGGAAGCGGTCGAGTGTGGTGCCGCTGCCTTGGCTATTGTGTTGGGGTACTACGGCCGCATAGCGTCTTTGGAGGAGTTGCGGGTTGCTTGTGGTGTGTCTCGGGATGGTACCAATGCGAACAACATACTGAGGGCTGCGCGGACCTACGGTTTGAAGGCCAAGGGGTTTAGTAAACAGCCCCAAGATGTCGCTTCGTTGAAACTGCCTGCGGTCGTCTTTTGGAATTTCAATCATTTCCTGGTCGTCGAAGGTTTTGCGAAGGATCGCGTTTATCTGAATGATCCCGGGATCGGGCCGCGTACGGTGACGATGGAGGAGTTCGAAGAGAGTTTTACCGGGGTGGTGCTTGTCCTTGAGCCGGGGCCGGAATTTGAACGCGGCGGGAAGAAGTCGAGTTTATGGGGCGCCTTGCGCGAACGGTTGCGAGGTTCCGAAGCCGGGTTGTCTTATGTGGTGTTAGCAAGCTTTGCGCTGGCGATTATCGGGCTGATCGTTCCTATCTTTACCAAGATATTTGTAGACAGTTACCTTGTGGCCGATCGCAGCGAGATTGTTATGCCGTTGCTGATCGGGATGGGGATAGCGGCTGTTGCCCGCGCTTTGCTGACTTGGTTGCAGAGATATTATCTCTTACGGCTGTCGATTAAGCTTACGATAACCTCGTCCTACAGGTTTCTGCGGCATCTGCTGCATTTGCCGATGGAGTTTTATACCCAGCGGTATGGCGGCGAAGTCGGGTCTCGGATCGAGACCAACAACCGTGTGGCCGAATTGCTCTCGGGTGAGTTGGCGGTCAATCTGCTGAATGTCGTCATGATTGTGTTGTACGTGGCGCTGATGTTGAGTTTTGATGTTTTGCTGACCTTGGTGGGGCTGTTTATCGCGGTACTGAATTTTGTCGCACTGCAGTATGTGTCGCGCCGGCGGAAGGATACCAATGCGCGGCTCTTGCAGGAGCGGGGGAAGATGATCGGTACGTCGATGGCCGGGCTGCAGGCTATCGAAAGCTTGAAGGCGACCGGGTCCGAGTCGGATTTCTTCTCCCGATGGTCCGGGCATTTGGCCAAGGTCTTGCAATCCGAACAGAGGATGGACGTTTACTCTTTGGGACTGGGGGCGGTGCCGTCGCTGCTTTCTACCATGACTACGGTGACGATCCTTGGCATTGGCGCGTTGCGTGTGATGGACGATGCCATGACCATCGGTACGCTGGTAGCCTTTCAGGCTTTGATGGCCAGTTTCATGGAACCGATCAACCAGTTGGTGGCCCTGGGCGGTTCGCTGCAGGAGGTCGAAGGAGAACTGAAACGACTGGATGATGTTGCCCAATACCCGGTCGATCCGGATACCAGAATCGATCAGCCCACGCCGGAGCTGGAAGGCGTGCCGCCGAAGCTGTCGGGGCATTTGGAGTTGAAGAATATCTCCTATGGCTACAGCCGTTTGCATCGGCCGCTGATTAATAATTTTAGTTTGAGCGTGTCCCCCGGCTCTCGTGTGTCCTTGGTCGGGCCGAGTGCTAGTGGGAAGTCTACGATCGCCAAGATTATCAGCGGGCTTTATCGGCCATGGTCGGGAGAGATTTTATTGGATGGCCGGCCCCGGGAGGAGATCCCTCGACATGTGATCACGAATTCGGTGGCCATGGTGGACCAGGATTTCTTTCTCTACGAGGGGACGGTTCGCGAAGTGCTGACGATGTGGGATGACAGTGTGCCCGAAGAAAGGATCATCCAGGCCGCCAAGGATGCGTGTATCCATGATGATATTGCAGCGCGGGCGGACGGTTACGATAGTCGAGTAGAGGAGGGTGGAGGTAATTTCAGTAGCGGGCAACAACAGCGGCTGGAGATTGCCCGGGCGCTGGTTGGGTGTCCTTCGCTGCTGATATTGGACGAGGCTACCAGTGCGCTTGATCCGGTTACGGAAAAGGCGATTGACGATAATCTTCGCCGTCGTGGTTGCACGTGTGTGATTATTGCCCATCGTGTGAGCACCATTCGCGATTGTGACGAGATAATTGTTTTGGACCATGGTGCCGTTTCGCAACGTGGCTCCCACGATAGCTTGCAACGCGTTCGGGGGCTATACCGTCAGTTGATCAGTAGCTGAGAGGACAAATGCCCATGACGAAAACCTGGCTACAGTTGTTCTACGAAGATGGGACTGCGCGAGCGATCGAGGGAAATAGCCCTCTTGTGTTGGACGATCCGCAACGAGTGTGGATGGTTGCCGTCGGATGCGTGGATATTTTTGCCGTGCCGCTGGAAGATGGTCAACCAGTTGGAACTCGTACGCATGTGCATCGCGTTGAAGTGGGACAATTGCTCTTCGGCGGTCGGCCCGATGAAGAGACAGGGCTGGGATTGATCGCCGTGGGGATTCCTGGTAGTCAGGTGCTCGAGTTGCCTAGGGCGAGTTTGCAGGAATTGCAGGGTGATCCCACCGAGTTAAGTACGCTTGTTGATGCGTGGGTCGAAGGCATGACTGCCGGTATGGCGCAGGGGCGCCAGGCAGGTCAGGTCTCGCTGTTGAAGGTTGAGGGTGATAGTCGGCATGCTGCCGGCAAGAACATTACACCTGCGCATGGTACGTTTTGGATCTGTGGAACGGGTCTGAGGGTGCAGTTCCTCGGCAAGATAGAATTGTCGTTGCCCGACGCGGAGGCCGTTTTTCCACTGGCCAGTTCGGGTTGGTTGCAGGTTCCGGACAAGACTGGTGTGCGGGCCATGCGATCCGCATCGCTGGTGACGGGTCCTCGTCTATGGTCCGGTTTGGAGTGTTTTCACCAGGCCGTGTTGGCCTCTGCAATTGCGAATGCGCGTGAGGCGGATGATGCGGAACTTCAGCGGTTGACACAGAAGTCACGTTTCGAGGACCAGTTGGCGCAGTCTACGATTACACAGTTGGCGTCGACGGTCAAGCCGGAGCAGATGGACGATACCCTGCAGATAAAGCAAGAGGACCCTTTGCTGTCGGCGTTCCGGGTAATTGGCCAACGGTTGGGGGTTGCGATCAAGGTTCCACGCGGTTTTGGGCAGATGCCTTGGAACGAGCCGATCAACGCCATTGCCAGGGCCTCGGAACTGCGCACTCGGCGTGTGGTTCTCAGTGGGGACTGGTGGCGCCGGGATAATGGGCCGTTGCTGGCGTTTTGCGGAGAAGATGATCAGCCCGTGGCCCTGCTGCCGACATCGGCGAAGGGCTATGAGTGTGTCGATCCGGTCACCGGGTCGCGTAAACCGCTGACACGAGCTGTGGCCGCCGGCATGGGGTCATTTGCATATTGTTTCTATCGCTCGTTTCCGTCTCGAGCCTTGGGTCCACGTGATATTTTACGGTTTGCGATTGCCGGTACGCGTGCCGATTGGATATCGATCGTGTTGCTGGGCCTTGCGGGAGGTGTTTTGGGGATGTTTATCCCTATTGCCACCGGAGTATTATTCGGCAAGATCATCCCGGCGGCAGAACATTCTCAGCTGCTGTGGCTGATCCTGATCTTGACCGTGACGGCATTCGTAATGACGCTGTTCGAATTGGTGCAAGGGATCGCCTCTGTGCGTCTGGAGACACGGATGAACAGTTCGGTCGAGGCGGGTGTGTGGGACCGGTTGTTGAATTTGCCGACTTCGTTTTTCCGGCAGTATTCCACGGGCGATCTTGCCATGCGGGCGATGGGAATCGCTCGGATTCGCCAAGTCTTGACGGATACGGCGATGTCGGCCGTGTTGACGTTCTTGTTCTCCATGGTCTCTTTTGCTTTGCTGTTTTATCTGGATGTCCGCTTGGCGTTGCTGGCCACGCTGATTTTCTTGATCGTTGCCGGGGTTACCTGTTGGGCGGCGGTTATTCAGTTGCGATATGAGCGGAAGAACTACGATGTGCGCGGCAAGGTCGCATCGATCGTCTTGCAGTTGCTAACGGGTATTTCCCGCTTGCGCGTTGCGGGTGCCGAGCGGCGGGCCTTGGCGTTTTGGGCCAAATCGTTCAGCCGTCAGACCAAGCTGGAATTTCAGGCACAGTCGGTGTCCAACAATGCATCGACGTTTATTGCGACTGTGCCGATTCTTACATCGTGCGTTATCTTTGGTGCGGTTGCATTCCTTGGCTCTGATAAGCTGTCGCTGGCGACCTTCCTGGCCTTTAATGCTGCGTTTGTGCAGATAATTATGGCCAGTATCACCGTCAGTTCTACGGTGAGTTCGGTGTTGGATATCATCCCCTTGTACGAGCGCGCTAAGCCGATTCTGCTTGCTGAGCCTGAGTATAATCGTGATAAGCGTGAGCCCGGCTGTCTGCAAGGTGAGATCGAGATCAGCCATGCCTCGTTTAGCTATAACAAAGAAGGGCCGGTTGTCTTGGATGATGTTAGTATTAACATCCACCCGGGCGAGTTTGTTGCTTTTGTCGGTCCCTCGGGTGCGGGTAAGTCGACGATTTTGAGGCTCTTGCTGGGGTTCGAGACGCCTACCACCGGTTCGATATATTACGATCGTGAGGATCTGGCCAAGTTGGATTATCAGGCCGTTAGGAAGCAGATGGGGGTGGTGCTGCAGAACAGCCAGCTTATGTCCGGCACTATCCTTAGTAATATCATTGGCTCGTCGTTGTTCACACTTGACGATGCATGGGAGGCTGCCAAGCTGAGCGGTTTGGATGCCGAAATCTCGCAGATGCCGATGCAAATGTATACGGTGATTACCGAGGGTGCGAGTACCTTGTCCGGCGGGCAGCGGCAGCGGCTGATGATCGCCAGGGCGGTTGTCTCGAAGCCTAAGATCTTGTTGTTCGACGAGGCCACCAGTGCATTGGATAACGTTGCCCAGGCCAAGGTTTCCGAAAGCCTGGAGAATCTAAAGGCCACACGTGTGGTTGTGGCACACCGCTTGAGCACGATTGTCAATGCGGATTGCATATATGTGATTGATCGGGGCCGGGTTGTGCAACAAGGACGATACCAGGACCTGATAGAGCAATCAGGATTGTTCGCTGATTTGGCTAAACGGCAATTGACATAGCGGTTGCCTTGCCATGGGCTCGGCCACTCGATACTTCGTTTCATAGGCAAAGGACGCATAATGTACATCTTGGGGATCAACTCGGTTTATCATGAATCGGCTGCTTGTCTGCTGGATGACGGCGTCGTGGTGGCTGCGGCCGAGGAAGAACGGTTTACGCGAATAAAACATGCCAAGACGCCGCGGATGGACAACCCCGATGAGTTGCCTTTGCATGCGATGCAATATTGTCTTGAGACGGCCGCTATTGATATTCGTCAGGTAGAGCATGTGGGCTACTCGTCCGATCCTCGACGGCGGCTGGGGCAGTATGGTTACTCGGCCATGGATTGGGATGTGGAATTTACTCATAATATTATGCGAACGCCCGGGCGGCTGCGTGTTATGGGGTTCGAAGGTAGATTCGCCTGGGTCGACCACCATACGGCGCATGCGGCTTCTGCGTTTTATCCGTCCCCGTTTGCGGCTGC
>SDBS01005884.1_pt1 | contig 11930 bp, 8 predicted proteins | sample 2277091 | NCBI WGS metagenome assembly SDBS01 (sample SAMN10404972, study PRJNA504765) | marine sediment metagenome | isolation source: marine sediment core GS10_PC15, 163 cmbsf | place: Arctic Ocean: Southern Knipovich Ridge | collected 2010 | reverse complement strand
AGTGTGTTAATCTGCTTATGACAAAGGACGATATAATCCGATGTCCCAACTGCGCAAGGATACTTGTCCTCGGCGATTTACAGTGAACTAAAGTGTGAAGTGAACTAAAGTGCCTGAAGTTAAAAGGAAGGAATATCGAATGTCCACCGTAAGGTGTCCTGTGGAGAAATAATATATTTTCTTTCATCATTCATCATTCTTTGTTCGATATTGGATATTCTTTTTTACAACTTTAGTTCACTTTAGGCACTTCACACTTTAGGCACTTCGGAGTTGATACTTTGACTGACAAGATAATCGCTCACATAGACGGCGGCAGCAGAGGCAACCCGGGCCCGGCCGCGGCCGGTTTCACCCTGGCCGACTCTGCCGGAACACAACTACAAGCAAAAGCCTTTTTTTTAGGACAGGCTACCAATAACGTAGCCGAATATACCAGTCTCGTAAAAGCTCTCGAAGCTGCAAAACAAATCGGCGCCGAACAGCTAACAGTTTTCAGTGACAGCGAACTGCTTGTCAGACAGATTAACGGCCAATACAAAGTAAAGAGCGAGCTAATCAGGCCCTTTTTCCACCAGGCCATTAGTTTGCTCGCCGAGTTCGAAAACTGGCGGGTCCGGCACATCACCAGGGAGAAAAACGAACAAGCCGACAAACTCGTAAACCAGGCCTTAAATCTCGGAAGTGACATTGAAAACGAACCGGAACTCGCTGTGCAAAACGAAAAGTCGATTCGGCTCGCCGTGCTAATCAGCAGCGGGGGCACAACATTGATTAACATACTCGAATCTATCAAACAGTCTCGATTGAATGCCGAGGTTGCTGTCGTTATAAGTTCACGTTCAACAGTGGCCGGCGTCGAAAGAGCGAAAAACGCAGCGCTTGACGTAAAAATAGTCCGCAAAAAAGACTACCCCGAAGTCGATGGTTTCAGCAAACGCATCGAAGATGAGCTGGTTGCTGCAAACGTTGACCTCGTCATCCAGGGCGGCTGGCTGTGCCTGTGGAAAATACCCGACCGATACCAAAATCGCGTAATGAATATACATCCCGCTCTGCTGCCGAGTTTCGGCGGGCAGGGTATGTGGGGACATCACGTCCACGAGGCGGTATTAAAGGCAGGCTGTAAAATAAGCGGTTGTACGGTGCATTTTTGCACAAACGAATATGATAAAGGACCAATAATTGTACAGCGAACCTGCCAGGTCAAAGACGACGACACCCCTGAAACACTCGCCGCAAGAATCTTTGAGCAGGAATGTATCGCATATCCACAGGCTATAAAGTTATTCGCCGGAGGTAAACTGCTCGTTCAAAACGGCGTGGTCAAAGTGAAATCCTGATTTGAACTGCGGCTGGGTGAGTAGCCAATTCACTAATCAACTAATAAACTGATGAACTAACTGCTACTCTGATTTTGCAATGGCAGGTTCGCTTTTCTTTTCCTTCGGCTCGGACACCTTAAAACCTTCAAATTTCAGATGCTCTTCGTCCTGAACGTCAATCTTTATAAGGTTTTTATCTTTGAATTCGCCTGATAATACAGATTCCGAAAGTGGGTCTTCTATATAGTGCTCGATGGCTCTTCGCAGAGGCCTTGCGCCAAATTCAGGATTGTAACCTTTATCGATGAGAAATTCCTTGGCCTGGTCGCTCACTTCCAGTTTTAAACCGTGCTCGGTCAGTCGCTTGAACACCTTCGCAAGCTCAAAACCAACGATGGTTTGCAAATCTTCTCTCGTTAAAGCCTTAAAGACTATCGTGTCATCAAGACGGTTTAAGAACTCCGGCCGGAAGTGATGCTCAACCTCTTTCTGAAGAATATCTTTCATCTTCTCGTAACTCGCCTCAGGGCTCTTTTTGCCGAAACCAAAACCGGATTGATTTTTAATCAGGTCAGCCCCGATATTACTGGTCATAATAAGAATGACGTTCTTAAAATCAATACTTCGTCCGAAGCTGTCGGTCAGCCTGCCCTCGTCCATAATCTGCAGCAGTATATTATAAACATCCGGATGGGCCTTTTCTATCTCGTCTAACAGCAGCACAGAGTAGGGACGCCGTCGTATCCTTTCGGTCAATTGCCCGCCTTCTTCGTAGCCCACATACCCGGGAGGGGCGCCCACCAGTCGGCTCACGTTGTGCTTCTCCATAAATTCGCTCATATCCAGACAGATAAGGGAATTCCTATCGCTGAACAGAAACTCCGCCAGGGCCCGTGCAAGCAGTGTCTTTCCCACACCACTGGGACCCAGTAATATAAAGCAGCCCATCGGACGATTCGGGTCCTTCAGGCCGCTTCGGCTGCGCCTTACTGCTTTAGCCACAGCGGTGATTGCCTCATCCTGCGAAACAACTGTTTTATGCAGCTCAATCTCAAGCTCCAGAAGTCGCTGGGTTTCTTTCTTCTCTAATTTCGTCAACGGCACACCGGTCATATTGCTGACGACCTCCGCGATAGTCTCTGTATCCACCACACCGGTCGCCTCTTTGTTTTCATCGTACCATTTTTTATGCAGTTGCGTCTTATCATCCAGGAGCTGCTGGGCCTCGTCTCTCAATGACGCCGCCCGCTCATAGTCGGCTTTTCTAACAGCTTCGTCTTTTTCTTTTTGAAGTTTTTCTATCTTTTCCTCTATCTGCGTCAAATCCAGCGGCGGAGTCATATTCTTAAGTCGAACTCTCGCGCCGGATTCATCGATTACATCTATGGCCTTATCCGGCAGGCACCTGCCGGTGATGTATCTGGTCGATAGTTCTATCGCCTGGAAAAGCGCCTCGTCGGTAAAGTGGACCTTGTGGTGTGCCTCATAGCGGTCCTGAAGTCCTCTGAGAATATCCAGCGTCTCATCTTTCGAAGGCGGCTCGACGATTATAGTCTGAAACCGCCTCTCAAGAGCGCCGTCTTTTTCGATATGCTTTCTGTACTCATCCAGAGTAGTAGCACCAATACATTGAACTTCGCCCCTGGCAAGGGCAGGCTTAAGAACATTCGAAGCGTCGATAGCGCCCTCGGCTCCGCCGGCTCCCACGAGCGTATGAAGCTCGTCAATGAACAAAACAACGTTCTTTGCCCTTCTGACTTCGTTAATAACTGCCTTTATTCGCTCTTCGAACTGTCCGCGATATTTTGTCCCGGCTACCATCATCGCCAGATCAAGCACCACAATCCGCTTGCCCTTAAGGATTTCCGGAACCTGCTTGTGTATTATCTGCTGGCTCAGGCCCTCGACAATAGCGGTCTTGCCAACGCCCGCTTCGCCCAACAGAACAGGATTGTTTTTCGTCCGCCTACAGAGTATCTGTATCAACCGCTCAATCTCATTCTTTCTGCCAATCACAGGGTCAAGCTCGTCGTCAACCGCTAATTGCGTAAGGTCTCTGCCGAAGCTGTCCAGCGCAGGAGTCTTGCTTTTTGGCTTTCGACCCATCGTCGGACTCATCTTCATTCCAAGGGCCGCAGGGCCGTCATCCACTCCCGCTCCTAACAGATTCAGTACTTCCTGGCGCACATCCTCGAGTTTCAAACCACAACTCATAAGGACCTGAGCTGCTATCCCTTCGCTCTCACGAAGAATACCAAGAAGGATGTGTTCGGTACCAACGTAGTTGTGGTTCAGCGCGCGGGCCTCTTCGATGGCATATTCAATCACCTTTTTTGCTCGAGGCGTCTGAGGCAGTTTGCCCATCGTAACCATATCCGGGCCGCTCTTGACCAGTTTCTCGACCTCAAGACGCAGCTTCTTTATATCCACATCAAGGTTCTTCAGAACCGCTGCCCCTACTCCGCTGCCTTCCTTAACCAGCCCGAGAAGGATATGTTCGGTTCCTATGTATTCGTGGTTAAATCGCTGGGCCTCCTGGTTAGCCAGCGCCATAACCTTGCGTGCACGATCTGTAAAACGCTCAAACATATTGTACCTCGAATTCTACTTTCAGAATCTACTAAAGCTCCCCTTTATCGCTCGCGCCCCAATGAATTACGAGCATCGAGCATCAAGCGGCAACCTGTATTATATCACATTTAGCCCATCTTGTCAAATGCGATAAAACCCTGCCCCCGAATCCCCCTTTTAAGAGACTGGGAGTGTCTATATTTATATGCCCCAAATTGGGCGGATGTTCGTTTTCGGACTAACATTTTTCTTCTTCAGTGTTAATTTTATCGACAAAAACAAACCCCAACTTTCCAGTTACCTGACCGGCTAAGGACTTTTTCTTTCCCCCGGAAGCTCGGATTCTTTGTTTTTTGCCCAATAAAGCACACTGCTCTTTTCACATGTATATTTGGCAGAACGGCAGGGCCTTGACAGAAACCAACTATGGCAACCATATTCCGATAACAGATGATAATAGGGTTTTCGTTTAGCCCTCACACCTCTACTACTTGTTCTATATTCGATATTCCTTGTTGGATATTCGATATTCGCCAAGAGTCATTGCGAGCAAAGCGAAGCAATCTCGTTTTGAATATTTTTCGAATTGCGTGCTGCCTACTTCTTTGCTATCCTGGCAGTATCATCAACTCTCGAACCTTTTTCCGTGTAGCTCTTAGCGCATTCGCGAGAAATTTTTGTCTCTGCAAGTGGCCGTCGCACTGAGGACAAAGCTACTCCCGCCTTCAGAGCTGTCATTATACCAACAGCCTCAGGATAGTTTTCTGCAATAAAGAGCTTGCCCGGCCCAAAAGGCAGTTTCCCAAGCTCATTTCTCATCCGGTTGCGGTTTTCTCGAACAGCGATCACCGGTATCCCTTGTTCCAGCGCCGCTAATGTCGGCAATCCCACACAACCATCCGGTATGACCAAACAAGAAACATCCGCAGCAGTCAACACTCCGGGATGTGTGAAAATCATTTTATCGTTAATAATTCGCGGGCTTCGATGAAGTCCCTTCAAAACTGAATGTAGAAAACAGGTCGATACAGCTTCCGCCGACATTCGAGGACCAACCACACCCACATTGAGATTCAAAACATCCATCGATTCCATCATAGGTGAATGGGCGGAAGGAACACCGAACAAAATCGATATGGCATGTGTCAACATCGCCTCCACGCCCCCCCAGGGATTAAGCATCTCCCCATGGCTTCGGAAGTATTTCATATGAAACTCTTTGGGAACGTCTATCACGGTTGCTAAAGCTACCGCATCGTACATGCCTTTATGTCGGCGTAATACATCACACAGCCGCTCCAAGCCCTCAACTTGTCCCACTGCACAACCCGAAGTCGAATATGCCGCTTGCATTCGGATTGGTGGATCCATCTCAATTACTAAGGGTAAGTCCAGCCCCAGAGCGGCGCGAGCGGCAGAGGCAGCATTGATAGCAAAATCAGAAATTTGCTTTTCTTTATGTTTATCAATCACCAGCATTACACGGTTGGCTCGAACCTTTTGCAAGCCAACCGTTCCCATCAACAGTTGCGCAAGAACACTCCCCTCAACATATAGCCCGTTCTCCGGCAGTTCGTTAATGTCGGATGCATTCACTACGTTAGGATGCGTTATCAGCGTATCACAAGCAGCAGCCAATAACCTTGCCGTAGGCCCGGCGTCCCCTGCGTGGCCGCCTATCTCTGCACCAATCCCCGTAGGTACTATCATCACCGCGTTAAACTTGTCGCTGTTTTCAATCTCTCTCGGCACAAATTCAAAGATAGATGTTGGCCGTGGAACAACCGTATTATTTATTCCTGCAATCACACTTAATTCACAATGATATTTATCTGTATTACTTTCCGTGACCACAAAACGTACGGGAACTTCATGTCGAGGAATATGCTCACTGATAGCCTGCTCAAAATATCTAATCAGAGAACCGCTTCCTTTCCACGCGGGTATAACTACATCCTGCTCAATCAACAGCATCCTAAATCCTTTCGATGAAGTGTGTCCTGCATTCCTTTGCGCCAAACCACTCTTTTGTAATCTTCTCTGCAAGTTCTTTATCGTATTTTTTACACGAAAATATATTTACGTAGGCAGCTTTTAGCTTGTCTAACGTGTGAATAACAATATTGCTTGTCGTTATAAATTGAACTGCAGAAGTACCTGAAAGATGTGCTTCATTTGATACTTCTTCTGCTGGAACTCCTTCATAGTCCCAAAAGTGAAAATCCTCTCTCTCCATTCCGATAGCATTACACACAGCTACAAAATATTCTTCAATACTCTTGCGTGTGAATCGGCCAACATCACAGCCGTGCAAATCAAGAATTAATTCAAAGCCATATGGTTTTACTAAATTGTTCATATACGTTTTTAATAATATTTACGATTTCTAATTCTTTGTAAGATTTCCATAAATCCTAAGGTTCTTGAAAAAATGACGTCTAAATCCAGCAAACTCTCTCTCAGCAGAAGTCTGCCATTCGATCTTTCGTTCATATTCATTAAGCAACTCAGTATTATTACTCAATTTTGCATGAAAATAAATCTGCGCAATACCTATAATCTCATCTAAAATCTCAGCTCGCTGTTCAGGTAAAGTTCCTTCATTCAAACCTAATAACTTACATGTATTATACCCTCTTAAATCTTCGTCCAATCCTATTGCTTTTACAAAAGCTCCTGTTGACCAATCAAATCCAATATAATCTTCCGGATTTTCTTCTTTTGTATTAATGAGAACCGGTCTTTCATTATTTAGCTTATCATCAGGAGTTTGTGCCCTTGGGCTATCGGGTAGTAGAGGGAAATGTGTTTTTTTATATGTTTGATTACAGGTTTTACATGACAATAAATAATTATCCCATTTATAGGCAAGCCACCAGTATCCGGGGTGATTTTCATCTTCGTCAACCTCAGATTTTGGACGAAAGTGTTCGACATCTGATTCACGTTTCATATCTCTTTTGCGTTCACAATAACAGCATTTACCTTTATGCATATCCCATAAAGCTTGCTTAATATCAGGTTCACTCCAATAAGAAGGGAAGTCATCCGATCCTATACACTCTTTTCGCTCAGCTTTTTGACGTAGAATTTTTTCCCGCCTTTTTACCTTACTAGATCTTAACGTAACAGGAGTTCTAGATCTAATTTCTATTTTTATCATCTTTCTCCACATCCATTTTTAATTTTTTCTTCATGATATCAAGTTCAGCTATGATTCTTCTTCGTTCCGCCGCTTCTTTTCCAAGAGGAGACTGTTTTTCAAGTTCTTCTAAAAGCTCCTTTAATTCAACTTTTTCTTTGGAGGTTAATTTCTTTCTCATATATAATTTATGTATCTTATTCATAAGCTCTTCAGTTATTACATTTCTATCCGGAGTACTAAAAGCAGGGGACCTTAAAATTTCGTCGTATCGCCAGCCGCGCATCGTGGATAGTGATTCGCTTCTTACATGTCCCTTTTCAAATTGAGTAAGTAGTACAAGGCTAACACTTTCATCGGCAAGATCTGCTAAGCCTGCGGCGCACAACGGTGAATGTGATGACGCTATAAACTGTATATTGGGGAACACTTTGTGAAGCAATCTAATGATATTTCTCTGCCACTTTGGATGGAGATGTTGCTCGATTTCATCTATAAGGATGATTCCACTCAACTCATTCTTCTGATCCTTCAAGCCCTTTAGTGTTGCCCATCCGAGCATATCGAGAACCAAAGTTATTGTTGCTGCGTATCCATCACCTATAGACCCTATATACTCACTACGCCCCCAAGCACCCTTTATCTTAATGCCTCCCTCGTCCAGTTTTGTAGCCCCTTGCCTCAACATTAGAACCTCATTAAGCCATCCACAGACTTCGGCTATTTCTTCTTCCGTTACCGCACGTCTGCGAAGCATAAGTTCTGGATTCTGCAATTCAGCACGATACCAAATCAAAGTATATATAGCATCAGCCAATGAGTACTTTTCATAAGTCTCATTTCCCAATATGCTTCGATTTGCACCATATCCACACACGAACATTCTTTCCCATGGAAAATCTTCATCCGGAAACCTCACTTGCTTAAGTGTTTCTAACTTTGAATCAGTCTCGTGGCGGATAGTCGTTTCTATTGAATATTGCTTACGCCCTTCCAACAAATCAATTCTTATCGTAGCTTTTTTTTCGCCCCATCGCACCCAGTCTCCATACGTGTCCTGCAAAAGCGCATTTGCACCCGTCTCGTCGCTGAGTCCTATCGCTACACTCCGCAACAAGGTCGTTTTTCCTACGCCATTATCCCCCAAAATTACCCCCCATTTTTGCACATCTCGACCAGACGACAGATCAAATTCGACGCGCTTAAAGCATCTTACGTTGTCCAGGACTATCTTTTTGATGTACATATTCGTATCACCAATAGACTTCGTCGCGATAAGCAAAGCAGATGAAAGATTCCAAGGATATGCGAATCTCAGCTTTCCCTTCCGATTCGATGGGTTAACAATGAACTTTATCATCTTCTTCACAACGCCTTTTTCAGGTTTGAAGACGTCTTGATTCTTTATGATACACCAAAGTAGTTCAATAGTCGCTCCGATATCAGCCTCACCACCTTCATAAAAAGGTAAAGCCATCGTCTTGTCATCCAATGTTATCAAACTTTCTTCGCATAGATGGCCTAATGCTTTTCTTAAAACTTCAGAGCACTCATTATCAATACATGATGATATCTGCATGTCTCCAAGGACACCAAGGGCGGTATCTATACTAACCTTGGGGTCTTTTTTCAAATCATCCGGGTCCCAACTCCCATATTGCGCATCAAATTTGTCTATTATAACTCCCTCAATACGTTTAAGAGCCGAGCGCCGTGACCTATCAGAAGTCATGACGAAATCTGCAAGGCCGTTTGTTGTAAGCAGCTTGTGCAAAGCTGAATATGTGCAAGCCCACTCACTATTGGAGTCCAGTGAACCTATACTATCCTTAATAGAGCCCGCGACACTACGGAGCATTTCCTGCGTCTCTGAATCTTCGATTCCAAGTTCTATAAGATGCCAAAGTGCAATGACCGCCCATGTATTATGACGGATATTGATGCTTAGCTCACTATGGCCCCTCTTCGGGGGACGAGGCCTAATACCAACGCCCTTCCTCTTGTGATCATAGTGCCGTTTAAGATAGTCTTTCAACAAATCAAGCCTTGGTACAATTGCCTTCGCTATTTTATCATTCCGAAACTCCTCGGAGTACTTTACAAGAGCTTCTGCGATACAGCCTGACACTGTTATTGATTCGCGAACAGTTTCTCCTAGGATGAAACGTCCATATTCGGGATAACGCTTAGACCATGACCCGGCTACATCCCCTTTCGTGTATTGATCTCCCAGTATGAGTTGCAGACACCATGCGATAAAATCTCCTGAGAGCTTTGGTTTTGAATTTAGAACTAACGGCCCCGCGCAAACTTTTTCTACCGTAAGGTCAAATTTCGCAACATCTTCACCTGCTGTACTTGGTACAATCGGTAATGAAAAATGTATTTTATCCATATTCTTCTCTTTTTAATATTTCGTGTATTGATTATACATCATACCTTATCCATTCTCAACCAGGAACTTCGATCAACTACGAACCGCACGCCATACACTACTCAAAACCACATTCAAATTTTCCGCCCCATTTTAGCCGCTATATCTCCGTTACGCAATACGCAATACGACACCTGTCCCGATGTCTTTTATCGGGATACTTTACCCGCAACCTGTCCCGATGTCTTTTATCGGGATACGAACTTCGAGTCATGGACATTTATTAAGAATTGACTTGAAATTTAATAAAAAATATGGTATAATACGCCTATGTTAGCCAGCAGGCTAACGCAAACCGCCTCTAAGCGGCGGATATAGCGGAGAACCGCACATTTTCGTATCAGCAGATACACGCCAAAAAGCATTATCTGTCAAGCCAGACAAGGTTTTGAACATTTAATTTTGTGTAATTTGGATTTGTCTAAGATTTAGTGCTTAGGATTTCATGCTAACAGATAACTCCCTATCCAATATGATGATACAGTCAAAAACCAATAATCATTTATCAATAATCAATAATCATTCGGCATTCGCCCCTCTACATCTGTCGAGAATCCTCTACAAATCAGCTACTTTTTATGCAAAACAAACCCAATTTTGTCCGCCGTAGGCGGATTGCAAATGAACGTAAACATCTATAATACAACGGATTATGAAAATAAATGGCAGCGGAGAGTCCGAAAAAACAAACCCAATTCAAACCCAATCAAAGCCAATTTAAAAAGAGCAAAAATGAATATAAACTCACTTATAACAAAGGATTACAGAAAAAAAGATGATTTCGCAGTCCGAATAAACAAACCCAATTTCTGTAAAGACCAAAATGAACGTAAACTTATATGTTATAGAGGATTATGAAAATGAAACCACCCTCAGGCCCAAAAAACAAACCCAAACAAAGCCAATTTCAAACGCCTTCGGCGGGCCCATTTGATATGTCTCAAGACAGAATTAGACTGGACTGTCTTGATTTTTTAGATATGCGTTTTTGCTGCCCTCAATACTTTACGCTTTTCACCTTAGCTATTGTTATCCTCGAGCAATTTTCTAAGGTATGCGTTTTCGCGCCGAGTCGCTTCAAGGTCGAAGACTTGATATTTGATGCACACCCGCAGGTAATCAAGCGATTCCTGCAGACTATTTATACTTTTTTCAAGTTTCTTACGGTTTACCTGTGCTTGTTTGGCCAGCTTGGCCAGCTTTTTATGTTGGGGGTTAGCTCTCTCTCCGAATTCCTTGACCAGTTCGTTAAGTTTGTCTTCAAGATTTGTCTCGTCCATCACCCTGTTCTCCTCTCAAATACCACTTCGTTTCAAATCGCCTTGATATAGGGAGCCCCCGAAGCCCCATACCTCTAAATAGAGCAAAACATGTGCCCAAACGCTTTAAAAGCGGTTTTTCGCCTAATTTGTCGCTTACCCCTGAAAACCAGCCAATCAGAGGAACCTATTGTGTCGCCCTTAAGTTTTGTTTCGCCTTTCCGAAAAACAGCCATTATAAGGGTTAAAACCCCGCGTTGCGAAAAATCAACACATCGAGTTTGCACACCTTTTCTCGGTTGGGATAACGACCGTATCATAAAACAGTTAGATTAACGTTGACTATTGTAAACATTGATGTTGTATTCTTGCCCCAATAATGCCCTTAAGGCCCCATAAAATAGTTTTTTGTATTCTAAATGACAGGATTGTTCCGCAATATTTTTGAGAGAGTAGCAGAGAAGCAGTTTATACGGTAAAATGTGGAAATTCCCTTAAAACAGCGATTTTGGATGGCCAAACTGGCCGCCCAGGGCACAAGACAATCTTGTGGATATACCGCCTAAGTACTGAATATCAGGTCGAGTTTTCCACATTCCGGGGCGGGCAATTGGGCTTGGCATCTTGCACAATCAACCCGGGCCAGTCCTCGACGTCTGCCACAAACCGGGCATCTGATAACAGCGGTGTGATTAAGGGCCAGATAAGTCAATAATCCGGCCAGATTAAATAATCCTGCAAAAACCACCCAAAAGACAAATTTGGACCAGGATGTTCGTCTCGGCCAGCCGTGCAAAAATGCAAAGCCCATCATTAGTGCACTTAATACCCGGTTTATGACGCCGCCATAAGGCCTAATATCCAGTATCATACGCACTAAGGAATAGAAGAAATCACCCCTATTCTGATAATGAAGAGCGCGTGACCATAATTTTCTACCTAAAAAACGCACGACTAAGTCATACAACGGTGGTGATAATTGAGATACACTGCGTTTAACTGCTGTCCTGGGATCACCGACTTTGAGCAAAGGCATGGATGGGGCCGGCACGGTCCAATCGTAACGATTAAGTAATTCAAGGCCGCCCTGGTTATCCACTTTATAAAGCTCAGTCCACAAGTTCCTTGGTTTTCCCCGGAGTTGCTGAAACCATTTGTTAAAAAGCTCTTGTGAATCTGCAATATCCGGTGGCGGCAGT
>SDBS01005883.1_pt1 | contig 11931 bp, 9 predicted proteins | sample 2277091 | NCBI WGS metagenome assembly SDBS01 (sample SAMN10404972, study PRJNA504765) | marine sediment metagenome | isolation source: marine sediment core GS10_PC15, 163 cmbsf | place: Arctic Ocean: Southern Knipovich Ridge | collected 2010 | reverse complement strand
TAATAACCAGAATAACTCTGCAAGTTATTTCCGGTTATGTAACACAGGTTTACATCATCATAAGAATTATAAAAATCAACTAAGAAGAGACCGGTAGTGGTCCTATGAATGGGTAGTACTTCCCTTCGGGCGGTTTCACATATGGCATTACGCATGAAAAAATGAAGGATTTAAATGAAAAGGAAAGAACACATTATTGACCCGTCTGATATTGAGTTGAATCAATGGGAATTCCGTTTGGTCATGGGAGAATCCTGGCATGATTCAGACCTGTTTTTTGAAAATTTTTACTGTGATTGTAAAAGTCCTGATAGGAAGCTCATTGATGTTAAAATCTATCTAAATGATTTAAATGACCTTGTTCTCAGAGGGATGTGTAGCGCATGTAACACGATTGCAGCACGATATATCGAAACAGGAGAAAATGAAAACAGTTTCAAAGCCGCAGAAAGAATAAAAAAAATGAAAAAAAATAGCTAAGCTCAGTTGTAGCAACGAACCAATAATATCCCATGAAAAGCAGATTATTTTTTTTACATTGTGAATTGAACTGTATTCGGGAAACTCCGTATACAGATAAATACTTTAATGAAAGATTAATTATCCGGGGTGTTCAGTACACCTCATAAAATCAATACCCTTATGATGAAAAAGACACTGTTCTATCTCACTATGTGTATAGTGCTTTCTTTTCTGGCAGTTTCCTGCGAAACAGAAGAAACATTCTTCGATGATTCCTTATTGATCGGGAAATGGCAATCTGGGACTTTATTCTATAAGTATCACGCTGATGGCACAGGTGGCACCTGGGATACAGCCGATGATGTCACCGAAGCAGAAGCGCAGGATTTTACCTGGACCCTGGTAAGTGCGGAACTGACACATATCCATATTTTAGAAATTGGTGGTTCCTTTTCTAAAATTTATACAGTAACCGAATTAACCTCTACCTCATTGAAATATCATGATGATTTCAATAGTTTTTCATTTACCAAAGTAGGCATATAGAATGAGTTTCGGCCCCGTAACTATCTATGTATTAGGCTAATAGATATGATATGAAAAAATTCTGGAAGGTACTTCTTTTTACTTTTTTATCGATATTTTCAATTCTGATTGTTACAATCAGCGTTGTGTGGTGGCTTGTTTTCACTCCTGAACGGATTACACCCATTGTTCGCAAACAGGCTGAAAAATTCATCACCTGTCAATCAGAAATTGGTGAAGTTGAATTAACCTTTTTCAGCACCTACCCGAATTTTGGATTAAAGGTCAAACAGTTTGCATTAATTAATCCGGTGACTGGTGCGCCTTGTGATACGCTTGTAAAGGTGGATGAGCTCGTTGGCATTGTTGATGCAGTTGCCTGGAGGAAAAAGAAAGAATTGATCCTGGTTGGGTTCGAACTGACCGGAGGATCTGTTAATGTTTTTTCAGACAGTCTGGGAAATACCAACTATGACATCATAGCCACTGATACAACTTCAACCCCCGAGACAGATTCAGAAACAATGTTACCTGTTATTGACATCAGGAATGTTGTACTGAATGATGTAAACCTTCAGTATAATGATCTTTCATTAAAGCTTAGTACGGTCATTCGCGACCTTTCTGCGGAGATTGCCGGGTCAGTCACGCAGGATAATATAAGCGGGAAAGTAAAGCTGACCACGTCATGGGTCTCATTTGAATATGACGGAGAAAAATATCTTGAGCAGGCTTCGATAATGTTGGATATTCCGGTCGATGTCATACCATCGCGTCAGTTGATAAACCTTAAAAATGCAACGGTATCAATCAATGATCTGGAATTATTGCTAAACGGTACCCTTGAGAATGACACCATCAACCAGAACATTCTTACCGATATCAGCTATGAGCTTACATCCTGGCCGGTTAAAAATATGCTGGCATTGGTGCCACCATTATTCCATTCATATCTCGAAGGGATTGATGGTGACGGCTTTTTGACATCACAGGGGAGTATTAAAGGCCTCATGAATGATTCCGTCATGCCACTTATGGACATCCATCTGTTACTGGAGAAGGGGAAAATGAAATATGCCGGTTTCCCGCTGCCATTACATGATATTGAAGGTGACATTAATTTTTATTCCGATTTGAAAACCGACTCCCTTTCCTTTGTGCGTATTAACCGGTTCGATGCCAAAACACCCCAATCAACTGTTAAGATCAAAGGTCTGGTGAATCACCTCTTTACAGATATTTACTGTGATCTTACAACGAATACCCGATTAAGACTTGATGAGTTTACTCCGATGATACCTGACAGTTTGAAGGTTACCCTCAAAGGTAAAGCGGTTGGAGTGGTTAAGTCAAGCTTTTCTTTGGCCCAGTTAGAGAAGATGCAGCTTGAAAAAATGAAGTTGTCCGGCTCGATAACCCTGTCGGATTTTGATGTTACCTATGATAGTTTATCACTTAAAACGGACTTGTCAAAAATTGACTTTGCATTGCCCAACCGGAAAGCATCAGCACAAAACACAAAATTTGCTTTTGCAACCATCCTTGCAGAAAACATATCAGCAGGCAAACTTGAAAGCTATAATGCATCACTTCAAAATGCATCTATCACTCTGGAAACATCAGATGTAAGAGATACAACCAGGATACCAGATTTAATATGCTCCTTTAATTTGGATTCTTTATTTGCTGAGATGGATACCATGAGCATTGCCATTGCAAAACCGGATGGAAAAGTATCCTTATCTCCCAGGTTTGATGCGCCTGATCAGCCCAGGATCATGTTGTCTTACAATAGTGGGCAATTAAAAACTAGCATGGGGCAAAGTTCTGCTGTGGTTAAAAGAATTAACATAGACACCGATATCCTGAATGACAATACTCAAAAAGATATCTTTCTGCAATGGCTCGTTAAAGGTTTTATTGACATGAACCAGGGTAGTATTACCATGTCTGGCTTTCCACATCCAATCGAGATCCCTTCGATAAAAATGAATTTTGAGCCCGAGACATTTAATATTGAGGAAGGCAGCATAAAAATTGACAGGTCTGATTTTCAATTATCAGGTAATTTAAACAATGTGCTGTCATATTTCAGGGGCGATTCAATACTGAGGGGTAACTTCAGTTTTGTTTCGGATACAACCGACATTTCACAAATAATAGCGCTTACAAGCGGAATAGGGAATGGAGATACAACGGCAGTAGAACAGCCTGACTCTTCAGACAGTGATTCAACTTATACAGGCCCGTACATGGTACCTATGGGAATAGATGTGTTGCTTAGTGTCAATATTAAAACGGCTACCCTGGGAATTGATACGGCTACAAATATTACTGGCAATGTGCAGGTCAACGATGGTATCTTATTGCTCGATGAACTTACCTTTGCCACCCCTGCTGCCAGGATGCAACTGACGGCTATGTATCGTACCCCACGAAAGAACCACCTGTATCTTGGACTGGATTATCATATGCTCGATGTTGAGATCGGGGAATTATTAACCATGATCCCTGACATTGATTCACTGATGCCTATGCTTCGATCATTTGAAGGGAAGGGAGAATTTCACATTGCTGTTGAGACATACATGGACTCCTTGTATAATATTAAAAGATCGACTTTGCGGGGCGCCTCGTCTATCAAAGGGGATGACTTGGTATTGATGGATGGGGAGACTTTCAGTGAGATTGCCAAAAAGCTCAAATTCAATAAAAAAACCGAAAACAAGGTTGATTTTTTATCTGCCGAGTTCACTATCTTCCGTAACGAAATTGATATTTACCCATTCCTGATTGTTATGGATAAATACAAAGCGGTGATTTCAGGACGGCATAATTTTGACATGACTTTCGATTACCATGTTTCAATTGTAGAATCTCCATTGCCAATAAAACTAGGATTGGATTTAAAAGGCAACATGGATGATCTAGACGTTAGTTTGGCCAAGTGCAAATACGCAGAGTTATACCGGCCTACATCGAGGCGGGTTGTTGAAAACAAACAATTGGAACTAAGGAGGATGATCCGTGAAATATTGACGAAAAAGGTGAAAGAATAAAAAGTCACCCATAAGGTTGGCACTTCCTATGCAGCCTAACCTGAAAAGGCTATACAACTTACTACATATCGGTTTGAGACTGTTGCTATTTTTGTGGATGCTTACAAGAGGATCTGATTCTCGACAATTATTTCTTTTAAAATCCTGTTCGATTTTGTTCTACAGGTAAAACAACAACGGCAAACAATATGCTGGATACAAAATGTTAATGATATCTGTCCATATCCTGTATAAATTAAGCAATACATAAATATGTAAAGTTTCTATTATAAACAGAAACCATTGCCTTGGATTTACTATTGAGAATAGAAGGAATGAAAAAATTCGTTTTGAAAGCAGAATGGTAGATTGTGTTAAGCTCAATGAAGCAAGGGAGTGGACCTGTATCGGCTATTACCCACCATTTCAACTGCATATATCGACAATCTTGAACTCGATCTTATTTTTTCTAGATAATTGAATCGTAAACTGCTTGCCTGTTTTCGTCCGGGATTTTAACTTCATTAAAAAAAGTCATTCTTTTAAATTGCCTATTGGTTTTAGCATATTCTTTTCCCCAATTAATGATGGATTTAACATATTTGGGTCCTTTAGGGGGAAGCGGATAATTCAGCGGTGGCTCTCTTCGAATGGTGGTATGCAAATTAATATACGGAAAATCTAAGTAATCAATTACTTTTTCAATTTCCCTGGTTTCCAGTTTTTTGTGCCGACCTTCGCAATAAGGCATTAAAAAATCAAATCCCACCTCCTTAAGCGCTTTGGGATCATGGCCCCGGGTAAGTTGAAAATTTTCAACATTCCCGTCAGAAGGTGAGAAACCTGTGTAAAATCCAAATTCAAATTTTGGATTAATTGATTTTATCAGTTCTTTCAGATCAATTAGCGTATCCCTTATTCGCTTTGATTTCCAGCGTTGGTATTCGTCAACCGAAAGTTCGTCAATGGTTCTTCCAAGGTCATTTTTTAATTGGTGCTGGGTCCCGTTGCAATAACATGTATTTCCAGAATAAGAAGGATGCTCCAGTACAATACCATCAAGATTTTGGTAACGTGTTAAAACATCGAAAATTTTATCGCGCATATATTGTTGGGCATGGATATTGTTGCAGCAAATATGCAACGATTCAATTTTTTCACGTTCCTCAGTACCTGCTTCCGGACGAATTGTGTGAATAATTTGTCCATCTTTCTTTCTAAGTACCTCAATCCCCGGATATCCCTCATTAATACCTCTCATTCCCAGGTATTTGATTTCAATATATATTTTAATATTTAACACATGGGCTTTGTTGATAATCCTGGAGAAAAACTCAGTTTCTTCATGCGCATTCACAGCCTTCTTATCCAATTGTGGCTTGAGTTTTTCGTTTTTGGCAGGCCATGCCAACCCATGGTTTTTAGGTGAAAAATTCCCATGACTTGCCATCATTACCTTCAGATGGGTCATGCCATGCTCATGCATTTCATCGAGCAAATTATTGAAATATTCAAAGCCAAGTTTTCGATCATCTGTCTGATACGTCAGGCAGGTGGTCCAACCAAAATGCAGATCTGGTTTATCCTCCTTCCAAAATCCTTTGAATTCTCTACCGTATAAGGCCAAAGGAGTGATTCCAAACATCGTTAAAAATTTTCTTCTGTTAATTTCCATTTTGGGTTATTGTAGTAATTGTGAATTGTATGATCCTTACATCAGGAAGTTCCTCAACTACTTTTTGGTAAAGTCCTTCCGGATTGCGGTTTCAAATACTTTCCAATGTTCATCCGTCATCCTGCCTGGAGTGAACAAACATACCCCGGCTGCTCCATTTTCTATAGATTCACGGATGGCATCTTCCAGCTCTTCAGGAATCAGACCATGCCCTTCCGGATCTGGTTCATCGGCCTTACTCTCAGGTCTTGGGCAGATAAACAGGCCACTGTACAAAGGTTTCCGGTTGTTGATGGCAATAACTCCTTCATTACTGACCTCGCCAATCCATTTTGTACCTTTCAGATAAAAATCGTTATAATTCATCGGATAGAATGCATCCAGGTTCCATTTATCCCATTCCTGTCGCACGATTTTCCTGGCAATGGAATTCGGACCGGGGAATACAGCGGCGTTGATCTCTTTGCCTTTGGCGTGGACCATATCCGCTAATCGGTTTACGATATTGGTGATCAGATCATAGCGGTATTGTTTCCATTCCTCTACCTGTGAAGGATCCTCCACGGATTTGATATCAATTCCTGTCTTTTCTTTGAATCCATCCACGCAATGATCACAGTAACAATAATCGAATTGGGGGTATTCGCGGTCCATCACGAGGTTGTATTTTGCCCATAGCCCTTCAGCCAGGATCACATCAGGGAATCGGATATAATCCAGATGAATGCCATCAACTTCCGGAAGATCTGCAATGCTGCCATATAACCCGGCGAGAAACTGGTATACTTCCTCGCGGTTAGGGCATAGAAATTTATAGTAATCTCCATAGGCAGGTTTTTCAAAAGCGGATTCACCCAAGCCATTGATTGCATATAATTCCGGGTCCAGTTTTGGGTTTTTCTCCTGGATCATTGCGGGGATCCAGGCATGGAATTCCAATCCTGCTTCTTTTGCAATCCCGCCAACCCGTTTGTAGGTTTCCGGATCATGGCCTCCATTGTACATAAGACCAATAATGCCCTTGCTTTTCAGGTCCATGAAGTTCGCTTTGATCTCTTTGTCGGTAGCACGTTCAGGCCCTCCCATCCAGGCGTAAACAGGGACTTTTATTTCTGACAGGGCTTTGGTTTTTGCTTCATCTTGTGAATCACTCTTTTTATCAGAAGGATGATTACAAGCGGCCAGCAAAATAAATGAAAAAATGGTAAAGAATTTGATCATGACTTGTTCAGTTAAGTAAATAAAACTTTATGCAAAATAAGGCGTGTTTGGGACTTGTGCAAAAAAATGCTCTACAGCTTTTTGTTTGAACTCCCGATCATACTTTTGTCTTGGTTTTGTCATCAATAAATCCAGGGGAAATGATACAGGTAATTGAAGACATACCCTTATTGTAGCCTTCACAATGGCAATATTTTGCATTGTCAGGATTTGATGATTCTTTCGTCTAAACATTAGAAGAACAAAATCAATGAAACCTGGAGAAATATTCATTTAAGTGTCAATAGTGTTATAACTTTAATCGAATGAAAAATTACGCAGACATACCTTCACATTTTGACAGTACTGACCAGGATAATTCCTGGTTTGAGTTTGTCAAAGAAATAAAAAATGGGAAGGATATTTCTTTTGAGGAACAGCTGGAGGCATATCATAGTGTTTTCGGTGATCGGAAAGTTGAGGATGGTCCGCCCAAAGTTTGGATTCCAGGCGATTATGAAAAAACATCTTCTAACATCGCAGGCTTGATGAATGCTAAAGAATTTGATAATTATAAGGATTTACACAAGTGGTCGGTTGATAAGCGGGATGAATTTTGGGAGACTGTCATCGAACTGACTGGATTCAATTTTTCAAAAAATCCCGAACAAATAATCAACCTTTCCGGCGGGAACGATAATCCAATCTGGCTACCAGGAGCCGCATTAAATTGCGTAGATAATTGTTTCAATGCAGAAGCTGATAAAGTGGCTATAATATCTGGTAAGGAAAATTCCTCAAGGCTTACCAAAATGACCTACGGTGAATTAGAAAGATTAGTTAACAGGGTATCAAATGGCCTGATAAACCAGGGTTTTTCTCAGGGTGACCGAATCGCTATATATATGCCGATGACCTCGCTTTGCATCGCTGCATATCTTGCTATTATCAAAACCGGATGCCAGGTAGTTTCTATAGCGGATAGCTTCTCCCCGGCTGAAATAAAAAACCGTATGGATATTTCCAATGCAAAAGCGATTATTACAGTAAATGAATATTCCAGATCAGGGAAGATTATTAAGCTTTACGAAAAGGTAAAAGAAGCAAGTATCGGAACAGCAATTGTCATTGAATCTGATGAAGAGAATAGAAATAATGACCTCGAATTACGGCAGGGTGATATATTCTGGCATGAATTCCTATCAGCAAATGAATCATTTGAATCAATAACCTTTGCTCCTGATTGTGTTACAAATATCCTTTTCTCATCTGGAACAACGGGTACGCCAAAAGCTATTCCCTGGAATCATATAACACCGTTAAAATGTGCCTCGGATGGTTATTTTCATCAGGATATTCATCCCGGGGAAGTTGTTGCCTGGCCAACAAACATCGGGTGGATGATGGGGCCATGGCTGATATTTGCGACCTTGATCAATAAGGCAAGTATTGCATTATATGAAGGTACTCCTGCCGGGGAAGGTTTTATTAATTTTGTTGAAAAATCAGGTGTAAACATTCTTGGGTTGATACCATCATTCGTGATTGCGTGGCGAAATCAAGGATTGATAAAACGTGGTCAATGGAAAAGTATCCGGATCTTCAGTTCCACTGGTGAACCTTCAAATTTTGAAGATTATTTCTGGCTTATGGGCCAAACTGATTTCAGGGTACCTGTAATTGAATATATGGGAGGGACGGAAATAGGTGGAGCTTACTTAACAGGCACTCTGGTTCAACCAGCCTCTCCTTCAACTTTTACAACGCCGGCACTGGGAATTGACTTCTTGATCCTGGACAACACAGGCAATATGGCAGCAAGAGGTGAAAATGGTGAAGCCTTTTTAATCCCTCCATCGATTGGCCTTTCACAGCTGCTATTAAATGCAGATCATTATAAAGTGTATTATGATAATTGTCCGATTGATCAGAATGGCAATCTATTGCGCAGACACGGGGATCAAATTAGTCGACTCTTTGGAGAGTTTTACTCGGCTAAAGGACGAATGGATGATACAATGAACCTCAGTGGAATTAAGGTTAGCTCTGTTGAATTAGAGATGGTTATTGGCTTACATGAAACTGTGATTGACTGCGCAGCTGTTTCCATTCAGCTGGAAGGAGAATCAATTGAAAAGCTGGTGGTATACGTGGTTGTAAATAAAGATATATCAAGGGAGAAACTACTCCTGGATTTTTCTGGATTATTATCCAGGAGCTTAAATCCATTATTCAAAATACATGATTTGATAATATGCAAAAGTCTTCCAAAAACCGCCTCCAATAAATTGATGCGCCGAGAACTCAGAAATCAATATATCGAACAAAAAGATTGAAAATGTCATCGGTTTTAATGGAGTGAATTTTATAATCTTAGGAACCAGCAGTATGAATATTATTCTTGAAGATCATTTAAACAAGATTTCCTCACCGGCAAATCTACTAATCAATGACCAAATAAATGAGTTTCGTGAAAAATGCCGACAAATGGGTTGTTTTAGACCATATTCTCATTTCGCATTTGGGCAATCACCTTTCCCCCCACCTCCAACAGTTGTTGAAGCTCTTGCTTTGAATGCGTCAAAGCACGATTATTTACCCACCGCTGGCATTGCACCTTTGAGAGAGTTGGTCGCAAAATATTACAATAAAAATTTCAATTTGGGATGTAGCTTAAAGGAAGTCATTATCAGCCCTGGCAGTAAAGAAATGATTTCAATAATTCTTGCAGTAATTCATGGAACAGTTATAATTCCTGTTCCATCCTGGGTAAGTTATTTGCCTCAGGCAGCAATTCTGGAAAAAGAGGTAGTGTCTGTCAAAACAGAATTGATCGATAACTTCAAACTCACACCCGAACTTTTGCTGAAAGCAATTAACAAAAGCTCCAACGATCAAAGAATACTAATTCTTAATCACCCCCACAATCCAACCGGAGCAACATATTCAAGGTCAGAATTTGAAGATCTTGCCGAAGTTTGCCGCAGAAACAATGTGGTAATTATTGCCGATGAGATTTATGCCCTGACCTCATTTGACAGAAATAGCTTTGTGAGTATGGGAGAAGTTTTCCCGGAAGGAACAATTGTTACCGGCGGTCTGTCAAAAGATCGCTCTTCAGGTGGTTACCGGTTTGGTGTTGGAATATTTCCGGCGGGACAAAATAGCTTAATTGCGGACATTATTAAAATAGCCGGATCTACTTATTCATGCGTGGCTGCCCCAATTCAATTCGCCGCTCTTGAGGCATATTCTATGAGTAATGCAGTTGAATCACATATTGAAGATTGTAAAGAAATAAATTCCCTGGTAGGGAAATATACTACTAAAATGTTTTCCGGGGTTCCGGGGGTAAAAACCTCAAAACCTGAAGGTGGATTTTACCTGCTGACTGATTTTAATGAATTTAGAGATCAATTTCTGAAATTGGGAATTAACACCTGTAATAGTTTTGCTGAGCATCTACTTGAAGTAGAGCATGCTGCATTATTACCGGGAGAAGCATTATTGTTAGAAAAGGATAATTTTTCGCTTAGATGCAGTTATGTTGACTATGATGGTGCAGCTGCACTTAAGGACTGGAATGAAAAACCTCCGGTAAATAAAACTGAAGAGGTTGGATTTGTTCAGAAGCATTGTCCCTTAATTATTGATGGAATAAACAATATTTCAAGGTATCTGGAGCAAATCAGGTCAGGTGATTATCCTAAACATTTTTAATAATTAATAAAGGAGTTAACTATGAAAAGAGTTGCCATCATTGCGGGAATGAGAACCCCATTTGTAAGAGCCGGGACTCATTTTAAAGAATTAGGACCTTTAAAACTGGGTGTTCATTCTGTCAAAGGATTGCTGGAGAAAGCGCAAATTGATCCTGAAATAATCGAAGCAATTGCTTATGGTGTTGTGATACCAGAAGCAGGAAAACCAAATCTTGCCCGGGAAATTGTTTTTGATACCGGTATCCCGTCATCCATAGAGGCACAAACTATTTCCAGCTATTGCATAACCGGGTTACGTACACTTTCAGCTATTTCTGATGCCATTGCACTGGGAAGAATTGAAGTGGGGATTGCTGGCGGGGTTGATTCATTTTCCCATGCAGACATGGATATTTTTATCGAACCCACAACAGGTTTATCCATGGGGCAGCATATGGAGTTAACAGCAAAAGAGTGGGATATATCACGAGAGGATCAGGATAAAATTGCTTTGACAAGTCATGAAAATGCAATAAAAGCGAAAGAAAAATTATCAGAGGAAATTCTCCCGCTATTGGGCATTAATAATGATACCGGACCAAGGAGTGATACCTCTCTGGCTGCATTGGCAGGATTAAATCCGGTTTTTGATAAGAACGGTACTTTAACGGCCGGTAATTCATCCCCGGTAACAGATGGTGCCTCATCTGTATTACTGATGTCTGAAGAAAGAGCCAGGTTAGAAGGTCTGGATGTTTTAGCATTTATTAAATCGTTTGAATATGGGGCCGTCGATCCTGGAGACGGTTTATTAATGGCGCCTGCAGTCATTGTCCCCAGGATCCTGGAAAAAAATTCTCTTACTCTAACTGATATTGAAATAGTGGAGATTCATGAAGCATTTGGTGCCCAGGTTCTTGCAAATATTTTGGCATTAGAAAAAGGATTCAGGGGAAACCCGACCGGACCATTCGATATGGATAAGGTAAATGTATCAGGCAGTTCAATTGCAATTGGCCACCCATGGTCTGCAACTGGTGGACGAATTATAACTACACTTGCAAACGAAATGGCCAGAAGAGATGTAAAGCATGGTCTTATCAGTATTTGCGCAGCGGGGGCTATGGCAGGTGCAGTATTACTGGAACGTAATTAGATTGCAGAGACAAGATACTATTTCGCTTGTTTGGTGGATTTTTCCACAGTCAGACTTCGTATTAACTCCACCGGTTTCTCATATTTTACTGGTCCACTGGACAATAAGAGCGTATCTGCCAGTAGATGGCAAACACATCCTCTCTCCCTTTGAAAAGGGTCCTGAACAAGTTGA
>SDBS01005882.1_pt1 | contig 11931 bp, 16 predicted proteins | sample 2277091 | NCBI WGS metagenome assembly SDBS01 (sample SAMN10404972, study PRJNA504765) | marine sediment metagenome | isolation source: marine sediment core GS10_PC15, 163 cmbsf | place: Arctic Ocean: Southern Knipovich Ridge | collected 2010 | reverse complement strand
CCAGACCCTTCTCAAGGCCCTCAGTGGTATCGTGCGTAACATCTGCCGTATCCCGGGGGAAGGCCCCGACGCTCCCACCTTCGACGTCCTGACGACTCCCAACGCAAAGCAACAGCGAGCTCTTGACCTCCTCGAGACCATCGAGGTGTAGGCAGAAACATGCATTCGCTTTTTCTCTATCTCATTGAGATCGCGTAGGATCCTGCCCTTTGGGCCGAGGAACTTCAGATTAAAAGTCAGACTGACAGCCTATCGACAACAACCAACGCCAAGCGAGTACAGCAGACACCAACAGGTAACCCTCTTTCATTCAATGCGTTGATAGACAGTTGTTTTACTGGGGGCAGTTGGCTCGAGTTGAGGCTGGTTGTGCCTGAGTGTCCCACCAGTGTCCCACGGGCTACTCGACCTCGTACTTCTCGAGCAGGGCCTGGAAACGCGGGTGGTCGCGGAGGGGGTCCCAGCGCGGGTCGAGTTTCAACATCGACGGCGACATTCGAATACCAGCCGGGATGGAAAGCAGATGTTCAATGCGGTCGAGAGCCGTATCGTGATCGCCGGCCGCGGAGTAAGCTTCCGCGACGCGCACCGCGAGGATTGAACCAAAAACGGCGTCTTTGGAGAGGGGCAACAGCTCCTCTGCGCGGCGTGCCTCTCGAAGGGCAGCCTCGTTCAGCCCGAGCCGCGCCAACGCCAGCGCCAGATGGCAGTGAGTCCACCAGGGATCCGCTATCTCCGACTCGAAGCGGCGCGTCAATTCAATTTTGCCACGTTCAAAAGCGCCCTCAGCTCTATCGAAATCCCCCATGAGTTGGTAGGCAAGCCCCTCCCAGAGTGCCTTGGGCTCTCTCCAGGCGAGCTCATTTGGCGCTGCCGCAAGAACCTCAAGTGCCGGCGGGTAATCGCGCTCGAGAAGGTATTGCAGAGCCCAACCCTGGAACGAGAATGGGTTCTCACACCTGGGCATTGTCTCCAACGTCGATCGGGCTTGTTCGAGGTTTCCTTCATCCGCCCAATAGACGGCTGCAAGAGCCCGATAGGCGAACTCCTGGTCCGGGACCAGCTCGATCGATTTCTCCAGGTACTGCTTTGCCTCATCATATCGGCGCATGAAGACCAGGGTCATACCCAGCTCAAGGGCAGATGTTCCTGACATAGGATCCAGTTCGAAAGCCCTCTTGATGTTCGTGAGGCCAGCTTCCCACTGGGCTTGCCGACGCTGTACAAGACCAATAAGGAAAAAACCTCCGAGTCGTTTACCAGCCTCTGCTTTGCCGTCGCAAACTCTTTCAGGGCAGCGTCGTAATCCCGGTGGCCATGGTAATGGAACAAACCTTTGGCCACGCGGACCTCTGGCAAATCGGGGGCTAATGCCAATGCCTCTTCGATCGCTGTCTCGGCCTTCGCCACTCTCTCGCTCGAAGCAAACACGCGCCAGTGAATGGCCAGGTGTGCTTCCGCAAGTGCCGTATATGCCAACACGAAATTAGGGTCCAATTCCACAGCTCGTTCCAGGAGCGCTACCGCCAATTCGAGATCACGTTCAATGAATCCCGGTTGGCGAACGTACTCGACTCCTTTCAAATAAGCCTGGTACGCCTCCATGTTGTCAGTGGGTCGTGCCTCGATCGCGCGGTGTTCGGGCTCGATGAGCGCCACCTCCAGCTGAGCGATCACCTGCTCAGCAATGTCGGTTTGGACGAAAAAGATATCTTCCAGCACTCGGTCGTAGCGGTCGCTCCACAGGTGGGTATCGTCGGCGACCTTGATGAGCTGGGGGGTGATGCGGACCCGGCCGTGACCATCTCCGCTGCGGTCCCAGCGGATGGTTCCCTCGAGGATGTAGCCAACATTCAACTCCTCGCCGATCTGGCCCACTGGGAGCCGCCGATCCTTATAGAACATGGCGCTGGTTCGGGAGATGACCTGCAGCCCGCTCACCGCGGCCAAGCGACTGGTGATCTCCTCGGTAATGCCGTCGGCAAAGTACTCGTCATCGGGCGAGCCGAGGTTCTCGAAAGGCAGGACGACGATGCGGGGTGGCGCGGTCTCAGCGGGTTCCTTGTCTACACCGGAGCGAAGGAACCAGATCACCGCTACCGTGCCGAGGAACAGTGCTGCGGCAACAAACACTGGGGCGAGGAAGAAACGGCGACGAGCTCGAACCTGTGGCGGAGCGGCCTCGGTCACCCCCTCCCGCTCACTGAGCTGGTCCTCAAGCCCTTTCAGGTCAGCGAGGAACTGGCTCGCGCTCTGGTATCGCTTGTTGGCATCCTTCTCCAGCGCCTTCGCTACGATCGCGGCCAGCTCCGGTGGCGCCTCGGGGCGCAGCTTGGCCAGCGCTGTCGGCTCGTCGTCGAGAATCGCCCGCGCCACAGCGGCGCCGCCCTCACCCGAGAACGGTCTCCGGCCGGTGAGCATCTCGAAAAGGACCACCCCGAGCGACCACAGGTCGGTTCGCCCATCGACCCGGTCGCCCCGCGCTTGCTCGGGCGACATATAGTGAGGCGTGCCCAGCGACGAGCCTGACTTCGTGAGGCTGAGTTCGCCCGCCAGCTTGGCGAGACCGAAGTCCACGATCACCACCTCGTCCCGCTGGATGAGCATGAGATTGGGAGGCTTGATGTCGCGGTGGATGATGTCGGCCGCGTGGGCCCGCTCGAGGCCCTCGACCACCTGGATAGCGATCGCAACCGCCGTGCCGATGGGCAGCCGCCCGCGCTGGAGCCGCTTCTTCAGCGTCTCGCCCTTGTAGAACGCCATGGCGATGAAGAGCTGCCCATCGTCGGTCTCGTCAATGTCGTGGACGGTGCAGATGCGGGAGTCCTCGAGGGCCGAGGCGGCCCGCGCCTCACGCAGGAAGCGCTCCCTCGCCGCCGGGTCCCGGCTCCACTCCGGCGGCAGGAACTTCAGCGCCACCTCACGACCGAGCTTGGTGTCCTCGGCCCGGTAGACCACCCCCATCCCACCCCCGCCGAGGTGTTCGACGATGCGGTAGTGGCCGATGGTGCGACCGATGAGGTCTCGCATTGTATGGATTCCCAGCGCGCCTATGTTATCGCAGTTCGGCGGGCCTGGGAGGGACGTTTTCACGCGCCAGCCGTGGCCCCGTCGAGAGATCTCTGAAATAGTGGACCGCCCCTCCAGTTGTGAGGAGAATCTGATACCTCGTTGACGCCTTCCCATCAGCGACCCACATTCGTGTGCAGAGGATTCCAACTCAACATGAATGCGGACCGACGTGATTACTGTTCGGTGTGCCGCCGTGGCGGCGTCACATCCTGACTGGAGGAGCTCTGAAATGAAACGAGTTGTTGTATCGCTCGGATTCGCCCTGGTATTCGCGTTGATCCTGTCAATTGCCTGTGGGCGTGCGCAGGAAGGTGCGGTCACGGAGTCCGCTGCCCGGACCGACGCGGGACCTCCCCGCATTCTCGTCACCAACGACGATGGATTCTCCACCGAGGGAATCGCTGCGATGGCTGAGGAACTCGCCGGGTTCGCAGACGTGCTCGTGGTGGCACCGAGAGAAAACGAGTCCGGGTCGAGCCAATCCACCCGCGCTTTCTCGAGCCAATCCGGTATCAGAGTGTACGGGGTCACGATCGGCGAAAGCCTGACCGGTTATGCGATCGACGGCACCCCGACAGATTGTGTGTTCCTCGGCATCAGGATCTTCGGCAGGGAGCGGCCTTTCGATCTCGTGGTCTCCGGAATCAACCACGGGGCGAATCACGGCACCTGGTACTACTATTCAGGCACCGTCGGCGCGGCATTTGAGGCGTTGAGCAATGGCATCCCGGCGATCGCCGTCTCGCAAGATCGCCAACGTGGGGAGTACAAGACGGCTGCCGAGTTCGCGGCACGCGTCGTGCGGCGAGTGCTCGCACAACCACTCGATGAGGGGGTCTTGCTTTCGATCAATGTACCGGACGGCGAGATCAAGTGCGCGACCGCGGCACCTCCCGGCGATCAACCCTACGACATCAAGCTCCGGCCGACCGGCGAATCGGATGGGGACACAGTGTACGAGGCCGAGTGGGTCAAGACAGGAGAGCCCAAACCCGGTGACGACGTACGGGCGTACATGGACGGCTGCATTACGGTGACGCCGCTCCAGCTGAACCGGACTCATCATCCGACGCTCGAGACGATCGACGGATGGGAAACCACCCTGAAATCCCTGCTGAATTGAGCATCGAATCCGATCCCGCCCCAGCTACCATCGACCCATGACCAACACGACACCCGACCTCACCACCCCCGGCCCCAACGTCGCTGAACTGCGAGTGCGCGTGGACATCCTCAACAAGGTGATAGCTGATCCGAGGGGCGGTTCAATCAGCCGGGGACATTCACAGTCGCAGGTTTGGAGCTAAATCTCCTCTCAAGGAGCCCTGCGATGTGTCGCTTGCTCCACCCCTAAACGAACGGTTCCAGCTCTCAAGCGCCCCTCTGAGAGGGTCTGTAGCGCATTGAGATATCAGGTGTCCCCGGAGTTCGCCATGGTAGAGATTTGGGGTGCCACGGTTGTCGTCTGCTACCATCGACCCATGCCCGAACTCAACATCCGCCGCGTGGGCGACGGCACGCGAGCGCCTGCGTGGGGGGGAGGTAGGAGTTTGACCCGTTGCCTTGAGGATCTTAGAAATCAGGAGGTTGCATCATGAAGACTGGCTCCCTCGTCGCGATGATATTCCTGTGCGCTGTGTGCGTGCTCCACGTACTCCGACTCATTTTCGGCATCTCATTCGTCGTCGGAGACGTGAACATTCCTCAGTGGGCGAGTGCCCTGGCCGTGATCGCTACGGGCCTGATTGCCTGGCTGCTCTGGCGGGAGCGAGCGGGTAACTGATCCAGGGGGTGGGCGACAGGAGTGTAATTGACGGGTTGCTGTACGCCCTGGTCAAGATAGCGACCGGTGGGTTTGGGAACGGGAGCCGGCGTAGTTGCCCTCAGGCACGGCTACCGAGAGGGCTACTGGGCTGGCATGAAGGCGCAGCGAGAGGCTGAGAGGAAGCGGGGGAAGCTGAAACCAGTGGGCTGAGGGCCTCCCCAACGCTGCCGTTTGTTGAGTTCAAGTGCACCAGGGGTGCACCATGGGCGCACCATGGATTGTGCCCGCAGGGTTACCCCCAGAGGAGAGTCGCACGCAAATTGATCTGCCTGGCTCCGCTGCGCCCGCTAGGCGTTGGTACACTTGATCAGGGAAAAGAAAGCACAAATTTAGCCCAGAGTATGAGAAGGAAAACAGTGTCCAGCGAGATTGCCCTTTACTACCCATACATCCATTTCCGGGATGACAGCTGGGTCAAGCATGCGGCCCTATATTGGGACCGCGTCGGCCGCATCATGCCGGGCGAGTACGGCCGCAAGCTGCACGACAGCGACACGGTGAAAGCGCTGCGCGACGACGCGGGCGTGGTCCAGGATCGGCAACCTCCGCACGAGGTCGTCCAGTCCGTGAGCCAAGAGTTGCTGACCGTGGTCCGGGGGGACACGGAGACGCTACTGCAGCACCTTTCTCCCGATCCGTTCTTGCACGGCGATACCGGTTCGCTCGCCTACATCTACCACACCAAGATGGATGACGAACTCGTGTATGAGCTCGAGCAGAGCGGCCTGGGTACGTTCCGGCACCGCGCTGGTGACGCCGAAGGCGAGTGGCTCGGTGTACACCCGAAGATCGGGCAGGCCTACATGACGGCGCTGGCCTCCAGCATGGGGCGTCGAGGGGCGCTGGCGGTCGTAAGCGACAACCCACAGTTCACCGTGGCGGGCTGCGGATTCCCGGTGCGACAGCTCTTCGCGAACCTGATCGAGGGCGACCTTGCGCTTGAGGCTGCCAAGGGCGACAGCGCGGAGAGCGTGTTGGGTGTTGCGGCCATGAAGTGCGTCCTCCCCGAGAATCTTGCGGAGGTGCCGATCGAGAAGATCATTGCCTTCCGTAAGGAGAGCATTATTGAACGTGCTCGATATCGGGAGGCCGTCGACAACGCCACGGCACACCTCTCAGGGATCACCGATCCCGAGGCGTTGCGAGATCACCTCGATGTTGCGGGTGACCAGATCCAGGCCGCGGTCGAAAAGCTTGAGGGGAAAATGAACAAGCTGCTCGGCAAAACGGTGATCGGCGTCGTCGGGGTTTCCAAGGATCTGCCGGATTTGATCACGGCGGGCTTGGTCGCGCTTGGCATTTCCACCGGAAACCCGTACCTAGCCACGGCCGGGTTCGCGTTCAACGCGTACAGAGCGGTGCGCGATAAGCGGCGCGAGAACGCCGAGCTGCGGGATCAGCCCTACGCGTACCTCGTCGAGCTGCGCGAGGAGTTCGGCGAAAGTGGGATGCTCGATCGTCTCCGCACCGGCGCACGCCGTCTGATTCTCGGCTAGCGAGTCACCTCGTCGTACGCTGGCCTTTCACCTCGCCGACTCGCGGACCTATCAGAGGTTCTGCGGCTTCGGCCTGACCGACTCCATCCCCAAACGATCCACGCTCGCAGAGAACCTAAAACGCGTTCAGGCGGAGACCCTCGAAGCGATTGGACGCGACACGGTGCTGATTGCCTCCCAGCTAGGCATCGAAAAGGGACGCAAAAGGCATGCCCCACCCCCCTGCGAGCGTTCTCGCCGCCGAGGCAACCCTCTAAGAGGGTCAGTGGTGCATTGAGAGATCAAGTGTCCCCGGAGTTCGCCATGGTAGAGATGTGGAGTGCGGCGGTGGTCGTCTGCTACCCTCACTCCATGCCCTCACTCAACATCCGCAAGGTTGGCGACGGTCCCAGATGCTACGCCGTCTGGCTTGACGGCTGGCCGATCATGCTCGCCGAACTCGAACCGGAAGGGACTTGCGAAGACTGGAGGTAATGATGTCAGAGAAGGGCTATAAGAAGTGGGTGACCGTCCCCGGCATCGACAACCGGGAGCACGAATTGGGCTTCGATGAAGAGGGCATGCTGTACTGGGACAAACGGAGGGTGCTTACCGAGCAGAAGCTCTCGCTTCCATCCTATGTGAATATGTCGATCATCTTCGGTGCAGTTTTTACCGGCGTCCTCGCGGTGACGGCTGTGCTCGAGTATTGCGGAGGATAGCGTCACTCATGTCCACCGCCCCCGAACAACTCTCCCGCGACGGCGAACGGCTCGCCAAGCTCGAGGCCCGGTGGAGTCCACAGATACTCGACCTGAGCCACGATGACGCGATGCGGTGGTATCGAACCGGCAAGGAGGTCTACGAGCTTCGGCGAAGGATCGAGGCCGCAGAGCGGGGGGAGAGCGGCCGGATCGAGATCGAGGGGGTGTCGAGGAGTGAGCCGTCCTAGCCGCTCATGCCGAGCAACTCGCCTGCGCGGTCACGGGATTTCTAAGGATGCTCACGATTGGTGGAGTTCACTTGACCTGCCCGTCGTGCGGCGAGACAGCAGCAATTTCGGTGCAAGACGCATCGAACTGGATGGCATTCAGGAGGTCGACGGTTCGATCCCGTTCGGCTCCACCATGAAAACAAAAGACTTACACAGTGACTGGTGGCCAATCTTGGCCGCCAGACTCATATCTGACACCCTGATGACACCCTGAACAAGAGACGAGTCGAAACAACGTCTTGAGGATGTCGAGGTACGGATTGACCGCGCTGCTAGAGCATTCATCTTTCTGAAACATTGTCGCAAAACCTTGACCTTTACAGTTCGTGACATTACATTGGTATTGCGGGTCGCGACCGCGGGCATTGTTTCGTGGAGTGCACCTGCCCAACCGAGCTGGAATGTCCGGCTCGGTTTTCTTTATAGCCTTACGATGCCTTGCGGATCCCGCAAGCTCGCTCTGAGGTTTAGCGTTCTGGCCGGCACTGCATCGTAAAGGTCCCCCGCTGCGAGTGCCTGTTGCCAGCCGGTGAGAGTGTTCCCCTCCTTCTTGAATTTCAGAAAGGCCGCATACGCGAGGAGATCCACCACCTGAATAAAAAACGAGTGTTTGGAGTCCTTCATGTTGCCGTCCTTGGTGAAATTGTCCAGCGGGAGGTTTACCGAATGCGTACCACCCCGCCAACCGCCATAGGCAGATCCGGTCGGCAGGTACCTTCGAGCCTTTCGATAGAGCGTCCGGTACTCGCCGTGGCCTTCATCAAAAAACACCATGCCTTGCCTTTGTGTGGTGTCACATGCCTTCCGCATCCTCTGAAACAACGCAAACAGCACCGCCTCGAGCTTTGTGTGTCCGAACAACTGTGTTTGTCGAGTTCCCACGGCGGTAATGATGCTCGAGTCCGGCAGAAAACCGATTTGGCCGAGAATCGAGCGGTAAATCGGAACGGCGTCTGATCGTCGGAGCTGGTGCTTGCCCATGAAATACCGCCCTCGTCCGGAGGCCAGCTTGTTTCCATGAAGCTCCTTCTTCACTGGGATCCCGTGAGTGCGGCTGATCGCGCGCCTCCAAGTCCGGACGTTTTCGAAATGGTCCTCCCATACAAGCGTCCACGTACCTTCAATATTCCTAAGAAAAGGGATGGATATGGCGGTCATGACAAACACATCAGCATCGCCCGACTCGTCGATATAGAAGACGTCAATCCCACCATCATTCAACCGCATCTGTTGTCTCCGCCTTTTTCGGCACGATCCATTGAGTCTTTTCGAGTCTGCGTTCCTTCGCTAACCATCGAGGACGGCGCCCAACTTGCCCTTTGCGTCTAGCCGTATCGTAGGCAAAACGCGTGACCAGGTGCAGACGTTGGATACCTCCGAGATACTAGGTCAGACGTGTTGAGCGCCCTTCTGTTTTTTGCGGATCCTTTCGATGCGCCCCTCAAACCCTGATTTTGTGCCGTCGTGTAGGTCGAGGGCGATGGCCTGCTCACAAACGGTTACGGCATCGTCAAACCGACCGTCGTCTGCGAGCACCGTTGCGAGCTTCTGAAAGGTCGGCACATGTGGCAGTTCCCCGTCGAAGTCTTTGCGGAGAGGTCCGGCCAACGAAGGGAATTCGTCGACATGTTGTTGTGCGATTTCGAGGAACAGCGCTCTCTTCTTTGGGTCTTTTCTCTCGCGATAGGTCGCCTCGACGATACCGAGCAGAAGAAAGTGGCGATCGACCGGGTTTGTCGGCTTTTTCAGGGCAGCGAGCATTTCCGGCAAGTCACCACCCGTCCAAGCATCAAACGCTTCATCCGCCCGCTGGAATTGTCCGCCTCGTTCAACCCATTTTTCGCCGGCCTTCGATTGCGAAGACTGTTGCTGGGCCACGAACCAAATCACAACAATCATCAACGCCAACACGACACCAACGATAAGCGCGGTCATCAAGGCCCCCTAGGGTCAAGAATCGGTTGCGAGTGTTTTACCACATTAGCCGGTGACGATCTCTCTAGGTACCGTGTTGTCGATCTCGGATCTCGCACCATTCAGTGCGCAGGGCCTCCAAGTGTTTCGCCAACGCAGTTGTCGCGTTTGACGATTCGATGAGTTCCGCCATTGATAAGAGGGGCTCTGCCCTTTCTGAATCCAGGCGTTTCATATCAGGAATGCCTATGACGTCTGGCTCCCGCATTGGGTCATTGTGCTCAGAACCAAAGAGGATCGGATTGTGGGCTATCCGGTTGCGGATCTTGGCCAAGTTTCGAGCAGTAGCCCATGCAGTCAAAGCGCTCGTTTCCCAATGGTCAGAGAAACATCGGCGACAGATCAATTCCTCAATCTCGTCCACCCTCTTAGCAAACGTCCTCTTCGCAAAGGTTGGCAGCATTTCGGGCTTTTCCGAGAGGTGAACCAGCCATAGATACGATTCGAATTCCACGCCTGAGAAATTCAGGATGAACTTGCCTACCCTCTCCGGCCAAGCACCCAGATAGCTCGAATCTATTGAGTATCGAATGACGCTCATTTCCGAGATCCGTACAACACCCCGGCGAGCTTCTCGGTTGCGTCCTGCTGCATCGTCGGCAGCACGTGCGAATAGGTGTCGAGGGTGATCACGACGCTCGCATGCCCGAGGCGCTCGCTCGCCACCACCTCAAGCTCGATCCGGTCGCCGATCCGCTCGACCACCCGCCAAAGCTTCCCGTCGATCACGTACCGATCGCCGACTTTCGGCCACTCCTCGAGGCCGGCCAGCGTGATCGGCACGGTATCGAGCCAGACGGCAGTTTGCTTCGGGCCTGCGCCTACAGTGCGGGTGTCGGGCTTGGGTGTCACGGTGGGAGCGTAACACGGGCGTTTAACGTGCGTGATCCTCGATCACTGACCGGTTTACGTCAGTTTTGGACCTGGACCGATCACGGCTTTGATTCGGTTCTCTAAACGCTCTCGTAGGTCCGACCGACTTGTCCAGTCAATGCAGTTGTACTGCCGAATGTCGAAATGGAGCTTTTTTATCTCTCGCTTGCAGCACGTCATCACAACGGGAATCCCCAAGCCAAACGCGAATCCGGCTTCCCAGTAGACTCCCCCTCGACGGCCTGTGTAATCGGCAACCAAGAACCGACTCTGACGAATCTCGGCAACGATTCGATCGTCGATCTTATCTATGTGTTGCAGATCATCGACTCTTAGAGCGTCGTATCCAGCGGCATCGATCGCTGGCGCGATTGCTTCGTCGTACAACCTATTCAATGAAGGCCGAAACCACATGGCAACGAATCCTTGCGTTGACTCAATCTGGACCCTCCCCATTTCTTCGAGACGGCGCCAACCCTCTGCTGTGATCACGGCTAAGATGTTCGAGAGGTCCGTCGTCGAAACCGACACAGTGATTCGGCCAAGATCAGAAAGAAGACCAGCAAGCCCGTGTACCTCGTGACGGTCCACGGAGTACGTCCGTGGCATCCAGCTTTCTTCGCCGACGTTGATCGCCTTCCCGACGCCTTCACATTCTGACGCCATTTGTCTGAGCATGATATCGACCCGATCCAGCACGGAAGGCGATTCAAGGCCCGCCAATTCGTACACCATGTTGCTGCCGATCTTCTCTCCAGGGTGGCGATAGATCCATGCGGAAGCGTTCGCTCGCCGGCGGTGTTTCGGGGGGCCAAGTATCTGCTTGCCGTTTGAATTCTCCAGATCATGATTGACCGCCACAGTTATGGCTGTCCCAGTGATTCGGAAAGATCCACATCGAGGACACTTGATGTCTTGAGCGTCAGGCGCCTTCGTCGACTTCGAGGATCGGAGACAAATCGGGCAATTTTCGATCAGTTCCACTCGGCCCTCCTGAAAACGCTCGTTGTATTTCCCACACCAACGCTACTAGGCGCACACAATATGACATACACACGGGCTCGCCCGATCTTCTCGGTGGCGTCCTGCTGCATAGTCGGCAGGACATGCGAGTAGGTGTCGAGGGTGATGACGACGCTCGCGTGACCGAGGCGCTCGCTCGCGCCGTTCGCTCGCGCCGTTCGTGGTGAGTAGGAGCAGCATCAGTCCTCGTCTCGAAGCCCCATGTGCTTGAGGAAACGCTCGACACCGCCCTGATCCTTCAACCAGCTCACCACCTTCGGCGCCTGGTGGAACGCGTCACGGGCCACCTTTTCGACATCGGCGTCGGGCATACCAGCGGTTAGGCCCTCAAGGAACCGCCGATTCACCTTCGCGTTGAAGCCCGACTGACAAAGGTGATCAGCGAATCGCCGCACAGCGTCTGCGATGGCTTGCTCCTGATGGTGCTGTGCAGTCTGTGCGAGCGTTTGCCGGTGGCGACGTTCGCCCGAGAAAAAATCGAGCAGGTTTCCGAGCCCCCCAAGTAGCGCGCCCACAAACCCGGTCACCGATCAACTTCCTTACGACGCTGTCCCAGATCGGCGTCATCATCGAGTTCAGGACACAGGAGCGCGACCTGTTCATCAAACCAACTACGAATCAGTCCTTCGAATGCCGCTCCGGTGTCCTCGTCGATGAGTAGGTCTTCGTCTATCGGAATGACTCGGAAACCACCC
>SDBS01005881.1_pt1 | contig 11931 bp, 15 predicted proteins | sample 2277091 | NCBI WGS metagenome assembly SDBS01 (sample SAMN10404972, study PRJNA504765) | marine sediment metagenome | isolation source: marine sediment core GS10_PC15, 163 cmbsf | place: Arctic Ocean: Southern Knipovich Ridge | collected 2010 | reverse complement strand
GGATAGTTTTTGCCCTTACTGTTTTATTAGGTCCTGTTTTCTGTGGCTGGGTGTGTCCTCTCGGCAGTATTCAGGAATGGATAGGTAAACTAGGCAAAAGACTCATCAAGAAAAAATTCAACCACCTCATCCCTTACAAATTCGACAGAGTTTTGCGATACCTTAGATATGTAATGCTTGGCTGGGTCCTCTATGCGACCGCAGTCACAGCGAAGCTTGTTTTTGCTGACTTTGACCCATATTTTGCCCTCTTTCGCTTCTGGACAGGAGAGGTAGCCATTACTTCGCTTATTATTCTTGCAGCTGTTCTGGTGACTTCCCTTTTTATTGAAAGGTCTTTCTGCAAATATGCCTGTCCGTACGGAGCTCTCCTTGGACTCTTCAATCTCTTTCGAGTCTTCAAGGTGAGAAGAAATACCGAGACCTGCATCGATTGTGAAGCCTGTGATAAGAACTGTCCCATGAATATACCTGTTTCAAGCAGTAAGGTAGTCCGTGATCCTCAGTGTATAACCTGCATGAAGTGTACTTCGGAAGAGTCCTGCCCGGTTGATAACACGGTAGAATTAATGACCGGCAGAATGGAGGTGACAAAATGAATATCAGGTCAAAGCATATAGGACCCATTATCCTGGCGGCCTTCATAATAGGCATAGGAGGTACAATAGGACTCAACCTGTGGAGAACAACGAGTGCAAAGGTTCCGGCGAAGTTCACTTCAGGAGAACATGAGGGAGAATACAACCCGGTGGATATTCGGGGATCCTACACTTTCTCTCAGGTGAGCGAGTTCTTCCAGATACCATTGGAAGAAATGGGCAAATCTTTTGGACTAGATGTTACAGATAATATGGCAGACTTTAAGTGTGGGAGTCTGAAGGAGATCTATGGCGTCGTTGAGGGCACCATTGAGGGAGGTGAAATCGGAACAGACTCGGTAAAACTCTTTGTTTCCCTATATGCAGGCCTCTCTTACACCCCGGAGGAAACAACACTTATTCCTGCCCCAGCAATGTCAGTTCTGAAGGGAAAACTGTCGGAGGAAGAGCTGAAGGTCATAGAGAATAGAGTGGTCCCGCTCCCCGGTTTAAAGCCGTTGTCTATTGAGAATCTGGAAGATGACCTCTCTGAAGTTGATACCACGGTGAAGGGAAACACAACTTTTCAGAATCTTCTGGATTGGGGTCTTGCCAAAGAAGAAATCGAGGCGGCCCTGGGAGCATCCATGGATAAGCCGGCAGCAAATATTCGGGACTACTGCGTTGAAAGGGAGATCGAGTTCTCCGAAGTAAAGAACGTGCTGCAAGAAATGTTAGATGCAAACAATGAATAGTCCATTCTCCAGGGAGAGAAAATACCGTTTGAGAGAGAGGTATTTTGCCAGAGAGCCTATTTTATTGCAGGGGTCCCCCGTCAGGATGATGTTAGATAGTACTTTTTCCGAAAACTTGGAATATGAAATAGAGAATGTTGAGGTCCTCTCATACTCTGTTCCAGTTTCGTTAACGATGATTGAGACTTGCTGATAGTGGGCTGTTGAGAAAAGAGAAGTAAACTCATTTATACTGAGGCTAGTAATAAGAAGTGAATGTACTGTCACATTCCCTGATAGTGCAATCATAGCTCTATATAGAAAAACTCCCCGTCACATCTTGCACAGAAACTCAGAAATCTCGCTAATTACAAGAAAACGACCTGTAACCCGATCCATTGAGCTACCGATTAGCTATACCTGAGGAAGCTGTTCTCTTGACTATGGCCTAAGGAGTAGTACTATTAATGAGAACGGTTCACTGCACTAACTACAGAGAAAGACCGAAACAACTTTTTACGGCTGGGAGAAAGCAAAAGACTATGCTTTGACACTCTCGTATACTGCGGATTACTTGGGGACTAAGGCAGGAACACCAATCTAGTCAAAGAAAAAGTGCGTAGACTGTCAACTCGGCAATAGAACTTGGAAAAGATACTCTTCTTTCCGTTGAATGTTCTAGCTAATGAGGCTCCATAATCAATAACTGGTCGGGAGGAAATTGAACAAGAGAAAGAATCCTATTCGTAGATTTTCCACAGTGGAAAGCTTGTCTGATGAGAAGTTGGTAGAAAGGATACGCAGTGAGGATAGCGAACTCTTTGCCGAGATAGTTGGACGCTACCAACAAAAACTCTACCGTTATCTTCGCTACCTGACCAATCGTCCTAGCGAAGCGGAAGACATACTGCAGGATGTATTTATTAAGGCCTACCGCAATCTATTGGACTTCAATACTAAAAAGAAGTTCTCCTCATGGATTTATCGAATTGCTCATAATGAAGGAGTAAACTTTATTAAGAAGCTGAACAGAAGAAAAGAGATTTCTTTACAGGGTTCAGGAAAAATTGACTCTATTCCTGACGGAAAGAATAATTCCCTTCTGGATAACCAGGAGAGAAAAGAAATACAAGAAAAGGTAAAAGAGTGTTTAGATGAGTTGGAAGCTAAATATCGAGAGCCTTTAATACTGTATTATCTTGAAGACAAGCAATACCGAGAAATTAGCGATATTCTTAGGATTTCCACCAATACCGTTGGTACCCTTATCTTGAGGGGTAAACGCATCCTAAAGGCTATCTGCCAGAAGAAAGGAGGTGATTTGATACTATGAGTCAGTATAAGAAGATAGATCTAAAAGCAAAAGTAATGAAGAAAATCAGGGATGGAAAGATCAATTTTCGTTCCAGATACATTTTTCTAGCCAAGAAATTGGGCTTGGGAGGGGGCCTGACGCTTTCTCTGATACTAGCTGTTCTTTTTCTCAATCTCACCTTCTTTGGTGTAAAGGCCACAGGGAGCCTAGAATTCCTTTCCTTTGGTACAAAAGGTATTTTGGCTTTTCTGGAATCCTTCCCTTATCACTGGATATTGATTGGCCTGGCATTCTTTGTGTTCGCCAGCATCATTCTTTCCCGGTATGACATTTCATACAAGAGACCATTCAGAGTGGTTCTGGCAATTCTTCTTCTTTCGGTTTTTGTTGTTGGTGCAATCATATCCGTTAGCGGCGTCAACGAGGCCATTGAAGATAGAGTCAATCAGGGCCACTTTCCATTGATGCGACCTTTCTACCGAAGAATGCACGGAATGTGGAGAAACGCTCTACTGGGAGAAGTAGCTGAAGTCAAGAGCGATGGCTTGATGGTAGAGATAGCCCAAGAAAAGACGGTATTTATTAAATTCACCGAAAACACTCTATTTCCCGCCGAATCTGTCTTCAACAAAGGTGACTATATCCGGGTCCTCGGTAAATGGGAAGAAGAGGAAGAAGTGTTTAATGCCCAAGTTCTACAGATTGCCGGCCAACGTAGACAGGGGATGATGGAACCGAGGAGAAGAAACCAAGCACCAGTGCCTCGTCCTATGCGAACCTTGCCCTAGCCCCTAGCTGTAAACTCATACCCACTTTAAAGAAATACACTGATTAATACGTACAAAACAGAATACATGAATGTCTTTCGTATATGAAATAAATTACCCCTTCCGGTTGTATTACATGTTGATAGTGGAAGAATATCTTCACTAAATAATATAGAAGGAAGGAGGTAAGGACGATGAAAAAGATCATTGTCGGTTTAGCTGTCGGCTCTTTGGTAGCCGCCAGCATAAGCTGGTACGCGGTAGGTGCTTATGCCCGTGGCGGAGCAGGTCAAAGGACCATGAGGGGTTCTCAGCCAGGAAATGGATGGGGATATATGCAAATGTTGGAAACCAAGGCTGAGATACTTGGAACAACTGTTAGGGAACTAGGTGAGGAGCTTGACAAGGGCAAGGGTTTCTCGGAAATCGCCGAAGAAAAGGGTTTTGCTCTGGAGGAATTCCAAGAGAGGATGCTCACAGCTCAAAAGGAACGCCTGCAAAAACAGGTTGATGCTGGACTCCTAACCCAAGAAGAACTGAATGAACGACTCCAACTCATGGAGGAACGTCACGAATATTGCGAAGAGAATTTTAGTGAAATGTCTTCTCGATTCCGCACCGGAAGGGATAATTGGAAAGCAGGAAATAGAATGGGTCGTAGTATGAGACAGGCTAGATAAACACTATATCCAAATCCTCCATCTGAGTCTTTACTGGCTCAGGTGGAGGATCTATTCTTTCACAGCATCCTAACTAAAACGGTCTCACAAACGTCCTGCCAGGTGCACCAGCGTCTGGAGTGCTGTTATTGAGATTATTTGCACATTCTTAATTTAGAAATACGTCCCGATATTCAGCAAAAAAATAAGTTTGGCCAGCTTAAGTCCTTCTAACCGTTTGACTTGCTCAATTCTCATGCCACCATATTCTCTGCGCCAGCGGCAGTGGCATATTCGCTTGCCTCTATTTTCCTCACAGCTTCACCGGCCGTCATTTCTTGACTGAGAAGAGTTTCTGCTTGCCGGAGCTTATTGATGATTGGCTCAGGTCTGTAGGTTCTCCTAGCCATTCTTTTCCCCTTTTCTTTGATCCTTACTTTAACTTAATAACTGGACCAGTTTTTTTGGGGGGTGATCACGGGGGTTGACAAATAAGTAATAAGAACTATAATGATAGTAAGAATTGTTATCATAAGGAGCTAAAAATATGAATAGTCCTAGCCGAACGCATGAAAGGTTTACCAATGAGGGTTTTCGATTGACATTGTCCCGGCAAGCAATACTAGACGTTTTGAAGAAGAGTCAAGGTCATCTCGATGCTGAGGAAGTATTCCTATTGGTTCATGAAGGCTATCCGGGAGTTGGTTTTGCTACGGTCTATCGTAACTTAGATCTCTTAACTCAGATGGGCCTGATATCTAAGTTCTATTTTGGTGGCAGAAAGAGCCGCTATGAGTTCATCAGTGAGGCCGAAAAAGAACACCATCATCATATAGTCTGCACCAGGTGCGGTAAAATCATTGACTACAGCGATTTTATGGAAAAGGAGGTTGAGTTTTTCAAAGAGTTGGAGCGGGTACTTTCAAAAGAACACAACTTCAAGATTAATAGTCATCAGGTTCACTTCTACGGGCTGTGTGAAAGCTGTCAGCAGTTTTCCTGACCAATAATAACTATTTGATAAGGAGGTTAAGCAATGAGGATAGGTGTAGCAGCAGAAAGTGCTGAAGGCATTGAGGCGGATGTATCCGGACATTTCGGAAGATGTCCCTATTACGTAATTGTGGAAGCAGATGAAGAAAAGGTGAAGGAGCCAGTCAAGGTGATTACTAATCCCTACGCTACAGCTCATGAGAACTGCGGACAAGTTCCCACTTTTTTGAAGGAGCAGGGCATTGACGTCATCATCGCTGGAGGAATGGGGTCAAGAGCAATGGGTTTCTTTGATCAATTTGGTATCCAAGTTGTCACCGGAGCAGTCGGCAGGGTGAAGGAAACTGTAGATAGGTTCCTAAAGGGTGAGCTAAAAAGCGGCGAACCCTGTCACTAGAGGCAGAAATCCTTGATGAATTATGCGAGGAGGTGAGATAAATGCCTGGAGGACATGGAAATAGATATATATGTATTACCTTACCGGCCTTCCTGGGTGGATGAGATTTGGTTTCTCTCCCGGTTGGCTGGGAAGGAGCGCAACTGGATTGGGCCCTTGCGCAGACTACCTTATGAGTGGTCAATGGCCAACTCCACAGGCCCAGACCTATTGGGAGGCCATGCAAGCAGGGCAGACACCTTATCCTATGTATAGAGGATTTGGAGCAGCCCCTTACGGTTTTGCAGCAGCACCCGGGATGATGCCCCGGGGGAGCTCCTTGTGGAGGAGGCATAAGCCCCGAGCAAGAGCTTGTTTTTCTCAAGAATCAGGCGGACGCTCTGAAAACTCAGGTCGATCAGGTCAACTCACGCATTGAAGAACTGGAAAAAAGCGAAGAAGGGAAATAGCTGGGGGGGATAGGGGCCTGCCCCTTCATCCTAAAAGAGAAGAGGAGGGATAGTGTGGCGAGCCTCGAAGCTAAGGCCGCAAGAAAGGAGAAGTTAAGAATGGAGATCTATTCTGTGGGCGTGGTGAGTTCTTTTGGCGATAATACTCAAAAGATCAAGGTTTTTCCAGATTTTTCTCCTGGGCTAAAGGGAATAGAGAACTCACAACACCTTTGGATTCTCTACTGGTTTCACCAGCTCCCAGAGGAAAAGAGAAAGGTAATGGAGGTGCATCCTCATGGTAATTCCAGGGAGCCCAAAAAGGGAGTATTCGCCACCAGGTCCCCGGCAAGGCCCAACCCCATCGGACTGACTAAAGTGCAACTAGTAAGGAGAGAAGACAATATCCTCACTGTAAAGGGACTGGATGCTCTTATTGATAGCCCGGTTTTGGACATCAAACCTTTCTGAAAAGAGGCTCTCAAGCTACGAGAAGACAGTGAGAGATTAGTCCCTTGAAAAGATGAAATAGTCACTAAAAGAATATAATTTTCGTGAATCAAGGAGGTGAAAAGCTATGCCTCGAGGAGATGGAACCGGACCACTGGGAATGGGTCCCATAACCGGTAGAGGGGCAGGGTACTGTGCTGGATTTCTGACTCCCGGATCTATGAATTCCTTAGGAGGAAGGATGGGCCTTGGTAGAAGTCGAGCTTTGTTGCCCTACAGTCCCTGGCACCGAAGGGGATTTCCCCAAATGGGTTATCCACCTAATCTAGCCTGTTATGGCCAGAGAGCTCCTCATTACAGGTCTTTCCCTAGGGCCTGGTAAAAGTTGAGAGGAGTTAAGTCTACCAGATTAGCTCCTCTCATAAAAAACTATTGAAATAGGAGTCGATCATGAAAATAGCAGTATCTTCAAGCGGACAAGAGCTAGATTCTCGCGTAGATCCAAGATTTGGCCGTTCTGCCCATTTCATTATTGTGGAGCCGGAAACGATGCAGTTTGAAGCAGTCTGTAATCCGAACCTTTCGGCGATGCATGGAGCCGGGATTCAGACCGCACAAATGATGGCCAGTAAAGGGGTGAGTGCAGTTCTTACTGGTAACTGTGGCCCTAATGCTTTCCAGACCTTGTCAGCAGCAGGAATCCAGGTGATAGTAGGAGTCACTGGTACGGTGAAAGATGCGGTTGAAAGATATAAAAAAGGAGAACTCAAACCAAGCTCCCAGGCGAGTGTGGCGGGTCATTTTGGAGTGGGAGGAACAGGCCCGAATCCCGAAACCACTCCTGGTGCGGGGACCTTTCCAGGCGGCATCCGTGGAAAGGGAGGAGGCCGAGGAGGCGGAACCGGTAGAGGAATGTGACGAGGCAGGAGACGAGGAGGATTTACAGGAACTCCTTGTGGAAGATCCTCTTCTAGTGGTCCTTTATCGGCGAGGAAAGAGGAGGAGTTGAGCTCTCTCAAAGCTCAGGCTCAAGCTATTGGCAAAGAGCCAACTAATATCAACAAACGAATCAAGGAACTGGAAGAAGAGAAAAAGTAGCATTATCTTGTTTGAAGAATCAATAATCGTAGAGCAAGAATACGTTTTTGTCACTAATGAAAGGAGGAAAGAAATGCCTCGAGGAGATGGAACTGGACCTCCTTTAGGAGGTCGTGGTAGAGGACGAGGATTAGGCCCCGGAGGACAGTGCGTTTGCCCTGTATGTAGAACAAGCGTTCCTCACCAGGCGGGCCAGCCCTGTTACCAGGTAACCTGCCCGAATTGTCGAGCCAGAACGATAAGGAAGTAGAAAGGGAGAAAAAGAATGCCCGAGTACAAGTATCGTTGTCAGGACTGCGGGAAAATCACTGTCATTCGTCGCAAAATGAGCGAGAACAAATTTCCCAATACATGCCCTCAGTGTGACGGTAAAAATTTAAACCGGGCCTTTTCTTCGGTAGGAATATCGGTACAGGGAGCCTCACTTTCCGAAGCTTCCCTCTGTTGCGGTCGAGAGGCTCCCTGTAATACTTCGCCCTGTTCCGACAGTGGTGTCTGTCAAAGACACTAAAGGATTGAAAAGAATGGTAATTGCAGTAGCCAGTGGCAAGGGAGGAACAGGAAAGACTACGGTTGCGGTAAGTCTTGCTCTATGTCTTGATTATTGCCTACAAGAGGTTGGCTTTCTGGACTGCGATGTAGAAGAGCCCAATGCCCACCTTTTCTTGAAGCCCCAGATTCATGAGAGTGAACCGGTGAATCTTTTCGTTCCTCAGGTTAATGAGGAAAAGTGTACCTATTGTGGAAGGTGTAGCGAGGTCTGTGCCTACAATGCCGTTGCCGTTCTGAAAAACAAAGTGTTGGTTTTTTCCGAGCTTTGCCACAGCTGCGGGGGATGTAAGCTTCTCTGTCCTGAAGATGCAATTGAAGAGGTAGCAAGACCCATAGGAGTTCTGGAAAAAGGGAAAGCCGGTTTTATTTGGTTTACCCATGCCAGACTCAACTTGGGAGAAGCAATGGCGGTTCCGGTCATCAGGGCGGTGAAAAGGACTGGCCTTTTCATTTCTGGCAAAAGAAATGAAGTTAGTTCCAATAATCAGGTGGTCATCATTGATGTCCCTCCGGGAACCTCTTGTCCGGTGATTGAATCAGTCAAGGGCTCTGACTTTTGTCTTCTGGTAACCGAGCCCACTCCCTTCGGTTTGAATGATCTCATCCTTGCCGTCGAGATGCTGAAGAAACTTAAGATCCCTTTTGGGGTCTTGATAAATCGAAGCAGTGTGGGAGACAGAAAAGTGGATGAGTATTGTCAAGAAAAAAGAATTCCCATCTTAATGCGAATTCCTCTGGATAAGGATATTGCCATTGCGTATTCTAAAGGGATTCCGATAGTTGAGGCCGAACCTCGGTATAAAAAAGAATTCCTTGATCTTTATCGCCAGATTGAAAAGCTAGTTTTGAACTAGCGGGATTGACAATAATGAAACAGATTGTTGTTATTAGTGGTAAGGGCGGTACGGGAAAGAGCATTATTGCTGGAAGCTTTGCCAGCCTTGCCAAGAACAAGGTAATGGCAGACTGTGATGTTGATGCTGCCGATCTTCATCTTCTGCTTCATCCTACTATTAAAGAAACCCACGAGTTTAAGGGAGGAGAAACTGCCTTTATTGATGATGCTCGTTGCACCCAGTGCGGGAAGTGTCAAGAGGCTTGCCGTTTTGAGGCAATTACTAACTTTAAGGTGGATCCAGTATCCTGTGAGGGCTGTGGGGTATGTTTTCACGTTTGTCCCGATAAAGCAGTGAAAATGGAGGAGAACCTTTCCGGAAGATGGTTCATCTCCGAAACCCGCTACGGACCCTTTATTCATGCCAAGTTAGGAATTGCTGAGGATAATTCGGGAAAGCTGGTAACCATAGTCAGGCAGAACGCCAAATGTATTGCCGAGAAGGAAAATAGAGATTTTGTAATCATTGATGGTCCTCCCGGAATTGGCTGTCCGGTGATTGCCTCCTTAGCAGGGGTAGATCTTGCTTTAATTGTTACCGAACCTACCCTCTCCGGGATTCACGACTTAGAGCGAATTGCCGGGGTCACCCGCCATTTTGGGATTAAGAGTTTGGTCTGTATTAATAAGTGGGACTTAAATCTAGTTATTGCTCAGAAGATAGAAGAATACTGCCAGCAAAACAACATTGAACTGGTTGGAAAAATTCCCTTCGACATCTCAGTCATTGAGGCCTTAGTTCGTGGCCTGCCCGTAGTGGAATACTCAGACAATCATGTAGCTACGGAGATCAAGAATCTCTGGGAGAAAATTAGTGAGAGTTCAGAAAAATACGTATCACAGAGAACCTAGAACAGCAATTATTCATAAAATCTATGGTCTGAAAGACAACGTTCGCCCTAAGGATAAGGAAAAATCTCATGGATAAAATTACCAAACTGCTTGGGGATAAGTTTGGGGCTGTCTGCACTAAGATTAAGTTCTATAAAGAAATACCAAGTAGTTCCAATTATCAGACTGCGGAGGGTATTCGTTTCTGTGAGGCCATCTCTAAAGCAAGGTTTTTCCCGGTCATTTTAAGAGCTTCAGATGTATCGTGCATGGGAGCAAGATATGTCTTTGGCTGGGATTCCAAAGCTAGCCAGAAGATCATCAGCGTCTACTGTGAAAAGAGAAAGATACCCTTCAAGGTGGCTCGAGCAATCCTTCCTGCTGTTCCCCAACTGAATAATCCTCCGGCAGCCATCGGTTTGAATACTGACGATGAACCGGATCTAGTTATCTCTTATCTCCAGCCAGAGCAGTTTATGGACCTTTTGAGAGTTTTTCAGGAGGATAAGGGGAAGAATTTGTCTATTAATCTTTCCAGCATTATGGGTATTTGTGGGAACATCGCGGTCAAGACTTATCTTAGAGGAGAGATTTCCCTTTCTTTTGGATGCGAGGATTCCCGAAAATATGGCGGTATCTCCCGGGATCAGCTAGTAGTAGGAATTCCCTATTCGGAGTTAGGAGTATTTGTTCCGGAGTTGATGTTTAAGGTATGAAAGAATCAACTTAGAGGGCGTGGTTCATTCCCATCTCTACAGTTATTAAAGGAGGATGAAATGCAAAAAACCAATTCTAAACCCGCCTCATCCCAAGAACAAGATAGAACAAAAGAGAGAATTAATCAGCGGATGGGCCAGATTAAGCACAAAATAATGATTATCAGCGGAAAAGGAGGAGTAGGAAAAAGCACAGTTGCCGTCAATCTCGCCCATGGTCTCCTTTCTCAGGGAAAAACAGTGGGCCTCCTCGACGTTGATATCCATGGACCGAGCTTGGCTAAGATGTTGGGTATTGAGGATCGCCGTCTGGGTTCCTCAGATAACGAAGTATTGGAACCAATTGTAGTGAGTCCTCATCTTAAGGTAGTCACATTCGCCTCCCTCTTGAAGGGACCGGACACTCCCGTTATCTGGCGTGGTCCTCTTAAGATGAAAGCAATATCCCAGTTCTTGGGAGATGTTAACTGGGGCAGCCTTGACTACCTGGTGATTGATTCTCCTCCCGGAACCGGAGATGAACCTTTAAGCATAGCCCAGCTGGTTCCGGGACTGAGTGGAGCAATCATTGTCACCACCCCTCAGAAAATAGCTCTTTTGGATTCTCGAAAATCGGTCAACTTTGCCAAGCTTCTGAAAGTTCCGGTTATCGGCATAATCGAGAACATGAGTGGGTTCATCTGTCCTCACTGTGAAAAGAGAATCGACCTTTTTAAAGTGGGCGGGGGAGAAAAAGCGGCGACTGACATGGAAGTAGAGTTTCTCGGCAGGATTCCTATTGAGCCAGCTATCGTCGATTCCACTGATCAGGGCAGGCCCTTTATCAAAGCTTGGGCAAAGACTGATACAGCCAAAATAATGGAGGAGATTGTGGAGAAAGTGATAGGAAAAGTTGAGCAAAAAGGATGAACATACTCAAAAGAGATAACCGAAGAGGTTCTTCTAAAGAGGCAAAGACCACTTTGAAATCAAATGAAATTGTTCAAAGAATAAAGGATCTAAAAAAAGAAAGAAGAGCCCTTATCTTAGCTCATGTCTATCAGAGAAAAGAAGTCCAGGATGTTGCTGACTTTGTGGGTGATTCTCTCGCATTGAGCAGATTAGCTGTCGATACGGATGAGGAAGTAATCCTCTTTTGTGGAGTACGATTTATGGCCGAGACTGCAGCTATCCTCAATCCTGACAAGGTGGTGCTGATTCCCCGAAAGGATGCCGGATGTCCTCTGGCAGACATGGCCCAGGTTAAAGATGTGTTAAGCAAGAAAAAGGCAAATCCAGACGCCGCCGTTGTGAGCTATGTCAATTCCTCTGCTCGTGTTAAGGCAGTATCAGATATTTGCTGTACTTCTTCCAACGCGGTTGAGGCTGTAAATTCGCTCAAGGAGAACAGGGTTTTGTTTTTGCCAGATAAGAACTTGGGCAAATTTGTAGCCTCTAACAGCAAAAAGCAAATCATTCTCTGGGAAGGTTTTTGTTATGTGCATCATGAAAACATCAAGCCAGATGACCTTAGAAGGA
>SDBS01005880.1_pt1 | contig 11931 bp, 10 predicted proteins | sample 2277091 | NCBI WGS metagenome assembly SDBS01 (sample SAMN10404972, study PRJNA504765) | marine sediment metagenome | isolation source: marine sediment core GS10_PC15, 163 cmbsf | place: Arctic Ocean: Southern Knipovich Ridge | collected 2010 | reverse complement strand
AGGATCGCTTTTAAGCTCAACCTTCTGAAAAGCATAGATTTACCACATCCTCTGGGTCCCGTTAACAATATAGGGTTTGGACTTGTAACTTCTTTGAACCATGGACAAGATTCTGCAAAAAGGTCTATAAGTAATTGATCGCTAGCAATATGTTCCGTTGAGATGTAATCAAACGGGTCTACAAGTTTTGATCCAATTTCTTTAGAAGGATATCGTGATTTAGTAGTAGCATGGTCAAATTGTGTTTTTATTTTAGAAGGCTCAAAAAGAGCAACTTGTCTATCTTCTTCTAACATAGAATTAATTAATGGAATGATTTCTTTTCTAAAACGTTTTTCGTTTAAATTGAGAGCTTTACGTCTATGATGTGAGTCAAAAAGCAACGAGTTATATAAAGCTATTAAATGTTCAGTAAACCAACCATGGTCGTCCTTTTCTTTTGAAAGAGGTGCGTCAAATGGTTTTAAAGAACCCATATCAATGACTTTCACCGTATACTCTTCTGAAAGTGTCCCTTTTTTGGGACTCGCAATCATAACATTACTAAAATGTAGATCATCATGACGGAAATTTAATTCTTTGAGAATATTTAGAACCTGACACAATTTTCTAATATAATTGATTATAAATGAAGGGGTAATTTTATTTTCTTGAATAAAGTTTTCAAGCGTTTTTCCCTCAACCCATTCTTCAATAAAACATACACACTTTATTTTATTCCTATCGGGTGTCTGTAGTTCTATAATTTCAGCACCGTGAAAGTAAGCGAACTCCTCATAGCTTCTTAAAATGGCTGCCTTGCTCGCTTCTTCAAGATATGAACGATTGATATAATCTTTATAAGTAACGAATTTAATGGCCACCTTTGTTCCATACTTATCGACTCCTTCCCAAACCACAGATTTGAAACCTTTAGAGGATACGAATTTCTTGGGGTAATATTTTTTGCCTTCTACTTCTATTTCGCGTGGCATTACTTCTGGAGAAGATAATAATCGTTTTTCCTCATCATCCATTATAATTCTATCATTAGCCATTTTTTTTCTCCTTAACAATTTCTATACATTGCTTGTCCTTTTAAAAAAATGTTCAACCGTAAAGTTTTTCCATTCAGGCATTCTTTCTGCTCTCGGAATAGCCCATCTTTTTTTCCAATAATTTACTAAATCATTAAATGGTCTATCAAACAAAAATGGACTTTCTGATTGTTGAATAACTCCCCTTAAATTTTTAACAAGAGGAAACAGATAGAATTCTCTTTTAATACCATGATATTCAAATGAAGATAAACCTAAATGCTTAAGACCTAGACCAATAAGTCTTAGCTTTCTTGACGGACCATGACCATAACCACGTGCAACATTAATGTCTTTGCTTGATAGAAATTTTAGGATTTCTTCATATAACTCTTCAGGAATATGAAATGACCCAGATCCTTTTGTATACCCAAGACTCTCTGCTACAACTTCATTATTATATTTTAAACGGTTGTATATACTACTTTTTCCAAATGCACTTGTTGTTGTAATAAATAAAAGATCAGGTTTTAATTTTCTATTTTTAATAATAGAAAAATTATTTTCGTATTTTTTCTTATATGCTTCTCTTATTTCATTGCAGGTTAAGGCAAGAGCCACCATTTTACCACCTATTAATCCATTATAAGGGGGTAAAGCTCCTACTCTTTGCGCATTCATTGCTCTATTAACCCAAATATCCAACTCATCTTTAGGTATCGCAAGTGCCTGATCTCGAACAGACATTTTAAGTACTGGACTTTGTAAAGAAATTAATCCAAATGGAGTATCATGTGTTGTATCCCATAATAAAAACCTCATTTGGCGACCATAAGAGCGCTGATATGGGATACTCCACCAGATCAAATTCCACCACTTAAATATAACTTCTTCAAAAGAACCTGATTTAACTTCTCTGAGTGCTAAAGAAATTTTTTCAGGATTAATTTTATTCCCATCTCTACAATATTTTTTAATTTTTTCAGTAGAATTTATTAAGAATTTTTTATGTAAAGAAAGTTGTTCAAGCATAGCAGTTTGTTGAATATAGCGATAGGAAGTTTTGTTATCAACTTCTGGTCTCAGATGAGGATTTATTTTAAATCCTTGCTCTTTTAAAACTTTAATTATTTTATTTCTTAATTTTTGTCTATTCATTTTTTAAATCGCCATTTCATATAACGTTCCCAGCATATACGAAGTTTCAGCGAAGCCGAAATTTGGGCAAACGGAATTGAGACAAGGGAACGTTTCATTTGTCATATTTTAAAAATATATATTTACCTTATTGAATCGCCACCAGCGGTTAAAAGAATTAGTCTTTTTCAATTTTTCTACATTATATTACTAATACGACAAAAGTTTTAAAAAATCCTTCTTTTTTTCAAAAATAGTTGGGGGATGAGATTACCGCGCTTTCTTAGAAAGCTCGCGATGATAGAGGGATAAAAATAACAAGATTTACTTACAAATGGGGAAAATGTGTAAAATCTGTGGGTAAACATCTTCTTGAAAGCCTTATATAGTAAGACTTTTCACTTACATTTAATCTAAGCCATTTTAAGCGCCTATTTTAAAAAATATGACCAATCACCTTAACCCATCTTAAAAAACGCGACTACGGCAATATTTCGCTAAAACTCTTATTTTACAAGGTTTTCAGCCTCCTTAAAATACGAATTTTAGTGCTTTTTTGCCTCATTTTCTCCCTATTTTAGAAGCACTAACATCATCCCATATAACAAAAAACGCAGAAACCCTTATATTTTCTGCGTTTTAAAGTCTTACCGTTTTTCCTTACAAAAACTGATAATCCTCGAATTTTATATATATTTATCTTCCTTACTTAGCTAAAAATCCGTTTTCTTGTTCCTCTATTTTTCTCTTTATTAATTAATTATTTAATCAATAAATGCGCCACAGAACCAGCATCATATTTTATTGTTAAAAGAACCATCTCCCCCTGATAGTCTTTAATATTGTCAAATTGGCTTTGCTTTATCTCCGATTTGTGGGTCATCAAATGGAGTAAAAGATGGTTTTATAATTTCAACCTTTTCTTCTCTCGCCCAAAGACTCAAGGCTTCAGCTAAAGGAGTTGTATAGGGTTTCTTAATAATTCTTTCACTGAAAGTTTCTTTTTCATCTGATTCAATAGTAGACATTTTTTCTTGAACGTGAGTAACTTTACCTCTGCCTTTTACTATTTCTAAATATCCTAAAGGTTTCCCATTATTAGGATCTATTATTTCTTCGGTACTTAAAATATATATTAAAAATCTTTGACCTATGCTTATTTTGTCCAATGAACCTCTATTAATAACTACTTTGTATCCATCAAGAACTTTAACAACGGTTGCAGGAAATGCTTTCTCTTTTTGTTTATCTTCATTTTTGTTATTCATTTTTGCCTCCTTTTTGCGTTAATTCTAATTCTAACAGGGAATAAGGAATAGAAGGTTTTATTTTTATCTTATTTAAAAATATTTTATTATTTTTAAATATTTCTTCTAGCTTTTCGCTATGACCTTCAAAGGTATAATTCAATAAAACTTGAATCTTATTATCATCTTGAATATTAAAAACTCTTCCAACCCCTATCAGCTGTTCATAGCCATCATTATAATAATAAAATGATACCAATATTTCGTTAGAAAAAAGATCTGAAGCGGTAAGTAAAAATAAATGGGTCTTTTTATTTTTCACAAAATAAGGCTCTACATAAATAACTTCTGGAAGAATATTTCTATTTATTTTAAAACTTTCATATGCCGCATCAAGAAAAACTATTAATAAAATTGCACAAATAATTCCAAAGGGAATAAATATTCCTAATGTAATTTGTTTATCGGGAGCAAAAATCCAAAGAGCTATTCCAGACAATAATGCCATAAATCCAATTGGTACACCTAGATGCTTGCTGAATCTTTCCCATATAAATCCCCAAAAACTTCTATTCATTTTATTAATCCTTTTAAATTTATAAAATACTAACATAAGGAAATATTTTGAGGTCGGGCTTCGCAAGTTGAAAAAATTACTATTTTTTTTACTGTTGTATTGTTTTTTTAGTATAGATTTATATTTATAAAGCGATTTTCAAAAATTATAATCAAAAAGAACAGAATAAGAAGATAATTAGATTACTCTCCTGCTCTGTCTTTTTACCTGAAAGATTCTTCCTATGTAATTAGGAGATAATTCTTTTAGTAAACTCTGTATGGGTTTTCCTAAAGTTTAGGAATTGCCCCGTCGGTGCTTTTTGTATAAAGCTCTCCAGAGTTCTGTCTGGTAACAGTCCTTTGGCCTGAAAGTTTGGATACTTTTGGTATCTTGCCTCTTCGGCTCTTTTTCAATTAAAGAAAAAGTCTCTTCTGTTACCTTCATACAGGTTACGATATTTAATTTTATTTTATATTTGTCTTTTTTATGTGGATATAAACTTAAACTTCACACTATTTAATAGACTCCCACGCCTTTACAGATGTGGTACTCACCTAAACAGACTATTGTCTGTCCCGGGTTACCGGAAATTTACTCTCATCCCCAACTTAACAGATGGGGAATTCCCGCTAAATTAAACAATATTAACCGCTGTAAACAATTTCTCCATTTACAATTGTTGCTATAACTTCAAAATTTGGATCTAAAACAGCTACATCAGCCAATTTCCCAACCTCTAGGCTTCCAGTGATATTTTCTATTCCTATAACTTTTGCTGGTTGGAGAGTTGCTGATAAAACAATTTCATGCAATGGAATATCAAACCATTTTTTCATATTTCTTATTGCATGATTCATTTGTAGAACACTTCCAATTAATTGCCCTTCGGGACCCCAAGTCCTACCATCTTTTACTTTTACAGTTAAACCATCTCCTATAGGTAATGTGAAAGATGTTAAATTAGTTCCAACAACTTCAGTAGCATCTGTAACTAGTACAATTTGCTCAAGACCTTTAGCTTTCAATAAAAGTTTAATTGCACCAGGATGTACATGATAACCATCTGCTACTAATTCAATAATAACATTATTAGAAGAAGTAATTAAAGCTCCTGCTGCTCCAGGTTGCCTATGATGTATTGGAGGCATCGCATTAAATATATGAGCAGCATAATTTACGCCTGCCTCTATAGCTTTTATTACTTCTTCGTACGTTGCTTCTGTATGGCCAACTGAAGGATTAATTTTTTCAGAAACTAAATATTCTATAACTTTTATTGCTCCCTCAAGTTCTGGAGCCAAGGTTATAATTTTTAATGAATCATTAGAAACATCAATAAATTTTTTAATTTTATCAACTTTAGCTATCGAAACATTAGGATAATTTCTGAACACAGGACCTTGACGTTTAGGATTCACAAACGGACCCTCCATATGAACACCCAGAATTTTAGAGCCTCTTGTTTTTAACCTAGAAATTTTTGCGGCACCTTTTAAACCCTTTATTGCTATCTCTTCTGTCGGGCCAGTAACAGCTAAGAGTAATCCAGTTGTTCCACCAGTAGCGTGCCCTTTAGCAATTCCATAAATTGCTTCGTCTGTACCAGCGGTAATATCTTTACCTCCTCCACCATTAACATGAAGATCAATAAAACCAGGACAAATAAATCCTGCTTTAGCATCAATTTTTTTGCAATTCTTTTCATTATTAATTTTTTCAGAGCCAACATATATAATTTTTTCACCTTCAATTAAAATACAACCATTTTCAATAACTTTAGTCGGTGTACAAACTTTTCCATTTGAAATTAGCAAGCTAGCATTATTAAATGTTTTCATCGCCTAACCTCCTAAAACAAGATTATTTTGATTTTAATTCGCTACTAAAATTTAAATGTTAAATCTATAAACAACCCGAGCAGGATTTCCAATAACAACAGAATTGCTTGGAACATTTCTTCGAACAACAGAACCTGCGCCAATTACAGTATTATCTCCAATTGTTATGCCATCCAAAATAATAACACCACTCCCTCCCCAGACATTTTTACCTATTTTTATACCTTTTTTTATTTCTTCTTGAAGAACATAAGGAATACTTGTATTTTTAAAATTGTGATTTGCTGCTATAACATAGGATAAACCAGCAACTCCTGAATAATCCCCAAATGTAATTCCCCCATGTCCAGCAATAACTGAATGGTGTCCTATTCTGACACCCTTTCCTAATTTGATAAAACCACCATAAGCATCTAAATATGCATACTGATGTATGTGTACGCCTTCTGATAAATAAATACCAATATCCTTATCAGATCTTCCATTCATTATAACACCACGTCTTATCTCACATGCATCAGAAAGATATATTTTGTCTGGATAGTCATACCAAAAAAATGGATCTATTTTACAATTTTTTCCAATATGCAAAAATATCTTTTTCAAAATCAAAGTATTTATATGCATATGCAGTAGTCGATTTAATTTTATTAAATTATAAATAAAATTCATAAATAATCCCATTTATATATAAAGTTTTATTTCTTTTTAATTAATAACCCAAGTATTGCATTTTCCCATTCTTCTGGTAAAATCTTAAGTCTTGGTATAAATTCGAAAGCACGCAAAATAAGATATAGAATTGTTATTGGAATTAAAGATATTGTCGTTGATATTGCAATAGATTGATCCTTGAGAAATGTTTTAAAATAATTCCAAAATGATAAAAAATCATTGTTTTTAATAGAATAAAATAATAGAAACAATAATAAAGTAAACAAAGGTGCAGATATAATTGTAAGTAAAGTAGAGAGTTTGGTAGCGAAAGAACGAATATTTTGTTCTTTATCGATTTTTTGTTTAAGTGATACTTTTTCTTTCTGAAGCTTTGTATTTTGAGAAATAGCAATTTCAAGAATTTTGAACTCGCTTGTAATTTGATGAAAACCTTTTAATGTTCGAATAATTTCATCAATTGGGTAAGATATAAGTTTTTCGAACTCTGATATTACTCTTATTGATTTGGCAGTCGATGGAATGTCTTTATGCCAATTATTATTTTTAGAATCAAATGTACTTTTTAGATAGGTAACTCCTCTAAAAATCATACTATCAAGTTTTCTAGAACGATTACTCAAATGTTTTTGCACTTTAAATAGAAGTATGAGAATAGATGCAGTTCTTGCTTCATTAATCCATTTTCCTGATGTACTTTGATTATTAGATAATTTCGAGCAAATAGATAATACATCTTTGACATAACCACATGACAGTAAGGTTTTAGCATAACGGAAAAGTCTTATTTCATCATCAATAGAAGGAATTAACGATTTTACTTTTGTTCTAAAATCAAGAATGATTTGTTGGTTCAGTGGTGTTTCTAACTCATTAAAAGTATCAATAATGCTAGCTTGTTCATAGAAACTAGATTGAGAGAATTTGTTCTGAAGCCACTTTAATGATTGCTTATATTTATTATGATTTTCTCCTAAAAAAATCTTATAAATTTTAATTAAAGCACAAGTAGCACCAACTACTTCGTCATAACTCCCTTCAATATTGTGAGGTTCAATGGTTTGAAGAACTTCATCTTTATATTCTGATACATCAATTCCTAGTTCAACTAAGTTTTCTATAACATCAAAGGTGTGCCAAAAGCTTCCACCCCACCGCCCATTTTGGTATTGCGATTTTATCCAAGTTATTGTTTTTGGCAAAATAACTTGAATGCTTTTTAAGCCCCCTATTCGACTTAAAACAGGATCGCCAGTTTCTGTACGACTAAAAAAAAATAGACGAATTCCTAAATGAAATTGTTCTGAATAATCAGCAAAATTTGATTTAATTAAGTCATTAAAAGACCAACCAGGATCAAGAATTATAGTATTATGAATTGATAGTAATATCTTACTGAAGTCTAAATTTAATTGAGTATACCTAGAAAACGGTACTTTATTAACTTCTAAATTTGATATTAAGTATTGAAAATCAAATTCTGTTCCTTTAGATTTCTCAACTACAGCTAAACATGGCTGTCCTTCAATTACATAACGAATTGTATTTTCTAGTAATCTTTGGTGTCCCTGCCAATCTAAAGGTATTGATGTTACTGCGATACGACCGGTAAAGTTTGCCCTAAGGCACATTAATAGAGGACGCTCCTCTTCATATGAATCATCTATTAATAATATATCATAGTTTTCATTACTTTTGGGTTGTAAATATCCTCGATATAGACTTCTTACAAATTCGTTATTTAAACACTGATTAGCTATCTCATTAGAATTTATTTCATAAGGATACTTATACAATATATGATTTGTATGTTCTTTCGGAATAACTAGTCGTCCCTCAGATCCTAACTCTTTTCTATTAATTGCAACAATATCAAAATCTTCTGGCAAAAAACCATACTCTGGATGATCTGTTAAGCGCATTTGGAAAGAAACAAACAAACCTCCACCTTGTTCTAAAAATTTAAGTAATACTTTTTTATTATTTTCTTCAAGTAAAATATTTCTTACATTTTGATTATTACACGCATTTGTCGCAATTATAATTCCATCATATCTGCCTAATTTTAATTCATCAAAAAGCTCTTGTAAGTTACCAATTGTAAATGAAACCCACTCATAGTTTATGTGTTCAACCATAGGTCTTATATCAGCCCATCCATAACGAATCATTTCACTTTCATTTTGAATTAAAGCAACTTTATACATTATAATTATCCTCTTGTTTTAATTTTTTTTTATTTACTTTTCCGCTAGGATATCTAGGAAGTTTTTTTACAATTTTAATTATTCTTGGTAATTTATAATCTTGAAGTTGATTTTCTTTACAAAAGTCAATTACTTCTTTAGTAGTTAACTTCATATTTTTATTACAAGCAATTACAACCTTAATAGTTTCTCCTCTTATTGAACTTCTTATGCCAATAACAGCGGCTTCTATGATACCTGGATGTTTTAATAATATTGATTCAATTTCTGTTGGATAAACTTTCATACCACCAGTTTTAATCATATCATTATATCTACTTTGAAAATAAAAATTTCCTTTTTCATCTTGATATACCAAATCCTGAGTAAAATACCATCCTTTTGAATAGCATCTAGAATCTTCTGGAACACCATTATAATAACCTTTTGTTACTCCTGGGCCTCGTATAGCAAGTTCTCCTACTTGATTAGTTTTAAGTCTCATTCTATTATTATCAAATACCGCCAACCTATAATAAATACATGGCTTACCAAGTAAGCCATCGGGCAAATTAAAATCAAAATCATAAGCAGCAATTGCAATTCCTGTGGTTTCAGTACTACCCCATACTGGTACCAATTGTACATTAAATTGGTCTTTATAAATTTTAATAAGATTAGTAGGAGTTAGTGAACCTCCGCTTTCAGCTATTTTTAATGAGATAAATTTTTTATTCCTTGCAAGTGTATGATGAGCTAATAATTGATAAAATGATTGGTTTGCCATAATGCAAGTTACGTATTTTTCATTTAAGTTATTCAAAATATTATCCATAGAATTATCAGACAAAACAATAGTTCCACCCAAATAAATTGACCGTGCAATTGTTTCATGTGGATGAATATGTGATGGAAAAAGGCATAAATGAACATCATTTTCTGTTAAATGAAGCTCATGTATTGCAGATACACTATTCCAATAAATATTTACATTTGTAGTAATAGCGCCTTTAGGGATGCCAGTTGTCCCGGAAGTATAATTAATATAAGCAATGTCATTTATATTAGAGGAAACTCTAGGATTTAATGAACTCGCACTATAAAAAAGATCTTTCCATAAAATAACATTTTTAGTTCTATAAAAATTATTAGATACAATTAAAACTCTTATATCACGATGGAGTCCTATTTCTTCAAGTAAAGAACTAATTAATTCATATAAATTACTTTCAATAATTAGCCATGATGGATGTAGAGTAATTAATTGTTTTTTAAGTAATTCAGTATTCGAATTAGAATTTAGAGGAATATAAATTAATCCTGCTCGAATAGTAGCAAGGAAAGATACAACAAATTCGGGAATCTTAGGTAAAAAGCAACCAATAAATTGACCCTTTTTACATCCAGATGCAAGAAAAGCGTTTGCTAACTTTGAAACCTGTTTATTTAAATAACTGAAATTCCAATGATTATTTTTCCAAACTAAAGCATCACTTTTGGGTTTCGTGAGAGCATTCTTAATTAACGCGTTACTTAAAGATATAGGACTTTTAAATAAGTCAAACATTTCTTTTGCCTTTTAATATTTATTTTTGAAATAGATATAAACTAATTTAAAGTAACTATAAATTTTCAATCTTTTTGGTTAAATAATTTACAATACTATTAATTGCTAAAATATTTGTTATATCCCGATCAGGGATTAATATATTAAATCTATCCTCAAGGGCTGCCCTTATCTCAAACATCGCTAATGAATCGGCATTCAAATTGTTTATCAAATGATCATAAAGCTTAATTTCATTAAGTTGAATCCCTAATATCTCACTAACTATTTGTTTAATTTTAATAATAATTTCTTTCTTTTCATACAAATTAGAATCTGACATAATATTAAACTCTCTATATTATATATTTTCTTATTTCACATTATATGAAAATTGATTTCGAAGGAATCAAATCAGATTTTTTTAATAAAGACTCTACATGGTGCTTATCAACTATAAATCTTTCTTTACCGTATATCAAATAATTTTCCCTTTTTTTGTTAGGTGTAAAATTTATAGTTAAAACATTGGCACCAGCTTCAAGACCTTTAAGTTGACCTCCTTTTTCTAATTTTTCTAACGCACTTACTGAAGGTATTAACCAATTTGGATTTGCAATTCGCATAATTGCAATAGTATTAAGAGTTAATTTTAAAGAACCAGAAGGAAATATTTTTAATGGTGTATTAGGAGCTGAAATAAAAGGAGATGCACTTGACATTTGTACATCTAATTCTTTAGCTAATAATATGTCTTCAGCAATACTCTCTAGGCTCTGTTTTGGAAGTCCTACTATTGTTCCAATTCCTACTTTATAACCAGCTTCTAGTAATAATTTTATATGATGAAGTCTATATTGAAAAGTTTGATTTCTTAACCACTTATGGAGTTCAGGATCACTTGTTTCATGTTTCATTATATAACTATCTGCGCCTATTTCTTTTAAATAACGATATTCATTAAATGATTTTATTCCTAAGCATAATAAAATTTCTACATTATAATTAAATAGCTTTTTAATCTTTGGAATACTTTCTCCAACAACAAAAGTAGTTTGTGGTGTTTCTCCTCCTTGTAAAAATACAACATTTATATCAAGTTCATTAATTTTTTTGGCAATATTAACTATCTCTTCCGTATTCATCATAAACAGCGAATTGATATTTCTATTTTCTTTTCTCATCGGACAATATTTGCAATTTAATCTACATAAATTAGTTATTTCCACAACACCTCGAAGGATAACCTTTTTTTCAAATACTTCTTCTCTAATTTTCCTCGCTTCTTTAAAAAGATTTTCTTGATCTTTACCTTCAAATTTTAGCATTTCTATTATGTCATATTTACTGTACATTATATCCTTCCCAAAAATAACTTTAATAATACTCTTAAAAAAATAAAATACTATTCTTATCTAAATTTCCTTATATTTGATATTAAATTTTCGAACTCTGTAATAATATTAATTGTCTTTGGACCATCACTCAAAGCTCTATCAGGTTCAATTGCCGCTTCTATCATAAGACCATCAGCTTCTGCTACTAACAAAGTCAAACTCATTGGTTTTATCAATTATCCAAGCACAATACTATAACTTGGATCAACAGTAATTGGTAGATGTGAAATTTCTTTTATAATTGGAACGATACTTAGGTCTAAAGTATACCTTGAAAAGACAAAGGGACATTTCGTTTGTCATATTTTTAGAATATATATTTACCTTATT
>SDBS01005879.1_pt1 | contig 11932 bp, 12 predicted proteins | sample 2277091 | NCBI WGS metagenome assembly SDBS01 (sample SAMN10404972, study PRJNA504765) | marine sediment metagenome | isolation source: marine sediment core GS10_PC15, 163 cmbsf | place: Arctic Ocean: Southern Knipovich Ridge | collected 2010 | reverse complement strand
ACCAGAAAAATATAAAACCCATAAAGCTATTAATAGCAAAATAATATCTATGAGAACATAATATCTTTTTTTCATAAGTTAATAATTTATTCACTAACTTATAAGGTTTGAGCTATTACTTTCTTTTAAAATCTAGCCACTTCTTTCGTTAATTATAAATCATTCTGTAAACTCTTTCATAATTTCTGTATTGTTTAAGGCTTTATAGCTAAACAAGACCGAAAAAATATATAAAGAAGCCAAAGGATTAGGAAGACTATATTCAATAGTATAGTTATTGAAATAAGAATGAGAGCTAATTAGTTGATAAAATAAAAATGGTAAGCTATAAACAACTATATCTAAATTTAAAAGAAGAAGTGGAAGAAAATAAAAGAAAAAATAATGAATTTGGAAAAAAAAGATGGTTCCTTCTTACAGTTTCTCAAAATTTTTTCCGCATTCCTGCTAGTTAATGACAAATTATAGAATTGTATGAATTCAATACGAAAGGTTTAAAATCTTGATACTTCTCTCCAATAACAGATGCGTGGATATTAAATAAACGCTCTGATATATCACAATAAAATATTCCATGTATTACATTTTCAACGTAATATCGTTTTCTTATCATTTTATTTCGATGTCCTGTCCAAATATCTCGTAAATGGGATCTGAGCCAATCTCTTTTTTTTTCAGTAACTACAATTCCAATTGCATTATATACATCGATACTATTTTGTATTTCTTTATAAAAGAAAAAATTTATTCGTTCTTTTTTTTCCCAATTTAGCTCTATATTAGAATTAGGTCCCCAAATCTCATCATATTCATCTTGAGTTTTAAAAATAATTCCTATGATTGTTCCTCTACAATGAATGAAACCCACAAATTAACTTTTTATTTTCAGAATTTAAAAAAGATCATCATCAAGATCTTCATTTCCTTCGGGAAATCTTCCGAATTCTTGTATGAATTGTTGAAGCATTTCACTCTCTCTTTTTGTATACATTGGATCCTCCTCGTAATTAAAAAAGCACGCGTTCGAATTAGGTGATAATTGCTCTTTCAATGCTAGACGCATATTCTGAGTTCCTTGAATTAAGATTATTTCTTGATTCTCATTTAAAATTTGAATAGCCCCTTCTGTTTCAGGAACATTTTGAATGTTTTCTGTGGTTAAATCTAACCATTTTTGAGGCGGTAGCACAACAGGCGAGATTTCAAAGCGTAAATCGCACTTTAAACATCTACTAGCCTCTTCTAATGCTAATTTCTCATCAAAACCCAACTCAATTTCTCTAAAACTATTCTGACGTTCGTCTAGTGATAATAGTGGCATTTGAACACGTAGTTTATTATAAAAGCTTTCATCTCGTCCCAAAAATGGATTAGACCCATCAAATTCAACAAGTATATCTTCTATTTTACCATTTCCTTCTAAATACTTATCAATCGAAGAAGCCACTTTTCGACCCATATCAATCGAATCAACTACAGAACTAGGGCTTTTGATAACTTCACCACCGGCAAAAATTCCAGGTAAGTTTGTCTCAAATGTTCCTTCTTTTGTTTGAATTAAACCGTTTGGTGAAATTTTCAAATTACTATCAGTTCCCAATAGAGATAAATCAGGGGTTTGACCTATGGCCATAATTACAACATCAGTTTGAATAGATTTAACATTACTCTCATTAAAAACTGGCTTAAATTGATTCATAACATCAAAAACTGAATCACAGTGGATAAGTTCTAAATTTGATGTTTCATTGTCGGTATTAATAATTCTTTTTGGACCCCACGAGCAATTGAGAGTTATCCCTTCATCTATTGCTTTTTGAATTTCCCATTCATGAGCCGGCATCTCTTCTCTACATTCTAAACAGAACAGTTGAACCTCTTTAGCACCTAGTCGTTGGGCTGTTAAAGCAACGTCTATGGCTACATTCCCTCCACCTATAACAACAATTTTGTAAGGAAATTCAAATTTTATACCAGTATTAACTCTTCTAAGAAACTCAAGACCCCACATAATGGATGGGAGATTAGAACCCTCAATATCAAGCTTTTTAGTTTTTTGAGCTCCAATAGCTAAAAATATTGCATTAAATCCTTGAGCTTTTAAGTCGTCTAGTGATAAATGCTCACCTACGACCGTATTTCCCTGAGTTTTGATTCCAATACTTAAAATATGATATAGATCTTTTTGAAGAATAGATCGTGGCAATCGATATTCAGGAATTCCTACGCTTAACATACCTCCTACGTAGGAGTTAGCTTCATATATTGTAACGGAATGACCCAATCTTCTTAAATAATATGCTGCAGTGAGTCCGGAAGGACCAGAACCTACTACTGCTACTTTTTTCCCTGTTGCAGGACCCATTATTAATTTAGATTTCCATATTTCATCATCCTGATCCATAGCAAAACGTTTTAGAGCACAAATGGCTATAGGGTCATTAATTTGGTTTCGACGACATGCGACTTCACAATCATGAAAACAAACTCTACCAAGGACGGAGGGAAACGGAGTTTTTTCACGGATAACCGCTGCTGCTTCTCCATATTTTTTTTCTGTAATCAATCGAATGTATCGTGGTACATCGATACCCAATGGACAAGTATCTTTACAAGGAACTAATAATTTTTCTCGTTCAGCCCAAAGAATATCTTTATCTGTAAGTGCTCCTGTAGGACAGATTTCCACACATGCCCCGCAGAATTTACAACCTGATTCTTTAAGTGTAGGAGCAATACTTCCAACTACAATATCTCCATTATTATAAACAAATCCTAACGCTTTCACACCTCTAACATCTCCACAAACTCTCACACATCGAGTACAACCTATGCAGAGCTCATAATTGCGGATAAAAAGAGGTTCATCTTTAATAATGGCCCGTCCTCGTGTTTTATAACGTGGAGTGTCTTCGCGAATTCCAATGGATTCAGCAATCTTTTGTAGTTCGCATCGTCCTAAATGTGAACAACATCGTTCTTCAACAGCAACATTTGTTGAACAAGGTTCTCTGCTGCAACCGTCTTTTTGTGCACAAATCAAACATGCATGTGGATGAGTTGAGAGAATATTCATCAATCTTTCACGACGGAAGGTTTGAATCTCAAGTGAATCTGTCGAGATGATCATATCTTTTTCCACTATAGTACTACAAGTTCTTTGTAATCCTTCCATCCCTTCTATTTTTACTATACAGAGTTGGCATCCTTGATGTTCTTGAGAATCATTACTTTTAAATTTAGAATTTCCTTGGAAAATTTTTTCAGCTGGCTTTAAACCTACTAGGGGTGGTAGATCTGGATGGGCACAAATACTTGGAATATAAATTCCTGCCTTTAATGATGCTTCTAAGAGAGTACTCCCCTTTATAGCATTAATCTTTGCGCCATTAATTGTGATTGCTATAGTTTCCATATTAAACACTCTCTAAAAAAAATTAACCATAAAATTAATTACTTTTTAATTGAGGTGTAGAATTTTATTTAATTAAATAAAAGATTAAATGTATACAATGTCTGAAAAATTGAACAAGAAGATCTGGGAAGAAAATACTTGGATGAAACAAGCGAATAATATCATTGAAGGACTTAATAAATTTCCAACTCATTCAAAGATTATTATAATAATGAGACATTCACAAAGAAACGAGCCAAAATTGGTTAACGAGAACGATCTTCAAGTAGCAAATATGGAGTTAACACCGTTAGGAAAAGAAATGGCTAAAAATTTTGGCGAAAATTTGCCAGTAGCTAAAACAATTCGATTATTTCATAGTCCTCGCAGCCGATGCAAGGAGACTGCTGAAAAAATCTACCAAGGGTTCACAAAAGTAAATGGAAATGGAATTTTTATGGGAGAGTGTAAATCTTTACACGGCATTGGAATAAACAATCAATCTTATTTGGATGAATTTAATAAATATAAAGATTATCAAGTAATAAATCGTTATGTAGCGGGTGTTTATTCACCAGATCTATGGCCTCCATCGCTAACATTCTATCAAAAAAGTGGTCAACAAATTTGGAGCCAAATTGAGATGATTTCTGAAGGTGATATCGATATCTTTATTTCTCACGATTTTCATATAATGATTTTTAGATTTGGATGGTTTGGTCTTCCTCCCGATGAGCGTTGGATAAATTATCTGGGAGGTTTTGCGTTTTCGATAATGGAGGATCACATTTTACTGTTAGATTACGGTAAATTAATCAAACTAGGAATCCCATATTGGTGGAAGAATAAATAAGTTTACTTTCAAATTATGTAATATTTATCCTAAATTTTCTGATTAAAGTAAAATTCGAAGGAAAATTTAGATTACCAAGAATGTTTTATTGCTCCAGGCTCACAAATTAGGACACAAGGTAATGGTTTTATTTCACCGGTGGGTTTACAAGGAGCACATGAGTATTTAATCTTCTTTCGATGTTCTTCAGTAACAACCGCAATAACTTCATCACCCAGAGGATCTAACTCATCTTCAGCGATTTCTAGAACGTTCACAGGACAAGCTTCAACACATTTTCCACATGAGTTACACAAATCAGTATCAATAGTAATATAATACTCTCCTGATCCATCTTTATACCCATAATTAGCTTTCGTCATTTTAGTTCGAACTTCCACTCTTAGGTTTTTTTACGTTGTTTTTCAACTAGGGCTTTACCAAATAGGGCAGCTCCAATTGCTCCGGCAAGTTGTGGATCGATATTAGGCTCAGGGGCTTTAAGTTTTAATTCCTCTTCGATTCTTTTGACAACTCCAATATTTTTAGCAATTCCCCCTGTAATAGCAAATTTCTCTTCCATTCCAAGTCGCAATAAAAGGGAAACTACACGATGAGCCATAGCTGAACAATAGGCTGCTAGAACCTTTTCTTTTCCCCAACCCTTCCTAAGCAATCCAACAGCTTCTGATTTAGCGAATACCACACATGTGCTACTAACTGGTTCTGGTTCTTCTTCTACTTTTAATGACATTTCTCCAACATCATTTATATGAACTTGAAGCAAATCAGCAAATACTTCCATCCCTCTTCCAGTACCAGCAGCACATTTATCATTCATGAGAAATGCAGTAACTTTTCCACGATTATCGATGCGAATTGCTTTACAATCTTGACCACCCATATCTAAAACTGTCCTTATCTCAGGACCATAGATAAAGTTAGCTCCTCGCCCATGGCATGCAATTTCTGTAATGGCTCGACCTGCAAATGGAACATTAACTCTTCCATATCCTGTTCCTACAACAAATTGGATTTTATCTATTGTAAGAGTGGTTCCTTCTAATGCCCAATCCATTGCATTATTAGCACTATCTGGGCTATTACTCCCAGTTCGCATACTGGCATAACAATAGATTTTACCATCTACCATAACTACAGCTTGAGTGCTAACTGATCCTACATCTACCCCAGCGGAAATGATGTCTCCGTCCTCCCACTTTATATCAGGACTTGTATAACGTGATTCTGTCCATCGCCAATATTCCTTTTCCGACTTTGTATTTGAGATTTTTTTAACCTCCAATTTTATTACGAGCGATAATCGCAGCTCCTAATGCTGTAACATATTCTGGTGAAACAAGATCGTTCGGGACTAAGAGATCAAATCCTAAATTTCTATTCATAGAATCGACAAATCCAATATTTTTTGCTACACCACCTATCAATGCAACTTCCCTTTCGATCCCTATCTGGCGAACCATGCTTGTATTCCTATCTGCAATAGCATCATGGACAGCCCGGACGATATCCTCTTTTGAAGTCTTTTGGTGAATTAGTGAAACAACCTCGGATTCAGCAAAAATTGTACATTGAGCATTCATTGGGATTTTTTTTGTTGATTTTTGAGAGAGCTCCCCCATCATATTAATATCTACCTCTAAAGCTCTTGACATTGCCTCTATGAATGCACCTGCTCCTGCTGCGCATTTCTCATTAATTCCAAAATCTTTAACCTTACCTTGTTCGTCGATTCGTAAAACCTTTCCTTCTTCTGCTCCAATATCAATCACAGTTCGTGCAGAAGGAAATAAAAAGTTCGCTCCACGACCATTAGCTGTGATTGTTGTAACGTTATCATCAGTAAAAGAAATCGCTTCCATTCCAGCCCCAGTAGCTGTCATGTGTTTTATCTCTTCCCGAGTAATTTTAGCTATTTCTAAGGCACTAACTAAAGCTTCCTCAGCTGATTTTTCCTGATCAAAACCACTTAAAACAGAAGCCATAGACAAAATAGATTTATCATTCAAAATGACTACTTTAGTAAATTTACTACCGGCATCCACCCCTGCAGTTATCAATTTTAACACTTTCCCCATTCTTTATTTAATATGATATTGTAATAGTTTAATTTTCTTACTTAAATCTTAGATTATTATAAAATATCTTTTTCCATTCCTATAGATTCCATAAAAGAATCTATACGTTGCATAGTTCTAGCAAGATCAAATTCTCTCTCATCGCCCATATTTCCTTCAAAAGGCATTGTTGGTATACCTGCTTTTTGAATCGCTAATCGATTTTCTGCAATTCCTAGACTTAAGCCTTCACACCCTCTATTATAATGCAGGAATACACCATCTACCTTCCATTCACGTGCAATTCGAATCATCATCTCAGATTTGAGTTTAGGATGATAAAAATGTTGCCATTCTGGTTTGCTTAAATTCCAATCAGCTAGGGCACGCAATGCTTCATCCCGATTAGTAATCTCAATATCCGGAATAGGTTTAGGGCCCCATGTGCCATCTTCTTTTACTTCCCATAATCCAATTAAGCCGAAAGAATAAAGACTACCTATTGATACACATCCATATTGTTCTAAATAGCGGAAAATTCGCAAGAATGCCCACGGTGGTTGAGTATCTGTCATGATACGGCATCGTTCATTTGGAACTGCTGCTATTCCCCGAGCTACTCTATCTTTTACTTCAGGATATAACTCCTTTTCATAAAAATCTGCCGTCCATTGTGCAGATTTTCTTAATGTACCGAGAACATATAAGGAATACATTGATTTTTCATCCAATGGTGCTGGGATTGCTTTATTGAGCTCACATATTGCTGCCCAATAATGACAGGAACGAAACTCATTATGAACTGCTTTTATCAAAAGCTCATCATCATAATCTCGTCCAGTTACCTTTTCGAGCCATTTAATTCCGTCATGCATTTGGTCTACAATATAGTTGATCTTATGCTCAGTACGTTCTTCATAGGGACCGACTGAAACGTCGATACTAAAGAGTGGAATTCCCCCTCCTTCAAGTTCATTTGCTACCTGATACCATTTGGTATGGGAACAACAGATCTGATCTTGCCACATAAAATCGGGCTTTGGGAATTCTTCACTATAATGTGGCCAAGCATATTTATTAATAAGTATAGAACCCCAGTAATTCCTCATGTAAGAACAGAGATCCCGCGCAAATCCTCTCGCTTCGGTTGCTTCTTGGCATTCTAAAGCAAATTTATCATTAAATGCGATAGTTGCTCCATAAGGTTCTCCAGTTAACGAATGAACATCATCTCCTAAGCCAGCGGGAATTGCATCGAAAGCCCAAGCACCTCCTGCCCAACGTAATCCTCCTTTATCATGAGCTTTAGCAAAATCTTCGTAATATTTCTCTCGAAGGGCTTTAGCATTACCCCAACATTTCAAATTTTCAGTTAGATATTTGGTTTCTACCATTTTAATACCTCTTAAAAAAGATCCTCCTCTCTAAGTATTTCAAGAAACGCTTCAACTCGCGTTTTAAACTGTCCTATAGGAACTGTTACATCAAATTCAAGGAATATAGTTGGGATTCCAATGTCATTCTCTAATGTTTCCTTGATTTTAGGGATCGTTAGTTCCCAAGGATCACAGAATTTTTGCTGCATTAGAATCGCTCCCTGAATATTATAGTCTTTAGCTAATTTGGTTATATTGTCGAGAGCCAACCTATCAGGCCATTCTTTACTTGGACATGGAGTACGTTTAATGTACCTCTCAGATATTGCAGCTAACAAATCTCCATTTATTTTTACTTCTTTATTAAAATATCGAGATCCGGTGCAGTGATCATCAATAACAATCCTTGCTCCCAAATTTTCAACCATTCCTACAAATTCAGTATCATCATCCTCAGAACCTATAATCATAAGTCTTTCTCCTGAATTATCAATATCTCTCGAAGGAAGTTTCTGCAATACTGATTCTAACTCTCGGCTATGTTCTTCCTTGTCTGTCGTTTGAGCAGAGACTACCATAGTCATTGCTTCCAGACCAGTTAGTGGTGGATTAGGATTTTTCCTGAGTTCATATATTTCTTGTAAAAGACGTCTATTTGTGTTCATGATCTCTATTCCTCGTTTAATATCATCATCTGTAATTATTTTACCTGTCCACTTTTCAACTGCTTTTTTGAATGTTTTTAATTCTTCTGTCAAGTATGGGATGGCATGAGGGCTCTGGACGTTCATTGGATGGGGCAAATAATACTTAAAATCTACAGGAATATGAAGATCCCAACTCGTATACGCTTGCCTAATGTGTAAACAACTCTGAGCAATCATTATTCCATCAAGATAATCAAATTTACCTTTCAAACCTTGTGCTAAGCAATCTCGGCAAAAAGGACAAAACATCGCGAAAATATGAGGTGCTGAGACATCTTGGGGTTCATGACTCCCAAGTATTCTTACGGGAAGAATATTTGCAGCATATAGAATCTCTTCAGGTACATAAGTACAAAAATATCCTATAACTTTACCACCAGTGCGTTCCTTCCACTTTTTAGCATACTCGTGGCGATTTTCGTACCAATCTTTAAACTGATTGAACATTTTTATAATTGAAAAATAAAAAGTAATTTTTATTTACATATCCACATAGGGAAGTCAAATAATTATAATTATAAATCTATATTAAATTATTATGATTAAATTCCAAAACGGGAAATTTGTGGGTAAACATCTGCTCCACATGAACCAAGGATATTAAAACTTCTACGCTATTCAATCTCAGCAAATAGATCAGATTTTGGATTTGGACACTGATATTCTTCTCTTCTCTTTGCCGTATAAACACCCATAGGAGTCCCCGGTAAAAATAGCCTTGGAGCTGCTTTTTCTAAAGCATCTAATAAACTAAACGTTTGTGATAAAGAAGAAGAATCTGCCATATCCCTATGTGATAATAGGATTGAAACGGGTTCTCGACATTCATATCTAACATTTAAAGCAAATTTTGTTATTGTCTCTGGTATTAACGGTTTACCTCGAATATGTTCGAAACTTGACTAGGTATTTTAGCATTTTTAGTATTTCTATTTTTGGCATAAAATTACAATGCGAATCCCTTCCCCTTTTCTCATCAGATCAAAAGCTTCGTTTATTTCTGAAAGTGGAAATTTGTGCGTAACTAGAGGTTTTAGTAGTAATGAGCCGTTTTTTACTAAGTTTATAATTCGGGGGTAATCAACCGGACGACAACCAAGACTACCCATTATTTCCATTTCTCTAAACATGACTCTTCCGATATCAAATCCATCCCAACGTTTAGGGGAATATCCTACAGCGACTAATTTCCCTCCGGTTCGCAGACTGTTAAACGCTTGTTTCATTGTGATTGGGCTTCCAATTGCTTCAATAGCAATATCTGCACCTCCACCAGTTACTTTCCGAATGGCTCCTACAACTTCTCGTTCATCTAAATCTTTTGCTAATATCGTCTCTACAGCTCCAAGTTGTTTTGCAACTTCGAGTTTTTTTGGAACTAAATCAACAGCAATAGGTAACCCTCCTGCTATTTTTACATTTTGAATCACATTTAATCCAATTCCACCACATCCAAAAACTACAACCCAATCACCTGGCCGTACTTTGGCACGATTTTTAACTGCATGATATGGTGTTGATACGGCATCAGCTATAATACAGCTCTCTTCTAATGATAATTCATTAGGGAGATGAACAATATCTTTCGCAGGTACCTTTATTTGTTCTGCAAATCCTCCATTAATATGATTACCGATCATTTGTTGATTACTACAGATGTTTTCTCGCCCAGATCGACAATTGAAACAGTAACCACAGGAAAGCACAGCAGGAATGATCACATGATCTCCTGGTTTGAATGTTGTAACATCCTCACTAACTTCTTTAACAATTCCAGAAATTTCATGACCTAAAATAAGTGGGGGTGGAGTAACAGTCGGAACTCCATGATCTATGTATCCTATATCAGTATGGCACACACCACACGCCACTACGTCAATTATAACTTTTCCTAATTCATCAGAAATACTTGGGGAAGGATAATCTTCTGTTAACTTAAATGGCTCTTTAACCTTTTCAAAAATAGCAGCTCTCATTTTTAATTTCTACACTTTTTCTAATTTTTTTAATTATTTTAAACCTAATTATTAATAAATTTAAGATTAATGATAAATCTTTAATTATTTTGCCAATTGGGAGGTCTTTTTTCCATGAATGCTTTGAGTCCTTCATTTGCGTCATGAGTTGTCATCAACTCTTTAAGATAGAATTCTTCAATTTGGTTAAGTTGAGTTTCAAAATCTAATCCTAATCCGTCATAAAAGACTTTTTTTGAATATTGTAATACGATTGTGCTTAATTTATTTAGCGAATCAATAAATTTGGTAAATTCTTGTTCATAAGATTCATTAGGGAAGACATGATTAGTTAAACCTAGTTGAAGAGCTTCTGTAGCATTGATTACTTCACCTAATAGAAGAATTTCAATTGCTTTCTTATTTCCAATAATCTGAGGTAGTACAAGCATGGCTATTGGTGGGAATACACCAACTTTTATTTCAGGCTGTCCAAATTTTGCTCTTTCAGAAGTTATTACGATGTCGCAAAACATGGCAATTTCACACCCACCTCCAAGCGCGGAACCTTTCACGCTTGCTATCGTTAAACATTTCAATTTATTTAAATTTCGAAAAATATTATGAAATATTTTGATCATTTTTGGTGCTTTATCACCCATATGGTCCCCTATATCAACTCCCGCAGAAAAAGCCTTTCCATTGTGATCAAAAACCAGAACTTTCAATGAATCATCACCAATAAATTGTTTAATTGCTTCATTGATTTGTTCCATCATTTTCATAGTCATAATATTATAATCTCCATTGTTGAAAATTATTTTCGCAATCTCCTTCGTTTTTTCGATTATAATTAGATCATTTTCCACCCTATTTTCACCCAATTTTTATAATTTTTTTGATTATTTTAAAGTTAAAAAAAAGAAGTTATTTGATATTTAGGAACTTTCCTATAATTTAGTACCACATTTTCCACAAAATTCGAAATCAGAAGGTAAACTTTTGACTTGACATGAAGGACATGTTATCGAAGGTGGACCCCATAAAAATTCTGGATGTGGACTCTCACGTACACCTCTATAGTTTGGAGGACGTTTTTCTACAAATGCAGACATCCCTTCGAGTGGTTCCCAACTTGCATAATGTATGGATAGCCAATCTTTTGCATGTCCAATTGTTTGATGCCACACAAAATCCTTCCAGAAATTTACTTGTTGTTTAGTATATCTCATGCATTCTGGAAATTTATCGATCAGTTTCTGACACAATTTATCAATTGCATCATTTAATTCCGCATAGGGTACTACTTCGTTCACTAAACCCCAATCTAATGCTTTTTTAGCGGAGATTTTTTCACATAAATATAACATTTCCCTTGCACGTCGATCACCAACCATAATTGGTAACCACTGAGTTGCTCCTCCACAAGCGACTGAACCTACTCGTGTCCCTACTTGTTGGATTGTCGCGTGTTCTGCTGCTATCGCTAAATCACAAGCCATCTGCCATTCATTACCTCCACCTGCGACAATTCCATTGATCCTCGCCACAGTGGGTTTTCCTATATTACGAAATACATCATGAGCTTCT
>SDBS01005878.1_pt1 | contig 11933 bp, 10 predicted proteins | sample 2277091 | NCBI WGS metagenome assembly SDBS01 (sample SAMN10404972, study PRJNA504765) | marine sediment metagenome | isolation source: marine sediment core GS10_PC15, 163 cmbsf | place: Arctic Ocean: Southern Knipovich Ridge | collected 2010 | reverse complement strand
CTCAAAGTAGGTCTCAAATCACACGACATAAATCTTATATGTATAGAAATAATATAAAACAATTAATTAATACAAGAATATGTAAAAAAAATAAAGAATTTAAAAGTTAAAATTTTCTCAATTTAAGCTTTTAATTTTTTTAAGCCATTTCTTCCTATATGACTAAATTTTTATCTAAGGAGATTTTTAGAATTTTATGAACAATTTTACTAAAAAGGATCTTTTATCAGTTATTAAAAATATTTCAAAATTTTCTGAATTAAAAAATAATGATGATGCGTCTTTTATAATTTCTGAATACGGGGGGCGACCATTAGGTTTATTTCCAAAAAAAGATTGTTATAGTTTGTTGTGGATAAATCCTAATATTAAAGAAACTATTGAAAATAGAGAAAGGGATATTGGGGGAGATCGATACTGGATAAGCCCTGAACGGGATTACTTTTACAAAGATCCTGAGAATTGAAAAGATTGGTTCTGTCCAAATGGATTAGATCCTGCAAATTATGAGATCCTTGTAAATGATGAGAAGGCTTGTACCGTATCTAGCAAAATTTTTGTAATGAATATGAAAACAAATCAAGGTTCTCAAGGTGAAATTACCAGACAGTTTAGTTTGATAAAGGAACCCTATTCTACTGGTCTTAGTTATTGTGGGTTGGAATTTTTGGACGACTGTGTTTTCTTTAAACCTAATCTAAAGATAAATGGATGGTCATTAGCGAATATTATTAGTGGTGGATCCGATAATCCTGGAACTGTATTGATCCCTACTAAACCTAATCCAAAACCGCTTTCCTACTTTCGAACAATCCCTAACGATAGATTAATAATTGGAGATAATTATGTTGGCTACAAAATAGATGTTGCTGATATTTATAAGTTAGCTATTCGTCCTGAGGATATTAATTTCTCAAGAAAAGCTAAAATTGGCTACGTTTTAAAAATTCCCCAATCTAATGATTATGGATTTTTAGTCAAATTATCCGATGATATTCCACGGGAACAAAATAACTGTTTTGATATTGCAAGAGACCAGCCAGATTCAGAGATCGGTGTTATTCAATCATATAACTCGGAATCTCCAGATAAATCTTTACTTCGATATGGAGAAATTGAACTACAATTAAAAATGTTTGAAACTATTGAAAATCGGTCTCACGGAAAAGCAAAACATCAGTTATTCGGTTATATTGGTTCAAAAGAAGAAATTCTAGACGTGATAAAAAAATACCTGGGAATTCAAGATCCAATTCTTTTCTGAAATATTTCTATTGAAAATATATAAAGAAAAATTTATTTAGAATATGCTCCTTCAAGCAATTCTAAATGTTTTACAGCAATTTCTTTCTTAATTTTTCCATTTGCACGATCACTTCGAATGTGCTCAAGTAAATACTCTGGAAAGAAGGTTTCCACAGCAATATCTGAAAATAAAAAGACCCATTCAATTTTTGAAGCATCATCTTTTATAATTTTTATTATCTTGTCTTCCGCTAGTGATGCTAAGAGGGCCTTAGTGTCCAAATAACTATCGGCAGGACTTTTTGGTAATTTGTTCATTGGATAAGCTCTTTCCCGAAACAAACTTATGAAATCATATTTATCTGGATTTAGCATTGAAAGTGCTAGGTTGGCGCTATCATCAACATTGGGTTTATACGTGGAGAAAAACTTCATAACAGCATCGAGATATGTTTTAGCCAGAAATTCATTTGGGAGATTTTTCCGAGCATTTTCTATTAGCCTATTCACGGGTCTTCTTGATAAAGTAAAATCATTAAGAAGGAATAAAAAGACATCTGAGAGACCTTCAACCCAATCTTGCTTTACTAAATTAGTTTTAGTAAATGGATCTAGTGTAAACTCAATATTAGAGATTATCTTACCTAATTTGTCTTCTAACAAGTTTACTAATTCTCTTCTAGATCTTGCTCGCTCCTGCAAAATCTCTAGAATTGCTCTACCTTTGTCACTACTATAAATTTGTGAAATTCTTTGTTCTTTTGACATATTTTTCAAACGTTCAAATAGAAATAAAGAATTCTTAAGATAACCTCTTAATTTTTCTATTATAGAAAATTTTTTATCAATATTTTTTTCTATTTCAAAAAGAAATTCCAAAATTTTTTCATTAATTTCTTTAATTATCGCTTCTCCGAACATATCAGGATCTTCTCCTAGATCTAACATCAAATTAATCAAATATGGTGTTCCAGTCCCCATCCCAGTAAAATGACTGGATACGTTAGAGTGTGCTTTTTCAAGCCTGACTAATACATTGCCCGATGATCCCGCACCTACAACATGAGCATAAAAAACTCGCATCATATCATCTAAATCAACATCTATCTCTTCAGGATATTTATATTCTACAATTAAACCTTGGTCATCTGTCCATTTAGTTATTATAAATCCTTGGGGCATTTATATACCTCCTATTTTATTTTTTTTAATTTTTTTAATTTTGTCAATTTTTTGGGGTTTAATAGTTTCAAACTTCAAAATTTCTATCTGATTATCAAAACGATTTCTAATAAGAATTTTTCGTTTTATAACTAGTATTGGTTTAGTTTTTCTTCCCTTTTTAATTCTTTTCCTTAATTTTCGAACTTTTCTTACAATTGGTGGATATTTATAATGTGTTTGATATGCTCCAAACAACGTAACAAGAGCAATTATTCCAGCAGTTAAGCCTATCACCAATAGAGTATAATCGGGGCCACGTATAATTTTAGTTCCCCCTCCTCCATCTCCACCAATTACAGCTACATCTGGCACAATAATACTATACGAAATAATAAGTGAAGCATTATCAATTGAGATGGTTATATTGTGATCCAATTTGAATTCATCTGCTAAATAAACTTGAATTGTAAGGTTTATATCATCCGTTATTAAAGAAGTGACATCAAAACCACCGACTTTTGCTTCTTGAAATGTAGAATTTGCTGTGGTTAATTTTATTGTTTCAGGATGAGGATTTCCATTAATTAATATTCTTATTTCTGAATTAAGTGAGGAAGTATTAGAAGTCCAATTTTGATTTATTTTATATTTAAAATTAAGGTTTGCATCATTTGTTATTACAGTATAATTTTCAGGACTGAGATCGGTAATTTTATTTCCATCCTGGTTCCATGACACAGATGTAAATTTATTTATTACTTTCTCATACGTAAATGTTAGATTTAAAGTCTTGATAAGTAAAGAATAATATGTATCTCGATCCGGAACATCATAATTATCCTCAACATCAATATCAATACCAAGAAAAATAGTAAAATTACGATGATCATATTCAAATATTCGATTTAAATAAAATTTCAAAACTTCTTCAGAAACTGATATCATATTTATATCGCTTATATCATGTATTGAGCCATAAGGTGTAGCAGCAGATAAATCCCCAAATCCTAAATCACGGGGTTCATAACTTGCTACTTCATACTTCACTTTATCTTCCAAATTTGAAAGTAGGACATAAAACTTAACGTGGTCGAATTCTGCTGAAGTTGGAGCACTGCTACCCGTTAAATTATCTTTTGGAGTTTCAACATTAATATTAGCAGTTGCATTGAAAACAGCGATTAAATTGGCAGAAGTGATAATATAATCTGACATATCTTCAGGCATTTCGAAAGTTCTTTTCCAAAGTACGCTTGGTCTATTTCGAGTTTGATTTCCTGGTACTCCAAAAAGATTATTACCTGATCCTTCCCAATATTCATGGGAAGCATTACAACCATATTGATTTATATCATATATATCAGGAAAAATTGATAACTCCAGTTTTTTTTCAGGGAACCAATCTGAGTCACTTGGTGTGCCATTGATACTTGATAAAACTTCCTTATCTCCTGTAACTATAAAATTTGCTGCATTATTACTAATATTTGCGTAAAAATCAGGATTGGATTTGTCAGTCACTAAAGAGTCGTACCAATCTTCCGTGGAATTAAAACCAGTATTATTCAACCATTCTTTTGCGCCAACTATTACATTTGAAGTACGAAGATCTTTATAATCTCTTTGGCTATTCGAATCTTTTATAGTTGTCACAACAGAGGACTGAATTAGGATTGGTAATACTGAAGTTATTAACATAAAATAAACTAATATAATAAATGCATATCGTTTCATTTATCCAACCTCCTTTTGAAGTTTGGTTTTTTTGTCAAATTTAGTATCTTTTGATTCTTTAATGTCAATCTCGCGTTTTATTTTTTCAAGTTCTAATATTTGATGCTTTTGTTCGATGAATCTTTTTGTAGTAAGTTCCTCTCTTTTATTTAATAACAAAGATTTTGTTTTTCTTCCTTTTCTTATATTCTTTTTGAGTTTTCTTATTTTTCTTACCATTGGTGGATGTTTATAATGTGCTTGATACAAACCGAAAATAGTTACTAATGCTATTACTCCAGCAGTTAAAGCAATAACAATTAGGGTATAATCGGGAAGGTGTATTATTTTTGTCTTTCCTCCGTTTCCTTCAGCCACGGCTACGCTAGGAGTATATATTTTATATGAAATATCTAAGGAAATATTGTCAATTGAAATTGTAATAAGTTGATCTAAATTAAATCTCTCTCTAATAAGCAGTTCAATTGAAATATTAACACTTTCAGTTGGAGGTGAAAGTTCTATATTTGCCTCTTCAAAAGCAGTAGTATTGATATTAATTAATTTTATCGGTATTGAGTAAGGAATACCATTTAAATAAATATTGATTTCAGAATTCTGATCAGAGGTATATGTTGTCCAGTTTTTATCAATCTTATATTGGAATTTAAGATTTGCTCTCGTTGCTTCGACTGTATAATTTTCTGGACTAAGATCACTTATTTTCGGTCCATCTTGATTCCAATACACAGATGTAAATTGATCTATTTTTTTTGTATAATTAAATGTTAAATTACATGATTTTATGTACAAATAATACCATGTATCGCGTTCCAGACTTTCATAATTATCTTCATTATAAATATCAATACCAAGAGTAATTGTAAAATTCCGATAATCACTCTCGAGTACACGATTTAGGTAGAAAACTAAATCTTCTTCATCAACCATTGTCATTATCGTATCGGAAATATTATCTGCGTCAATTGTACCATTAACACCTGTACGTCCCCAATCACCTCTTCCTAAATGAATAGTTTGATTATAAGCTATTTCATATTGTTCTACTTTTTCCAAATCTGAGATTAATACATAATATCGAACATGATCATACTCTGCTGCATAAGCATCTCCTCCCTCCCCATCTAAAATATCTGTTGGAGTTTCAATATTTAGATCTGCACTTCCATTAAATTCAGTAGTAATTTTAGCAGATGTAATAATATAATCTCTCATGTCAATAGGCATAGTAATATTTCTATTCCATTGTATAATAGGATTATTCCGACTTTGATCATATCCTACCCCTTCTCTATACTCATGATCTGCCCTACATCCATAATTATCAATTGCATAATTATCCGGGTTAATAGAAATTTCAGATTCATTTCCTGGTAGCCATTCGCCATTTTTTGGCGTCCCAGAGATGTTATTAAAAATTCTCTGTTCTCCATTTATTATGAAATTTGCCATTCCATTACTTAAACTTACATTAACATCTGTAATATCACCGTACGTTTCGTTATACCAAGGATATATTGGGGATTCAAAACCAGAATTATTTATCCATTGCTTTGTACCTGTTGTTACAGCTGAAAGATTAGGATTTCCTTTACTTTTGTAATCAACAGAGTCACCTGTTGATGTGATTAAACCAGATTGAAAAATGAATGAAAAAACAATATAACTTATTAAAATAATAAGAAAACTTTTTTTTTTCACTTCTACTTTCAAACCTTTAACAAGAATTAATTATTTTATTTGTTTTAAAGTTATATAAATATTTTTATTACTTGCCTAAAGTTAATTTATGAATTTTCATTGATAAGTTTTAAGATATATCGTTGTAAGATATTTCTTGCGTTTTTAATGTGCACTTTTAACAAAACCGCCGTCTACTTGTATTACAGTGCCAGTTATATAACTTGCTTTTTCTGATACCAAAAAAATTACCAAATTTGCGAGTTCTTCGGGTTTTCCTAGGCGCCCTAAAGGTATTTGCTCAGTCCACAATTTTTTCACTTCTTCCTCAGATTTACCCGTTTCTTGAGCAGATTTACAAATTAAATTTCTCATCCTGTCTGTAAGATTAGGTCCTGGACATACAACATTAGTTAGTATATTATCTTTAGCATACTCATTTGAAAGAGTTTTGGCATATCCTACAACTCCTAACCGGGTAGTATTTGATAATACTAAATTTTCTAAAGGTTGTTTAACTGAAACAGAAGTAATTGCAATAATTTTTCCATATCCTTGCATTTGCATAATTGGAATAACCAAATTTGATATCCTAATGAGAGATAAAAGGTTTAAATCAATTGATTTTGACCAATCTTCCGGTGTTATTTTATTGATTGGAGCTGATGGAGGACCGCCAGCATTATGAATTAAAATATCTATTCGACCAAACTTTTCCATAGTCTTTTCTACAAGATTAATTATTTGATCTTCATGCATTAAATCCGCAACTATTGGAAAGACTATATTATTTTTTATTGCCGAGATTGCTGTTTCGATTTTTTCTTTAGCAATTCTTAAATTTTCTTTAGAACGACTACAAATTACGACATTCGCACCCTCTTCGTAAAGACCTTTAGCACAAGCAAAACCTAAACCTTTACTCGAGGCCAATACTAAAGCTACTTTGTTTTCTAAACCTAAATTCATACCCAATTTCTTCTTAATATTCTTTTATAGTTAATTTAAGATATTTTTAGCATCCTTTTTAAATTGATATGTAAGATGAGATTTTAAATTTAGTTGACCTCTAATCCCTCCATCTTTTAAAATCTAGAAAAAATAACCTTTAAAGATATTAAGAAGCAATCTTATTGTCAATCTTTCACTATCATTTTTTGAAAGATTTCATTCATCTTTTAAAGATTATTCGCGGTTGAAATAATGTAAAAATGTTTCATCTTCTTTTCCGTAGTGTTTCCGAATCAGAGTCTTGAATTTACCAAAATCGGGGCGACTAAAATCCTTTGCTCATCAATCACACATTACTGCGCTTAGGGAGATCTCACAATCATTATGTAGGTTATAATTTATGTTATTTCGGATCGGCATCATTGTCCCTCTTTCACCTACCGCGAATAGATTGATATTATCATATATCTTATTAGTTTCGGGATCCCAGAAGATTTGAAGATAAGATCTTAAATATCCGCTCTCATTGAATGGGGAACTCTCAGGATTTTCAAAAAGTTTCTTATCCACCATCGCCAAAGCATTAACGAATGTTGAATCATCTTTAACTTCTACTATATGTTCTCGATTTTTCTCAACACCGTTTTCTGGAATGCGTAATAGAAATGTGATCTTTTTTACGTACATTCACCTCATAATTCTTTTGATTAAAAAATGTGATTAAATCTTATTAAATATTTATGAGAACATGTTAATGATGAGTAAAAAGGGATGTTAAGAGAAACTTACCTCAGGTTTAGAGATGTTGATTTAGTATCAATTTGAGATGTAAACAAATTTATAGAATTAAATTAAATAATTTTAAAAGATTAAATTGATATTTTAATAATGAGAAATTAAGAAATCAGAAATTGTGTTAAATATGAGTAATAGTATTAAGGATGATGTAATATCTCTCATAAAAAGATTGCCAGAGGATACAACTTTAGAAGAAATAATGTATCATTTATACGCAAGGCAACAAATTATGGAGGGTTTGCAAGACATTGAACAAGGAAAGGTTTATTCCCTTAATGAAATTAAGGAAATGTCGAAACAATGGATATTGAATTTACAGAAAGAGCAAGAAATGGACTAAATGGAAATCTGATAAATTTAAATGATCATATTAATATATAGATCTAGTGATATTATGCCTTCAAGATCAATATCAATAACTGAAGATGTTTATAAACAGCTTGATAATTTTAGGATAAATAATGAGAGTTTTTCACAAGCGATACGAAGATTATTAGAATCAAACTTAGATTTAATGGAATTAGCTGGAGCATGGAAAAAGATTCCTGATGTTAAGCCAGCTCTAGATTTATTAGAAGATACTGTTAAAAAAATTCATGACACTGAAAATAAGGATATTGAGCTAATTTAATATGACAATCTTGATTGATTCTAATATATTGATTGAATTCCTAAAAGGAGTGGCTCCAGTAGTCAATAAAATTAATGATTTTGTATTAAGCAAAATACCTATTTTTATATCAACAATCTCAATTTATGAGGTTTATTTAGGGATTGTTGCTAACTTATATTTAAAAGGAGGAAGACCTTCAAAGGTTCCAGAATTACTTGTTGTTTACGAAAAATTTATCTTAAAATGTGGAATTTTAAATTTCACAAAAGAGGCCGCAGAAAAAGCTGCGGATATTTATGCGCAATCTCAGGGAAAGGGAATAACAATCAAAGAAAAAGATTGTCAAATTGCAGGGATTGCGTTAGTCCACGGAATATCAGAAGTATTCTCTAAAGATGAGCAGGATTTTTCTAAAATTTTCGACCTTACGGGATTAAAATATTTAACAGAATGATTTATGAAATGTTGAAATAATTATTTAATATTTCTAAAGAATATTCTAAATCGATTATTAATCTTTTTTTAAAAAATTCCCTTAATGAAATTAAGGAAATGTCAAAACAATGGATATTGAATTTACAGAAAGAGCAAGAAAAGATCTAAATGATATTCATTTTCATTCTTAAAATCTTTCAGATCTGAATCAATCAAATTATTGTTGAATAAGTATGATGGGAGTGTGAGGAGAGATTAAAAAAAATGCAATTGTTAAAAAAAAAATGAAACTTTTCCCATTATTCTTAGGGAAAAATTGACTTAAAATACATCTAATTATAAAAACATAATTTTTTATAAAGATATTGTTTCTATATCCTCAATATAGTTAATTAATTTAAATTCATTTTAAAGTATTAAAAAATTAACAAAAAAATAAAAAAGAAGAGGTGTTTAATAATTTCAATTGATACGAAATCCTTCGACAATATACTTTCGAAAATTATCAAGTCTGAAAGTGGTATTAAGAAGGTTATCCTCGTAGATCGAACGGGTTTGACAATCGCCAGTGTATCTAAATTTTCTTACTTTCCAGCAGATGTAGATGGAATTGGCGCAATAGCAAGCGCAGATGGTTTTGCTTAACGCAAATCAGCGTATTTTTTTGCGCCAGTGAAGAACAAGGGAAAAATTTAGAATTAGGCGATTTAGATATAGTTACTTCGGAATTCAGTGGTGGAAAGATTTTTGCCGCCAGCTGTGGACCAAAAGGCGTATTATGTTTGATTTCTGATCCAGATATTAATATAGGGTTAATTAGATTAATTCTAAAACGTTCTGGCGACGAGCTACGAGAAATATTGGATGAATTCCTCAGTGAGATCCCAGAAACGCTTGACAGCGGATTAGACTTATCAGATTTGGACGAACTCACTCCAGACTAAAGATATAAGATTTTTTTAATCTATTTTTATTTATTCTACTTTATTTTAAATTTTCTTAATTAATTACAATTCAAGTTTGAATATTCTCAGTGAAGCTATTTCTTTTTTACAAGTTTTTTGTAATTATCTCGTTCCCGCCTTAAGATTTTAATATCTTTTTTCAAATCAATTATAGTTTCCGATAAATTATTTTGGACACTTTCCTCAGATGTAAGTTTGTTTTTTATTTCCTTCATCTTGAGTTTTAAGCTAGCGATAGTATCGATGTGAAGATCGTTATCTCTGTTTAATTTATCAACTTTTTCGTTTAATTTATCCTTTTCTCTCTTTAAGCCATCAAACCTTTTTTGGAGATTTATAGATTCACCTTCAAATTTTTTTGATTCATCAAAAATTTTAGCATTCTCTTCTATTTCTCGATTTATTTTTTCGATCTGTGTCCTTTTTTCATTAAGCTCTTTATTAAGGGTGTTTATTTCCTGATTATGTTGAGAGGTTATTTCAGTTAATTTAATTAAATTTTCATTTAAAAATTCATTCTCTTCTTCAAGTTTTTTGTATTTTAATTTCCAATCCTCGATTTCAGATGAATCAGAATGCTGTTCTGTAATTCGTTTTGTTAGTTCTCTAATTTTTTCACTTTTTTCTTTTAAAAGCATTTTGTAATCTTCAATTTCCTGTTCTAATACTTCCTTTTCCAGTTTATCGAAGCGATCTTCAAGAAAATCTTCCTCTGATTGGGTATTTATTTCAGTCTTCAAGTCCAGTTCTTTATTTTCTTTATTCTTTTCTGGAATTGGCTCTAATTCTTTTATTATTTCTCCAATAACTTCTTCACTGTTTTCTTCAATGGATTCTTCCCAATAAGGTTCCAAATCCCCATTCTTTAATATAATATAATATTCTTCTAAGATTTTTTTGAAATCGGGGTCATATTTCAAGGGTAACAACTCGTAAGCAATTTTTCTCAACATTCCTTCAAAATCTTTGGGGAGATTATCCCCATTCATCTCTTCGTTAGAGAATATTGCTATAATCGCATGATCAGGGAGACCAACGTACCTTTTAAAAGAAAATCCTGTAAAAAAGCTTGCTACGTTGAAATCTTTTATTTCCATTTGAAAAAAATTTGGTTCATTTACTTTCTTACGATGGAGTGTATATATATTCATAAGGTCTGATGCTTTAATTTTTAAGGTTTTAGCCAATTTTTTTGGATATGTTCCTTCAATAATTGCTTCAAATTCTTCATTAAACCTTAAAATCATTATTCCTTTCAAATTCTTATCACGTTAGATACAATACATCGATTATTATTATATAATCTCTTTTAATTATTTTAATTTTTTTTTGTTTTTACCTTTAATCCGAAAAATATTTACTTTATTCTCTCGATTTAGAAATCTGTAATAAATTTGATATGGATTTGCTTTGAAGCTATCTTAAAATTGTTAAAAAATTTGAGAGAGAACTTCCAAAGCCTTATTCAGATCTGTTGCTAGATAAGTTTGTTTAAAAAATGAAGCAAAAAAGGCCCGATCTTCAGGGTTAAAATACTTGTATCCAAATTTTTTCCATTCGATATTGCGACCCAGAGGTGCTAATATCGTAATTTGATTTTTAACGAGACTAGTGAGAAATAGGTTAATTTCTTCCTTTGAACTATTTTTTATTAGAGTTAATAGAACATCATCATTAAATTCGTTCCACGAGTCTTTAAATTGGAGACAAAATCTTTTGATATCTATTTTGTTTTCAGTTATTAATTTAGCTAAAGCATCTATTGCAATATTATATGAACTCAGGTTGTTTTGTTGATAAGTAGGATTAGATATTATTGTAGCCGGTAAGATTTTAGAATCTTGCTTAATTATGGGTAAATTATATTCAGGAAGGATTCGTATTTGGTTCAGTCCGAGTATGTTTTTAGTATCCTCAATAGTTCCACCAGAATCGAAAAATTGTTTATTAATAGTGTAAATTATTAACTTTTCTGCATGCTCATCTCCAAAATATGGATAATCGGAACCAAATAGGAGATATTCACTCCATTTACGATTATCTACAGATTCTTTTTTATTCGAAATAAACCATTTTCTAAAACTACTAAAAAAGTTTCCAGCTCCAGCACCGTGTAACATAGAAAGATCTCCCCAAGTGTTTGGTTGAACAACAGTATCATAAACTTCAAAATCATCTACATTCCCTTGAGCGAAATGGGCTATTATAACTTTAAAATGTGGTAGAAGGTTTGGGTGTTTTAATTTAATAACATTTCTTGTTTCACGTATTAATTCTCCTATTTTTAATATAGAACCTTTACCTCGTGTATCAAATATCACTGGCATAGAATGTCGGGCAGCTTCAAT
>SDBS01005877.1_pt1 | contig 11933 bp, 6 predicted proteins | sample 2277091 | NCBI WGS metagenome assembly SDBS01 (sample SAMN10404972, study PRJNA504765) | marine sediment metagenome | isolation source: marine sediment core GS10_PC15, 163 cmbsf | place: Arctic Ocean: Southern Knipovich Ridge | collected 2010 | reverse complement strand
AGCCGGTAGGCCACGAACGGCAGGAAGCTCCGCGACTGCACGATCCGCAGGAGCGCGCGGATGCTCAACCACCCGACGACCGCCGCGACGACCGTGCCGACGATGATCACATCCAGGTTGCCGGACAGCCTGTCGTCGCGGATCGCCTCGCCCAGCGTCAATATCCCGGCGCCGACGATCGCCGGCGTCGAGAGCACGAACGAAAAGCGGGCTGCCGCCTCGCGCGTGAAGCCGAGCAGCAGGCCCGCCGAGATCGTGACACCGGCCCGCGACGTGCCCGGGACCAGCGAGACCGCCTGCGTCAGGCCGATGAGCAGAGCATCGCGCAGGCCCAGGTCAGAGAGCGTGCGCTCCCGCCGCCCGGCCCACTCCGCGAAGGCCAGCGTTAGCCCGAACAGGATCAGCATCACTCCAACGACGACCGGCGAGCGGATCTCATCCTCCAGCCAGCTGTTGAGCGCGAGGCCGGCGATGGCGACTGGTACCGAGCCGAGGACGACGAACAGCAGCATCCGGTCGTCGTAGACGCCGGCGGACTCCATGCGGCGCTCTCCGGTCAGACGGAGCAGGGCGCTGCGCAGCATCTGTGTCCACTCGCGCCAGAAGAAGATGAGGACGGCGATGGTCGTCCCGAGGTGCAGTGAGACGTCGAAGGTGAGATCGTCGGCAAACTGCCAGTCGAACAGCTCCCGCACGGCTATCAGGTGGCCGGAGGAAGAGATGGGAAGGAACTCTGTCAGCCCCTGGACGATGCCCAGGACGATCGCGCGCAGAACGTCTTCCATGCCGCCCCTGTAGCATAGCCCCGCGGCCGTCTGAGAGCCATTTCGCCTTCGGTGCGCCCGTTCCGGTGACCGGAACAGAGGGTTGCTTGTCAGGTTGGGGGCCCGCTGCTATACTTCCGCAAACGGTCCACAGAAGGGGGACAATGCAGTGGTAGGAGAGACGGGCTTTCCGAAGTGCTTGAAGTGTGACGTCGGAGACCTGGTGCCGCTATCCGACTTCGGGAGCCAGGGCGCAGCGATCCACTACAAGGCCTGGGCGTGCACCAACCCGACATGCGGCTTCAACATCAAAATCCGCAACGGCGACCTCTACATAGGCGAGCCGATAACCGACGGCGCGATGCATCAACCGCGCGTTCGCTCCTGACGCGGATCCGACAAAATAAGGCTCCCAAAACGGGGGCCTCAATCGTTATCCGCTATGCTGTATAGATGCATTGGCGTATCGATATCTCGCCATCGACGTTCTTGTTGATGATTGTTACGAACCTCCCAGGTTCTCCGTCTTCATTACCGAAGGAGCCCCCTGGGCATTAGCAGAACAGTGGCAGGCATGCGGATGCGGTACCTCAGTCTGATCGCGGCCCCAGTCGCGGTGGCCGTCGCGCTTGGTGTGGCGGTGCTGCTGCATCTCTCATCCGGCGCCAGCCCGGCCCTGGCCAGCCACCTCTGCCCGAACACCGGCAGCCCCTTCGGTCCCTTTGAGATCGAGACCTACGAAGCCGCCGACTACCGCGATGTCTACGCCCGCACCTTCGAGCTGGCGGCGTTCAACGAACTCTTTCCCGAGCACGACGGCTTCGCTGCGTCGAATCTCGAGACCGGCGACCGGGCTGCTGGCTCGGAGCAGGAGCTGGCCCCCTACATCCCGCCGGTCGTCCTCAAGTCGATGGGCTTCCTGGAGAGCGGCTGGGCGCAGGCGAGTTACGTCCCCCTCGTCCAATACGGGGAGATCGGGCCGGTGTTATCCTCGCACGATTGCGGCTACGGCATCATGCAGATCACGTCGGGGATGCAGAACATCTCCGGTGTGCCCAACCTGGACCAGGCGATGATCGGCTCGCACTTCGGGTTCAACATCGCCCGCGGCGCGGCCATCCTCGCCGGCAAATGGAACCTCTCCCCGGAAGTGCGCCCCATCGTCGGCGCCCGCAACCCGGCCTTGATCGAGGACTGGTACTACGCGATCTGGGGCTACAACGGCTTCGCGTTCTCCAACCACCCGCTCAATCCCGCCTACCAGCCGACCCGTGTGGAGTTCAGCTGCGGCGCCGCCGACGACGGATTCGGCCACGACCGCACCCAGTATCCCTACCAGGAACTCGTCCTCGGTTGCGCGCAACGGCCGTCGGCTCCCTTCGGCGTGCAGCTGTGGGAACCGCAGGAAGTTCACCTGCCCAATCTGGCCGATCCGGCGTTCGCCAACCCGCTCAAGCTCGAGAACTGGAACCCCTGTGCCTACAGCCTCAACTGCGCCGCGATGGATATCCCAACGCCGAACACAAACCACCAGGATACGACCGTCCTTTCTTTGACGCGTGAAGAAGTCATCGGCGCGCCGGTGATTGGCCTTTCAGCGGCCGGCGTCAGCGTCGCGCTCCCACCGGACGCGACCTCGTCCGGACTCGCGTTCGACGTCTTGAACAATGGGACTGGACTGCTTGGCTTCCAGGTGCTCACCGACGTTTCGTGGCTGAAGGCGGCGACGTCGGTGGGCGTTGCGCTCGGTGACGACCTCGGTGGCAACGACGGGACGGTACAGCTGACCGTCAACACCGCGGGCCTGGCGCCGGGCCAGCACATCGGCAGGGCGACGGTGAACTCGCTCTACCCCGCCGGCTCACCACACACGTTCGTCGTCGACCTCCTCGTCGCCGAAGGTGAGCTGCCGCCAACAGTAACGCCGACACCGACGCCATCCGCACCCCCGGGTCCGCTCGCCGCGACGTGGGCGGACAGTAACTGCTCGGGCTCCGTCGATCCCGTCGACGCGCTGGTGACGATGCGCCACGACGCGGGGTTCGTCACGTTCACAGCCGAATGCCCCGGCATGGGCTGGACGGTGCAGCTCGTCGGCGGATCGCAACGCACCTGGGGCGACGTCGACTGCAGCGGCGATGTGAACCCAATCGATGGGCTCAAGATTCTGAGATCTGACGCGGGGCTGTCGGTTTCTCAGGAAGCGAGCTGCCCGGGGATGGGCGCGGCGGTCCTGATCGCCAACGGCTGAGTGGGCCCCCGCGTCAGGCCTTTCTTGCTTCACGTCATCGCAGGCCGCTAACATCAACCGAGCCGACGGTCGCTCGTAGACGGCCTGCCGCCGGCGCTTGCCATGGCCCAAGTACCACCGATACCGCGACAGCCCATCGCCACTTCGTCCGGACCGCTGGACCTGCTGCGCCACCTCGCAGAGTTCTGGCGGCGCCGCGACCTTCTCTGGCACATGACAGTCCGCCACCTGCGGGGCCAGTACAAGCAATCGGTGCTTGGCTACGCGTGGGCGTTCCTCAACCCACTTGCGCTGATGCTCACGCTCAGCTTCGTCTTCTCCACTCTGCTGCGGTTCGAGAGCCAGGGCCTTCCGTTTCCGCTCTTCCTGCTGGTCGGCCTGCTCCCCTGGATGTTCTTCGCGAACGGTGTCTCCTCGGCGACCGACTCCGTATCCGGTGCGATGAACCTCGTCACGAAGGTCTACTTCCCGCGCGAGATCCTGCCCATGGCGGCGATCAACACGAAGATCGTGGATCTCGGCTTCGGCCTGATCATCCTCGCCGGCCTGATGATGGTGTACAATCACCCGCCGACTGAGACGGTGGTCTGGGTGCCGTTGCTGTTCGCCATCCAGCTGATCTTCGCGGCCGGTCTTTCATTTCCGCTGGCGGCTCTCAACGTGTACTTCCACGACGTGCGGTACCTCGTCGGTGTGGTGCTGACGCTGTGGTTCTACCTGACGCCCGTGATCTACCCGATCGACTTCGTGCCGTCGAAGTACCACTTCATTTTCGACATCAACCCCAACGCGCTCCTGATCGACGCTTACCGGCGCGTGATCCTCCTCGACGATAGCCCGGCGATGGACCGTCTGGCGCTGGGGCTTGGCATCGCAGTTGGCACATTCGTGGTTGGGTACTTCCTCTTCAAGAGGATGGAGGCGGGCTTTGCAGACCGAATCTAGCACAGCAATCGAGTTTCGCAGCGTCACCAAGCGCTTCCAGCTGCGCGAAAGCAGCCTCCGTGAGTTCGTGCCGGCGATCTTCGGGCGGAGTGACTCCCCGCCGCCCTTCTACGCCCTGCAGGACGTCAGCTTCACCGTCAGTCGCGGTGAGACCGTCGGCATCATCGGCCGCAACGGCAGCGGAAAGAGCACGGCGCTCAAACTGATCGCCGGCGTCATGGCGCCCACAGAGGGCACGGTGCTCGTCGGCGGACGCGTGTCGCCTCTGATCGAACTTGGGGCGGGCTTTCACCCGGACCTTACGGGCCGCGAGAATGTCCACCTCAACGGCTCGATACTGGGGTTGTCTGACCGGGAGATCGATGGCCAGTTCTCGGCGATCGTCGAGTTCGCGGAGCTGCAAGAGTTCATCGACATGCCGGTAAAGCGATACTCGTCAGGCATGTACGTGCGGCTGGGGTTCGCGGTCGCCGTCCACAGCAACCCGGAGATCTTGCTGGTGGACGAAGTGCTATCTGTGGGCGACGCTTTCTTCCAGGACAAGTGCCAGCAGCGGATGCACGATTTCAAGCAACAGGGCATTACGATCGTCCTCGTCTCCCACAGCGCAGAGACGATCACGAGCTTCTGTGACCGCGCGATATTGCTTGATCACGGGCGGTTGGTCGCGGATGGGCCCGCCAAGCATGTCGTGGGCGAGTACATGGCGACCGTGCCCCACCACGCGGAGGCGGTTTGACGCCGCCGGGCGCCGATAGCTCCTCAGCGCCCCACCGCCTCTTCGCCAGTCTCACCTCTCTCCGCTCACCGCACGTCGCCGCCGTCGCGGTCCTTGTCGTGCTCATCGCCGCTTTCTTCTGGCAGAGCACGCTCCAGGGACAGGTCATCTCTTCCGCCGACCTCATGTACAGTCACTACCCCTGGAAGGCCTACGCGCCGGACGGGTTTTCGCCGGAGAACCCGTATCAGACGGACGACGCCGAAATCTTCTACCCGCGGCGGTACGCTCTCTACAACGACACCGGCGACGCCTGGTGGCAAAACGACTACATCGCCAGCGACCGCAACTCCTTCTTCGTCGACTCTCTGGGTCTCCAGTTCTACCCGCCGGCCTACGTCTACGAGGCGCTACCCTTCGACCTCGCGAACACGGTCTACACGCTGACGCTCTTGCTCGCCGCGGGCCTGGCGATGTACTTGCTCCTCTGGCAGCTCAAGTTCCCGTGGCTGGCGCGCATGCTTGGCGCTATCCTCTATATGTTCAACGGGCACTTCATCGTCTGGCTTGGACATACGTACCTCCCGGCGAGCCTCGGCGTCGTCCCCCTTATGCTGTTCGGCTTCGAGCGCTTTCGCGAGACCCGTCAGCCGGGCTGGCTGCTGATCCCCGCCGCCAGCATCGCAATCGAGGTCTACCTGGGTTACGTCCCGGCCTGGCTCGTGACCGGCGTCATTCTCATCGCCTACGGCGCTGTCCGCCTCGCGCCGACACTGTTCGCGCGGCGGCTGCGCGAGGCAGCGGCCGAGACCGCGGTCTACGTCGCTGCTGGCGCTGTTGGCCTCCTTCTCGCCGCCTATTCGTTGCTACCCTCGTTCACGAGCGCTGCCAGCAGCAGCTACCAGACGGGGCGCACCGTTGGCCTCGGCCACTTCCCGCTGGAGGCCGCCTGGACGAACCTGTTCCCCGACTACTGGGGGTCGGAGACGTTCTGGTTCGGGCCCTTCGGCAACCCGCCGGAGGTGCTGGGGTACGTCGGCATCTCCGTCGTGCCGCTCGCCATCGCCGGCCTCTGGCACCTGCGCCGTCAATGGCTCGGCTGGTTCTGCCTCTCCCTTGTTGTCTTCACGGTCACTCAGGTGTACGGCATCCCGCCTCTGAAGGAGCTGGCCAACCTTCCCGGGATCAAACAGATCGTCGCCGGCCGCTGGCTGTACATCACCAATTTCGCCGTCGCGCTGATGGCTCCCGCGGGCCTCGCCGCCCTCCTCGACCCCGACGTGCCCGCCGGTGAGCGGCGCCGTCTCGCTGCCATCGCGGGCGGCGTCCTCCTCGTGGCGCTTGTCGCCGTCTCCATCCTCTGGCTCGACCGTCGTGATTCCCAGTCCTGGGACTGGATCACGGAAGGATACGGCCTCGTTGTCTCGCCGTTGACGCTGATCGAAAGCCTGGGCACGCCGTTTCACCGGCAGATGGTGTTCATCTTGCTCGGCGCGGGGCTCGTGAGCGGCGCGTTCCTGCGGCCCCTGCTGGCCCGCCCCGCCGCGGCCGCGCTCTGCGCCCTCGCCTTCCTCGACCTGTTCGCCTTCGGGCAAGACTACAATGCGACCATCGCCAGGGACGATGTCTTCCCCGACACTCCCCTGATCGAGTTCCTCCAGGAGCAGGAGGGATTCTTCCGTATCGCCCCGATCGCTTCCGACGGACGTGACAACGTCATGCCCGGCAACACGCCGAACGTCTTCGGCCTCAACACGATCACCGGCTACGACCACTATCGCAACGAGGCCTACCTCGACTACCTCGACCCGATGATGACAGACGACGATAGAGCGCGCGCAACCGCCTTCGGCTACGAACGCGTCGCGCCGGACCGGGGACCGGTGAACCGCAACCTTCTCTCGCTGCTCGCTGTCAGGTACGTTGTCACTTCACCGGCCGGCCTCTGGTCCGCGCTGGACAGGCACGTCGTCAACGACTCGCCGTACACGGCCTACGGCGGCCAGACGCAGGGTCTCACGCTAAGCCTCCCGCCGGAGGCTGACGCCGTCGAGATCCTGCTCGGTACGGCCGGCCGTCTTGAGGCCGGCGCCGAGGTGGTAGTACACGTGCGTGAGGGGCCGGGCCAGCCCGATCTTGCGGTCCTGCGTCTTGAGACCGGGGCAATCGTAGACAGCTCGTGGCAGGCAATACCACTCCCCGCGGACATCAGCGGCCAGGTCTACGTGGAGGTGGAGGTACCCGGGGCGACGGCCGAGCGCCCGCTCATCGTCTGGGGCTCGGCAGAGTCACCTTCGATATCAACAGTGCGCTTCGAGTCAGGCTCGCCCGTCAACGGGGCCCTCACCTATCGCGTCCTGGAGGCGCCGGGGGACTGGGCGCGGCCTGTCTACAACGGCGCGGACGGCATCGTCTACGAGGTGACCACGGCCATGCCGCTGGCCTGGGGCGCCGGCGGGACGGAGGTCGTTCCCACGAGGGAGGAGGCGCTGGAGCGCATCGCCGATGATGACTTCGACCCGGCACAGACGGTGGTCTTCGCCGGCGAAGACGCGCCCGCCGGCGCGGCAGCATCCGCCTCCGGCGGGGTCTTCGAGGCCGAGGTCACGAACAACGGGAACGATCACCTGACCGTGCAGACCAACTTCGATGTGGACGGCTGGCTCGTGCTTAGCCAGCGGTACGACGATGGCTGGCGGGCCGAAGTTGATGGCGTGGGTGCGGAGGTCCTCCGCGGCGACAATGATCTGCAGGTGGTGCGCGTGCCGGCGGGTGAGCACGAAATTACGCTGGAATTTAGACCCTGGGAGTACGTCTGGGGCCAGCGGATCAGCCTCGCTACTGTGCTCCTGCTCATCGCCGGAGCCGCAGTGTACCTCGGCTGGCGTCGCCGGGCCGCTAGAGTTTCAGGCTGAACGGGTGGTCCACGTCGAAGTTCGGATTGTAGTAGGGATCGCGGTAGCCGGGCCAGCGCGCGCGGAATAGCCGCTCGTTCTCTTCCGGGTGCCGGTGTCCGCGCGTGCCCCCCTCGTGGTGCGAGAACTCGGCGTAGGGGGTGTAGATCACTTCGTAGCCCTTTTCCCGTAGCTTCAGGCAGAAATCCACGTCGTTGTAGGCGACGCTCAGTTCTTCGTCGAGGCCGCCCACTTCCTCGTAGGCTTTCGTCTTTACCAGCATGCAGGCCGCGGTTACCGCCGAGACGTTACGCACGCACTCGCCCAGGCCAAAGTACCCTCCGTGATCCAGATGCCCGGCCAGACCTCTCCCGCAGCCGATGAACACGCCTTCGTGCTGCACGCGGCCATCCGGGAACAGCAAGCGCGCCCCGACGGCCCCGACGTCCGGCCGCTGCCCGTACTCCAGCATCGCTTCGATCCAGTCTGGTGAGATCACCAGCGTATCGTTGTTGAGCAGGATCACGTATTCGGCGCCGGCCTCCTGCACGCCGAGGTTCATCTGGGCTGAGTAGTTGAACGGGTGAGGGTAATCGATCACCCGGCCATCGAACGTCTCAAAATATCGAAGCGTCTCGGTCTCGCGGCTCTCGTTATTGATGATGATGATTTCGTAGTTCGCGTAAGTTGAGCGCTTGCGGATGCTGTTGACGCAGCGTTTAAGCATCGGAGCGTGGTCGCGCGTGGGAATTACAATCGTCACCTTCGGCGCGCCGCTGATCTCGTACTTCACCCTGTAGTAGCCTCGATAAGGCCCGTCCAGCACCGCCGCCTTCAGGCCCCGCCGGTCGAGCGCTTCGCCCAGCGCCTTCTTTGCCGCCTCCGACGCGTAATCCTTCGCCCGGTCAGATGCGGCCGCCGAACCGGGGACTTTACGCCAGGAGTACAGCGGCCGTGGGATGTGGGCGATTCGCTGCGTCCTCTCGGTCACCCGTAGCGTCAGGTCCCAGTCCTGGCTCCCCTCGAAACCGGTCCGAAATCCGCCCACGTCATCGACGATCGACTTCCGATAGACGCTGAAATGGGTCACGTAGTTCAGGCAGTTCAGCAGGTCCGGCGCCCAGTCCGGCTTAAAGAACGGGTCCAGCCGTGAGCCGTCCAACTCCATCTTGTCTTCGTCGCTGTAAACGTAGTCCAGCTCGGGCTCCTCGTTGAGCAGCTTGACGACCTCGAAGACGGCGTCTGGCGTCAGGACGTCATCGTGGTCGAGCAGGCCAACGAACTCGCCGGTTGCCAGCGCCAGCGCTGCGTTTGACGCCGTCGAGATGCCGCCGTTCTGCTCGCCGAACGTCACCTTTATGCGGCTGTCCAGGCGCGAGTACTCCTCCAGCAGATCTCTCACGCCGGGCTTCGTCGAACCGTCGTCGGCGAGGCAGAGTTCCCAGTTGCCGTAGACCTGCCCCCTCACAGACTCGATCGTGTCGCGCAACCAGCTCACCTCAGGGTTGTAGACGGGCGTGACGATGCTGACAAGCGGGCGGTAAGTCAGCGCCTCCGCTTTGCGGCGAAGGCGCTCAGCGCGCGCGGAGGTGACGCTGTGCTTGCTCAGCCATATCTGGTACTGAGCGTTCAGGTCCATCGCCACCGGCGCTCCGTGCCTGAGGCTGCGCAGCAAGGCTGGCCACTCACTCACACGCACGGCCTTCTTTGCGAGCGCGATCGGCCCGCGACGCTGTGCCAGCTGGATCGCCCGCCGGGCGGCGATCATGGGAAGGTGCTGCGGGCCTCCTGGCGGTGCGAGGATTCGGACCGGCGCCCGCGCCTTCTCCAGCATTCGGTACCCAATGCTGCCGCGGATCAGGTTCAGCTCATGTCCCAGGTTGCCCGCGTGCTGCTCTGTTTCCATCAACCGCTGCTCCGCTTCCAGCAACCGCAGCTCCAATTCCTCAACTAGCTTTGACGTCTCGCTCAGCTCAGATCTGAGTTGAGCCGCTTGTCGCTCCTGGTCCCGCTGCTCCCTCGATATCCGCTGGACCGTCTCTTCGCTCGCCAAAGCCCTTTGCTCGGCTGCGCTGCGCAGATCGTGCTCTCGCAGACCAAGTGCCGTGTCCGCAAGCCGGCGTGTCGTAAGCTCGAGGAGTTGTCCCTGCAGCGCACTCACGGCCGAATCCCAGCCGGCGGCGCCGGGGTCCGTGGCGGTGACTCGTGCCTGGATCTCCGCCTCCTTCCGAACTGCGCCTTCCAGCCAGCCGCCGTCAGCCGCCAGGCCCACGATTTCGCCGAGGGCGACAGTGAGTTCCCGCACCGTCTCTTTACCCCACCGCTCGGGGGATGTTCGGTCCGCCAGGTGTATACCGAGCCAGAAGACACCGCGCTCAATGATGTCGTGGTCGTCGTAATCGTCGAGCCACCATTCCTGGTCGATGACCACAAGTTCACCGTGAGCGTCGACAATAACGTTGTGCGGGACCAGGTCGATACAACCGCTGCGCCCACTCGTCCGCACAAGGTCGCTCCACTGGCGAAGCCAGCGTTCCAGCGCCTCATCGTCGCTTTCGGAGAGCAGTTCGACGAAGTCGCGCCCGTCGATGAAGCCCTGATCTGAAACTTGCAGCGTGAGGTCACCGCTTGAGGCGCTCTCCGCGGAATCGAGTAGGCGCGAGCGGTGCACTTCCAGCGAACCGTCGGTCTGCCTCAGCCGTATCTGCGTGGCGAAGATGGCTCGGCGCTGCGCGTTGTAGAAGCAGGCGACGTCCCGCTCGTCCCAGAGCTCCGATGGCGTGGTTGCCGTTGCCATGACGAGGAAGGAGTTGCTGAAATGCGAGCCGATTCCGTCCTCCACGAGCGACCGCCAGAGCCTCCGTTCATCGGCCAGGTGTGGACGCGGGGCGAGCCAGTCCGGGCTCGGGAACCACGGGATCAGCCAGCCAAGCCTCTGCCAGTCCGGCGCCAGAAGCAGCTCCTCGCTAAGTACCGCCCGCGTCATCTTGTAGTCCGGGAAGGCGCCGTAGAAGCTCGGCTTGAGGCGGGAGGAAGCGAAAAGCGAGGCCAGCTCGGTCCGGCTGAAGGTGCGCGCGCTGCCGCCGTGCGGGTAACCTTCGATCCCCTCGAATACAAGGTTCGCGTGGTCCTCTGGCGCGCCAGCCAGATACTTCACGCCGAGCCGGTTCTCGATCGCGCAGACGATCTGGCCGCCCGGCCGCAGCAGCGACCGCAGTCGGGACAAGAACTCGACGTAAGGCTTGTCCTGGCTGCTTCCGCCGCCGGCGTACTCCAGTACGCCAACAATCACGATGACGTCGTACGCCGGTTCGGCGGGGATATCGCTGATGCTGCCGATGAAGATGTCGACATTCGGAAGGTCCCGCGTCCGCTCGCGGGCGACGCGCGCCCGTGCTCTCACGGGCTCGATCGCATCCACGGTTCCGCAGACCTCGCCGAGGTAGCGGGTGATCGGCCCGCAGCCGGCGCCGACCTCCAGCACTGTGTGTTCGGTAGTGAGGGCCAGGGAGCGCAGGATGTTGGCGCGGCTTCGCGAGAGGCTGTATCGCTCCGGCCAGTTGGTCGCCGACTTCTCCAGCTCGTCGCTGAGCGAACTCAGGTCCTCGGCGTTCTGCAGGATCTCGAGGAGGCGCTCCTCGCTGCCGTCGAGGTAGTCGGCCTCCGCTTCCGACAGCAGCCAGCAGCCGTCAACCTGTTGGCGGGCGGACTGACGGATCGGGGTTTCGGTTCGGGCGCGTGTGTCTGTCATCTCTACGTGCGCAAAGCATACGTCGCGCGGCGACGCTGGCCCAGCCTCTGACGGGGCCAGATTATACACGCGGCTCTTCTCATCATCGAATCATTCCAGCGTTTGGGGCGGCCTTAAGGAGTCGGCGGTGGTATTCTTTGTCACGCATGGGCAACGTACCCAGCGTCTCCGTAGTAATCCTCAACTGGAACGGCCTGGCCGATACTCGTGAGTGCCTGCACAGCCTGCAGGCGGCCCACTATCCCGCCATGCGCGTCATCGTCGTCGACAACGGCTCGAAGGGCGACGAAGCGACAACGCTGGAGCGCGAGTTCAGCGGCTTCATCGACGTCCTGCGCCTGCCGGAGAACCGCGGGTTTGCTGTCGGCGCCAACGCCGGCATCCGGCGCGCTCTCGAAGCCGGTACCGGCTACGTCCTCCTCCTGAACAACGACACCGTCGTGGCGCCGGAGTTCCTCCAGGCGCTGGTGGACGCCGCCGGCGACATCCCCAACCTCGCCGCCGTCTGCCCGCGCACCCACTTCTACACCCGCCCGCGGATAATCTACTCGACGGGCGGCGAAGTCAGCATCTGGCGCGGTGTGGCGACTCAGATCGGCCGGGGCCAGAA
>SDBS01005876.1_pt1 | contig 11937 bp, 7 predicted proteins | sample 2277091 | NCBI WGS metagenome assembly SDBS01 (sample SAMN10404972, study PRJNA504765) | marine sediment metagenome | isolation source: marine sediment core GS10_PC15, 163 cmbsf | place: Arctic Ocean: Southern Knipovich Ridge | collected 2010 | reverse complement strand
TTCGCAAACATCGATGATTTCACTATGGATTTTGGAGACATTTTGAACCTCATTATACACCGGGATAATAATTGAAATTTTTTTCGCCATAATTCAACTCAATTTCTTAAATCAATTGCATGTAATCTGGGTCTTTTTTTATATAAAAAGATTGTCAGTATCATGCTGATCAATGATATGATGATTCCAAGATATAAATAAGGGGGAATAAATTGTAGCCATATGTCATGCTCCCCTTTTTCTATCGGCAAACCGATGAAAGCAATGTTGATCAATTTAGGGTTCACCTTTATTCCATTTACTTTTACTTTCCATCCTCTGCTATATGGAATTGAGAAAAAAAGCATTCCGTCATTTTTAATCTGTATTCGTCCTTTTATCTTATTTTCTTTCAAATCGGTTAAAGAAAATTTATCTATTTCTTTTGATTGGATCTCACTTTCAATAGCTGCTCGACGACCCACATTTTTCAAATTTGGATAATGCTGATCCGTAACAAAATAATTCAAGAGGACTTTGTCCTTCTCTTCTGAAGAAAGAACGGCAAATTCACTCCGACTAATATATTTTTGATAAACAAAACCAAATGGCATGATATTCTGATTTTTAAAGACATGTACATTTCCAAATGTTTTTAGTCGAACAAACCCAATGGGTACATCAGTAATACCATGTGTGAGATAATATTTGACATTGAGCAATGACTGAAGTTTGTTGCGTTTTGATAATCCATAGCGATATGACGCTAATCTGGGGGAAGACCGGGAAAGACCCATTGTTCGATGAAAATCGACGATTGGCATAGATGAAAAGCCATAATAGGCGCTGGTTCCATAGTAGCCCTGAACAACAGCATCATTTAAATGGACCGACTGATAGCTTTTTTCAACTCGGTAAAAACCTGTATCCGTTTTTTTTATATAGTCTATTGCCTGCAACGTATTTTTATCAAAATACAGTTCGCCTCTTTCGATAAATCCTTTTGTAACCGGCCTGCTGCTCCTGGAAACAGTAAATGTTCCAAACAACGCTAATTCGGTCATAACTGCAAAAATCAAAATGGTTTTTAAATATGGTTTTAAGTGAGAATGATAAATAAATAAGAGGAGAAAACTATACATAAGTAAAAAGCCTATAACAATTAAAACAATGGTTCTATCCATATAGATTTTTTCCGAGAACCAGGTTGAAACCAATAGACCAAAAAGAAAAAAAATCGGAATATACAATATATCCTTATGATTAGCGTCTTCTTTAAAAAGGATGTCTAATGACCATGATGCCAAAATAATCATCATTATCGAATTATACATGATCGTATGTTTATAAGTGCCGCTGGCAAATGCGTTGCCGATCACCTTTACATACGGGAAAAAAAAATAGAGCAGGCAGACTGAAGCAAGTATAATAAAAGCGGCTTTTTTCCTTCCATGGACTTGAAAGAACAAAATTGGTATTACAATTAAAGAGATTAAACCCACATAAGCGGCTGGAGATTCTAAATAATTGGATACTCCTTTGAACCTTTCGAAGGACCCAAGAATATCATTTGAGATATATCTGAATAAAAAGGTTTTAATATGAGAAGAATTTGAGATGCTGAAAAGATCTTTCAACCACTGCATCATAGATGCTTCGTATATGGATTCTCCTCCTCTTGACGAACTGATTGCCTGATATAACTCCGGCAAAATATAAAATGCTCCAATAAGAATCCCAAGGGCAAACAAAAGATAAAATCGGGCAAAAATGCTAATGATCTTTTTAATGTCAAACCCGTATTCTTGAGTGATCCGAAAAAGCCCATAAATCATGAAAAAAAAGACGAGTTGGTAAAGCTGTAAAATTCCTTTAATGCTAGCTAATCCAATAGCAAGGACCATCAAAATCCATTTGCCATCCTGGAACCATCTCTCGAAGAGCAAAAGCATCAACGCCGTGAAAACCGCATAATTCAAATAATGATACCAGTGGCCGTTGATCATTGAAAATCCACTATAGGCAAACAACATAGAGCCGATAATCGCTGCGTGAGCCGATAGTTTTAATTTTTTTAAAAAAAAGAAAAAGAAAACTCCAGAAATTACCAGCTTTAGCAAAATCGAATAGACAATAGCAGAGGACAAATTATGCTTGCCAAACAGGATGATCAGTATATCAAATGGATTTAAATTGGCAATCAATGGGTAAACATTCATTCCAAGATCGTGACGAAATGACCAAAAAGAAAAGTTGCCGGAAAAGAGTCTTTCTGAACGGAAATAAAAATCTACAAAAAATTGTCGAATGGTATCATCAGCATAACCTGTGAAAATAAATACTTTCTCAAAAAAAAGATAATCTTTATATATATAAATACCGATTGCCGATAAAATGATAATCAGGATAAAGAAATCCCATTTGCTGATAATGTCCTCGTTGTTATTTGATTCGACTCTAGACATTAGGTTGCGATGTCTCATTTGAGAGCCCTGCAAATCGATTTTTTCATTATCGTTTTGTACTTAATTTCTTCAAAGGCCATTATATTCGTTCTTTACTTTATGCAGACTTACCTTCCAGCCAGTAGGCCAGGTCTTGGGTTTATATGTCGGGTCCTTTTTCCAGATTTGAATTTCTTCGCGCCAAGCTGGCCAATTTCGCTTTTTTAGTTTTTCTTGATTAAAGAAATAAATGCTGTTTATTATACCTGCCAATAATAACAATGCTAAAAAAACTGAAGATATTTTTTTGATCAATGTTTTTGGCTTAAAGTCGATGGAAAAGAAAACCATTGCCATGATTAAGATGTTTGTTGCATAGAAGTAACGATTGCCCATATTGATGTGTAAAAGCGCAAAATTTTTTTTCCCCGCAACCGCAAAATAGGTTGAAAAAAAAGATAGCAATAAAAAACTCCCGATCAATAAGATGCCTTTATGTTGAATCATTTTTCTTTTTAAAAACCACAGGATCATTGCCTGAATAAACAGCACACCATATCCGGCATAATAATACATTTCTTTTCCGTATAAACCACGCCTGACGTACTTTGAACACACTTCAGCCAAAGGAATGCTAAAAGGCGCTAAAAAATTTCTTATCCAAATGATAAGGCTAGCTGTTGCCAGATCGGGCAATCCGGACCGATCCGGATTGGGTGTTTGAATAAGTGCGTATATTTGTATGATAGAACATATCAGAAGAATTCCTGTATGAATAAAAGCTTCACGATTTTTCTTCGCCATGGCTTTGAATAAAAAAAGAGGCGTCAGCAAGCATGATAGAACCCCAGTTAGTCCAGCAACTGCAATTAAAATGCGATAAGCATATTTTTTAACATTCGATGAATATGTGTCATCTCCAAGCAAAATCAAAACAGATATCAGTGACAAATAGTATTGGCTCCCGTTTGTATTCAACCATATTTCTGCACTTTTTGGAAAAAATAAAACGATGGTCACTATCACTGCTTTTTTAAAAGGAGTATTCCATAATATCGAATTGTCATATATAACGATCATCACAACAGCATATTGCACGAAAAATGCCATTAGCGTGGTTATTAATGGGGCATGTTCTAACGGGATGATCCTCGATGCCATAAACGTTGCAAATCTTGGATAAAAAGCGTAATATTCTCCAACTAACGAAAAAATGACACGAATCGAATCTTGCGAATATGCATATGAAAACCAATTTCCTTCTTCTGCCCAAAATCGAGGAGTAATAAAAAGATTATAATCTCGAAAAATGATAACTACAAAAGCGATGAACATCATCGCCATGGACCATAACCGGTTTTCATTTTTTGCCGGGATAATTACACTAATCGATTTTTTATCTTCAATCATTTTGTCATTTATTTCAAATATTTTTAAAATAAAGTTTTTAAAGCTTTTCTAATCAACTTTTAATCAACATAAACCGGTTTGAAGTCATTTGTCACTTCTTTTTTATGAAGCTTCACAGTGAAAATAATTAAAATTATTTCTATCAGTTTGCCCGTTCTTTTTGAGACTCAATCAGCCAAAATAAGAAAAAGGCAACCAAATAGACGGTTAGACCCCCGAAGAGGACGGCTTGAAAACCAAACATGATGGAGGTTACCAGGCTAAGATATCCTCCTAAAACAGTAAAAAGCCCGTTCATCGCCCATGCCCATGGAATACCCCTTGGTTCAACCCTCCCAAGATTAACCATTCCAAGAGGAAAAGGCATCCCCATGAAAAAACCCATGGGAAATATCAATACCACCGAAACAAAGATACGAACAGGGAGAACAGCGCCGAGAAAGAAAGCAAATATTTGTGAATATAAACTAGTGAAAATAATTCCAAGTACCAAAATACCCAGAAAAATTATTTTCCAATGTGATTTTTCATGCAAATTTAATTTTTTTGATATCACGCTGCCGCATCCGGCTGAAAACAATAGAGCAAAAATAACAGTTGCAAATGCATACGTTGGAAAACCGATCAACTTAGTAAATATCTGAATATAAATCAGTTCGATGATAATAAATCCAGCACCAAGGCAAGAGAAGTATAGCAAATATAATGTCTTTCCCTTCCATTGCGCTCTGCCTAAGGGAGTTGTAACGAAAGGAATGAGAATGAAAATCAGAGAAAAGATCAATGAGACTGCTCCGACCACGAAAATACTTATCCAATCATAAGGAAGAAAACGGCGCATCTGATTATTTAAAAAATAAGCCGTTCCGCCATCAAGATATTTTGATTCGTCAATCTTTAAAAAACGGTTCGATTTACGGATCATATTAAAATGCGGCATATCATCGGTTCCCGGTTTCATGCGATAATCCGCCTTTTTGGCAAGTTCGGTTGGAAAAGGATGATTGAGAAATACCTCCGGAATTAAGTTGTTCTCCAGTTCTAAAGGATGAAAGGCAATGTTATAAGCGGGTAGCTGAGGCCTAGGAATCGTCTGCATGACCGGGTTTCCTGCCTTGGTGAGCCAAATCGAGAAGCCCTTTTCATATTGATCGTTATCTGAAAAAATCATTATCCGATATTTTTTATTTTTCCAATTATCAATCTCAGTAAATTTAAAATCGACAACTCTGTTGTTCTCAATCACATCTCCCCTTAATTTTTTGCTGGCCAAGAGATTTCCGTTAAAGTCAAGCAGTTGGAGCGTGACATCATAGTCGAGCCGTTCCTGTTGATGAGTACCTATCAATATTGATATTCCATTGATTTGACTTACCCGAGATGTGAACTCTGCTTGATACTTTTTATTTTTATAGATTCTTTCTGATGGCCTTGCGGGTTTCGGCATTTTTTGTATCTGCCGCGTCCGTTCACGATTCATGTAACCATATATCTTTTCAACCTCATCCTCCGTCCAAGGGCTCATTTTGATTAATAAGGTAGGCAGGTTATCCGGAATCCAACGTTCCAACACGAGCACATGCTTTGCAAAATCTCGTTTGCCGAGTCGCTCCCATCCCTGTGCTGCTGTTATAATCATCAGTGGGTACAAATGGTGATTGATTTGCAATATCCCATCATCATTCAGGTGCTGGAAATACTCCACATAAGCTTCAGCGGTTTGGAGATATACTGAGCTTAACACCCCTGCGCCGTTGGCAATGCTCGAACTCGTATGATTGCTAAACATTTGAATGATATCATATTTTTTATCTGTTGAACGTAAATACGTTCTTCCTTCTCCCACTCGGTAATCGACTTTGGGATGAATAAATGCTCCCCCGCTAAATTCTACGTATCTTTGTTTAACCGCATCCACCATGGCCTTGACCAAATCAATGGCATCAACATGTTTTGCCCCAAAAATTAGCGCTGTTTTAACCTCGCTGGAAGCTGCTGCGCCAATAATTAAAACATCTGTTTTGGTATTCTGTTTGAAGTAATGAGCCACGGAGTTAGTGCCAAAAAAATATTTTTCCGGTTGTTCTTTAATCCTTTTGTGATATGCACCGTAGTTTCCGTCAAACCGCTGTAACCAAGACCCTTGTTGCCCCCCATCCAGCGCAAAATTTTTCGACCTAGGAGAAACATTGAAGACATCCAACTTAGATACAGGATCCCATTTGATATAGTCGCGCATTCCTCTTTTTATCCACTCATCAACCCCCCTTTTGTTGCCATGTCCTTTGAATTCCAGATATTCATCCATGCTCAAAGGAAAGACCATCATCGCCAAAAGTAATGGCAAAATGTAATATAGGTGAACCATTTTCCATTTCGTTAATAAGAAACTTGCCAGAAGTACCAATCCGGATACCAGGAATAAAAGACCTCCCGGACCGTAATAAGGAATTAGGGGGACGATCAACAAACATCCAATCCCTGCTCCGACAAGATCGAAAAAATATAATCGGTGGCTTTCTGAAGAATAATTTGAAAAGATGATTGAGATGATAATCCCCACCATAAAAAACGGCATTGTTAGGGCAAGATACATCCCCGCCCACGACAGTACTTGTATGGTTATATACTTTCCTTCAAAATGAAGGTTGAATGGAAGCCAATTAAAGACCGGCAAAAGGCTCAGAACGGATAATGCGAAAACAACAGCAATAATCGGCAGCAAACGAATTTGATTTTCAAACTTATTTCTGAAGATAAAAACGTAAACTCCTCCGAGTCCAAGAGCGAACATCGCGGACGTGATAGCCATATAGCCCATAACCGGGTTAAGAATGACACCAAGAACCCGAATCAAACATAGCTGGAGCAATAAAGTGGAAAGCGTTATCAACCCAAGGCCAACTTGAGTCCGCCAAAACTGCTGTGGTAATATCATATATCTTCCTCCGGACTGATGATTCATCTATATCTTTTCAAATTACCCGTACGGTTGTTATCTTTTTCTTTTAACCCTATATTTTAGTATTCGATAGGGATTAAAAATATTTCCCAATATGCTTTGATAGGCTTCACAGGGTGTCCAGCAATTGGGGCAATTGAGATCAAATGCTCTTTTTTGAATTTTTTCGGAATAAGGAGAGTGAATGATTTTTCTTAAATCGAATCGGTTTTCACGAAGACTGCCCAGATTCTTGTTCCATATGGAGCATGGAAATACATATCCCTCGGGATCAATAAAAACTGAGCTGGTGATCGCCAAACAGTTTAGAGGTGAATATCCATATCGAATATATGTTTCAGACAAAGTTTGATATTTCTTCTCTAAGTAGTCGACCGGGTAAATTCCATAATTTCTTTTTGATCTATATATTTTAATTCTCCTTAAAAGTTGGCTACTATCTGCTATAGAGGTCGATGAATCTATATTTTGGTAATAATGTGCGGAAGTATGAAAAATATTCAGGTGAATATCTCTGTAATTGAATTCTTCTATTTCCTTTTGCAATTCATCGAAACATAACTGAAAATTATTTGAATTAAATGAGGATATTGTAAATCCGAAATAAACCTCAACGCCTTCCAGTTCTTTTAGAGCTTTATAGGTCTCGACCGCTTTTTCCCAGCTTTTTTTAATTCCGGTGAATTGATCATGGATTTCTCTGGTCCCATTCATACTCACGGATATAATGATTTTATTATTTTTACTATATTTCTTTATCCTTTCCGTTCCTTGGACGATTTTATCTGTTAAAAAGCCATTCGTCGGGAAATGAAGGAGCATCAGGTTAGAACATTTCTCAATTATTAATTCGCAGATATCCGGAAAATCTGCACGTTGCCAAGGCTCACCGCCTGTTAGATCAATCCATGAAAAGTAGTTGTTGTTTGTAATAAAGTGCTCTATTTCATCATACGAAAGATCTTGCTTTGCGGTTTTTTTCCATATGCCACAGCTTTTGCATCTAAATGCGCACAAGTTGGTAATGGAGAATGTGAGCTTATAGGGTAATTGTAATTTGACATAATTTGAAAGAATGGCTTTAGATAAAAAAACGAGATAACTTTTATATTTTTTAATCATCTTGATACTTTTATTTTTAATATTTGGTTATACGTTTAAAATTATTTTTGTGGCGTTTCATTTTTTAAATAAATAGAGAATCGCTGTATAGATATAGCGAAACCATACGCGTCTTAGACTGATTTTAGACTCTCCTGCCTTTCTTGCATATTCATGACTGGGTATTTCTTTTATTCGATATCCATAATGCAGGGCTTTAAACCCCATTTCCTGTTCAATCGTCGTGTGTTTCTCTTTTAAATTGAGTTTTAAAAATATATTTTTTTTTATTGCTCTGAATCCATTTTGATAGTCAGTCAATCGCACATTAAACCGGTAGTTTCCGAGCAGACCGATAAAATCGGAACCGGTCATTCTCAGGAATTTGGTGATATCGCCGTGTAATTCATCGCTTCCTCCTCTTCCTCTTGACCCGACGACCATATCCGCTTCATTATTTTGAATTGGCTGATATAACTTAATGATATCAGATGGATCGTGAGAGCCATCTGCATCGATAAAAATCAAAATATTTCCTCTGGCTTGTTCGGCACCCAATCTCATTCCGTTTCCTTTTCCTTCATCTTCTTGAAGGACAATTCTCACATGATCAAACGTAATTTTGACTTTATCAACCGTCCCATCGGTTGAATGGCCGTCGACTAAAATAATTTCAGAATTGGGTATGTTGCTTTCATAGATGGACTGAATTACATCGCAAACCGACAATGCTTCATTTTTGGTTGGAATGACTATGGAAACCTTCACCTCCTCATCCGATACTTTCATTGGTGTTCCTCCATCAATGTCGTAAGATATTAAAAAACCGAATCCGGCCGGTTGATAAAAAAGAGAACCATTCAATTAAAATAGGAGATAATCAAAATTAGCTGTTAAACCGGAAAAGATCATTCTCTTTTGACGATTTTCATCGTGCAATAGGCAGAAAAGGATAAAGGAAAGAAGGCAGGGAAATAAGACATTTCGATATTTTTATATCTTTGCTTTGCTGCGCTGATTATTTCAATATGATTAGAAACATGTTCTTCTTCCAATTTCGCATTTGGCAGTAATTTGTAAGATATTTTAAAAATAGTATCAGTAATAACATTTTTTACAGGAAATCCCAAAACGATAATTGCATTTTTTTGAGCAACCCTGTTTATCTCACTAAATGCTCTATCTAAATCACTGACATGTTCTATTACACTAACAGATATGATACAGTTAAAAACCTCAGAATCAAATGGAAGATGAGTAATCGAACCTTCATAAAGATAGGCGTTTATCTTCTCCTTATCAATCATGCTTTTGACTAAATGCATTTTTCGGTGAATATCCATCGCATATAAATTTTTGCATTTTGTTTCAAGCTCTTTCAGAAATATGCCGGATCCGCAGCCGATGTCCAGAAGCCGAGCATATTTATTATTTTGAATCATAGAACCAACCATATCCAATCTCTTTTTATAAAAACCGCTAGATATCGGCAGGTAATAAAATTTTAAGGGATCAGCGATTTCTGTCGGATTAATATTTTTTTTCTCAGGAAGGCGCATGGGTGGTGTTCTTGATTTGGTTGTTTAATTTAAATAATCTTACTGGTTTTCCTTTAATGAAATATGTTTTCATCAATTTTGCATCTTGCATAATTTTGGGGTATGCTCTTCGAAGGAAACGCAGTTCCTCGCGGTTGTTACCATCCCATAAAAACAAATGTGTCACAGGATATTTTTTAAAGGTATCTCTATAGTTAAACCAATTATTACCCACATAAAGTGCTTTATGCTTATTTTCTATCGTCGCTAACGGAGACCATAGTCCTGCGATATATGCCTGATCTAATATTTTACCTAGCTCCCTAGAGGTTTCTATAACCGTGTATTTAGGATTTGCAGCCCACTTCATATACCCAGACACATTATGATACATGCTCAATAGGATTAATGAAACCACGGTTGATCGAAAAAAAATAGTAAGTGCTCCATTTCCTGGCGGTGAGGAGACCCTCATGATTACCTTCTTTATGAAGTAATACATGATGAATAATAAAATCACGCCGCCTAAAACTAAAGAGCCGAGCTCCAGTGTTTTTTGAAAACTGATGAGGCGCTTAAAAAAAAGATTGATCCAGAAAAAATAAACAACGCACAGAGATATGGTTCGCAATAGGGTTGCTTTATTAAACACTATCTTTTTTTGATATATGTAATCCCATATTTTATTCAGCGCTATCGATGAGAGAATACACATTGCTGGAATCAGAGGAATAAAATATCTGAGTGGACGATAATTTAATCCGTTGAGCCCGACATACCCACCGATGAGCCACAAAAAAGCAAGCATTTCTATTGGTATTACTTTTCTCCAATTGCGAAAAAAAGCATAGATAAAGAAGGGAATAAAAAGCCAGCTGATAATCAACTCAATTGGAGAAGCGGCCATATACTTCGCAAAAGTAAAAGAACTTAAATTGTGCCAAAATCGCTCAAAACCATGAGGCACTGCCAAACGAGACCAACTGGAACCTACCCGAGCAAATTCCAATCGATTGGGTGAAAAAAAGAATATATACCATCCTATATATGAGATGGTTAATCCGCTGATGTAATAAGTCATTTGTGAAAAGGAGTTTTTAAGGTTTTTCTCGATTACATATTTTTGAAAAACCGCATATCCGAGCGAAATAAAGACCGAAAGAATAAAATAGATCGCTGACGCCTTAGTTACATAGCATGCAAATGAACTTATACCTGCAAAAAAAAGAATGGGGGGTTTTTGCAGTCCTTTTTGCCAGAGATACAGGGTAAGTGCCATCGGAAAGAATAAAAATGTGTCATTAAGGCCTAATCGGTTGTACATTAAAAAAATATAATTAATACCCAACAATACGATCGTTATGAACGCCGTCCTTGGCCCACTGGATTGTTTTAAGGCGAGATATAACAGGAAAAAGCCAATCAAAACAGCAATGATATTGACACTTCTGAGTTGAATTAGACCCACCCCGGCCATTATAAAGGATACATATTCAAATAGGGTTAAAATTGGGTTATATATTAACGGGTTCCATTCATCGGTTATCCATGTGCCGAAAAGCACCTTATTTCTGGCATTATGTGCGAGAGCGGTTTCATCTCCGAATAATCCCCCACTTGAACTTAAATGGATAGGCGGATCCACATCAAGGTTATACAAACGGGTCCCGGCAATATATAAAAAGATAAGAATAATATACCAGTGCCTTGCTAAAAATAGCAGCAATTCTTTAAGATTCCGTCGTTTTAAATAAGTCGTTGCTCTGGTTTTAATATTGTTATTCATCATCAAAAAGATGGGGAAAAGTTATTCTAAATTTCCTGTATATTGACCCAGCTTATTCAAATAGCTCCAGAAAATGTCGTTGCTTGTTTCTGACCATCTGTGTCTTTTGGGTGGAAGATCTTTCAATAAAGCCACTTTATAGTTATGCGCTTTATATAATTTTGCAGTTTCAAGACAAATCTTGATTAGATTTTTGTAATCACCTTTCGTATAGCCAATCAGCACCCCGAATTTGGGCCCCATGACACGGGGTTTTAAATATCGCAAATCATCATAAATTGATCCTTGCGAATGTGCTAAGATCGAATTATACAATTCTGGCCTTCGATTCGCGAGATGAAAAGAAAGCACTGCTCCGGCAGATAAACCCGCTAAAAATATCTTTTTTTTCGAAATTGAATATTTTTCAATTACGACGTCAATTATTTTCTCAATGCCATCCATCTCAAGGTCAAGAGGGGACCAGCCTTTGCTCATACAGTTATGGAACTTATACTCGTATCTTGCTTCAGGAACAAGAAGGGCAATCTTGTTCAATTTACTAAATTCTATAAGACCGGTTTCCTCTACCGGGCTGCCTGTATAATTTCTCAATCCTGGATATTTCTTGAAACATTCAGATCTGACCCCGTGAAAATAAACCAACAACGGAATATCCATTCTCTTTTGAACCTCTGGCAGATAAAGCTTGTATTCTCTGTTATTACCTTGTTGATC
>SDBS01005875.1_pt1 | contig 11937 bp, 11 predicted proteins | sample 2277091 | NCBI WGS metagenome assembly SDBS01 (sample SAMN10404972, study PRJNA504765) | marine sediment metagenome | isolation source: marine sediment core GS10_PC15, 163 cmbsf | place: Arctic Ocean: Southern Knipovich Ridge | collected 2010 | reverse complement strand
CTACGGTAGGAATAAACGAAGAAGTAATCCGAAGATGCGTCCAATCACAAGAAGAGGAAGAAACAGAACAAGCAAAGCTTGAGTTTTGAACGTACCACGCCTGCAAAGGCGTGGGAATCGATTCAAAGAATATTATTTTTAATTATGGCAGTATTGTTAATAATACCTAATATTTTTGTAAGTTTTATTGGGTTAATTGGTTTAGCCTTAGTATTGTTTTTAAATAGGGTAAAAAGAAATAACGATAAGGTTAGCTCATAATGGATTACAGGCCCTTAATTTACACAAACAGCAATCAGTTTCTAATAATTGTGATTACCAGAAGCATTGATTGAATCGGCATAAATATTTATTGAGGAAAAATAATTCTGAATTAATTTTTGTTTAGACCATAATAGGTGCGATTTACAAAATATTTTTTATAATTGATGCAGATATAACGTTTTGTAATTTGCCCAAACTAATCAGAGCAGTTCTTTATAGTGCGTCATGTCCCTGAAAACAAGGTATCCGAAAATTATAAAACGTAGTGCCAAGTGCAGTTTTGAACCTGCCAGCAAGATGGGCTTCTCGCCCTGATAGATATGCAGTGGATCTTTCAGATGAGTGTACCAGTATGTCTCAGCTGATCAGAGACTTTCAAAAAGAACATAATATCATTGTCCCTACCCCGGGTACTGTGCTTGATACCGGATGCAGTATGACGTTCAAGCTGTTTCCAGTCGGGGAGCTCTTTCTTAACTTCTTCAAAGGTGGTGTTGTTAAAATGCTCAAGTGACCAATGGCCCTTATATATTGGTAGAACAAGATTTATTTATATGAAAAAACTCATATTAGGAAAAGGAGGTAATTTAGATTAAAAATAATATGAATTTTAAAGGCATGATAGAAGAAAAAGAGATTGTTAAATTGCTGGGAGATTTAATCAAAATAAATAGTGTTAATCCTTTAGATGAAACAACAGCCAAGGGAGAAACGGAATTAGCTTTTTTTATCAGGGATTATTTTAAAAATATAGGCATTAAATCTGTCCTCTATCCCATTGTAAATGAACGTCCAAACGTAGTAAGTATCATTGAAGGTAAAAAAGGAGGTAAAAACCTAGTTCTTTCAGCACATATGGATACAGTTCAAGTAAGTAATATGACCATAGATCCCTTTTCACCAAAAATAAAAGAAGGTAGAATGTTTGGTAGAGGTGCCTCTGACGATAAAGGCTCATTGGCTAGTATTATGTTAGCCATAAAACTTCTAAAACAAAAAGATATTTCGCTAGAAGGAAATGTATATTTTGCTGCAATTATGGATGAAGAGCATAAGCAAAGAGGAATATATCATCTTTTAAATCAGGGATATAATTTTGATGCGGGAATATTTGGTGAACCTACCAATTTAAATCCTTTAATAGCTCATAATGGTTGTTTGAGATGGAGAATAACTATCAAAGGAAAATCAGCACACAGCTCTGAACCAGAAAAAGGGAAAAATGCTATTTATTTTATGAGTGAGGTAATTGAATCTATACGGAAGAAGCTAGTCCCTCTTTGTGAAGAAAAGTCCCATCCTCTTATCGGCTCTCCCACTTTAAGTGTGAATATTATTCAAGGAGGAACTCAGGTAAATACTATTCCCGATGAATGCTTTATCGAGGTAGATAGAAGGATGATCCCCGGAGAAAATATTCAGGATATTCTTAATGAAGTAGATAAATTTTTAGATAGGTTAAAAAAGGAGAATCCCTTATTAGAGTTAGAAAGAGGAAATCCTTTTTGTACAAGTCCTCCCATGCAAGTAAATATAGATGAAAAAGTAGTTCAAGCTTTATTTGCGTCTATAAAGTATAACAGAAACATTGAGCCCAAAGCTATAGGAGCTAAGTTTGGAACAGATGCAGGAAAAATTGTAGCTCGAGGTGTTCCTACTGTAGTATTTGGTCCCGGCAATATGGCCCAGGCACATTCTGAAGATGAGTGGATAGAGATAAAGCAAGTAGCCCAAGCAGCGGAAATAATTGCCCATGCGGTTATTCTTTATCAAAATGGAGGGATGTGACATCTTGGGACCATATGAAAGATTTTTAGTTCCTTTATTAACACGAAGGTTGTTGAGCGAATCTCGAAAAATGGAAAATGTGCCCAGTTTTCCGTGGGGTTTTAATCAAAATAATCTAAAAGGGGAGATTAACCATGAAAATAGAAGTTATTGATACTGATCGCGCAGCTAAATCAAGCAGTCCTCTTTCACAAGCAATTAAGGCTGGACAACACATATATATATCAGGACAGCTTGGAAAAAATCCTAGTACCGGAGGAGAGCTTTCTTCTTCTATAGAAGAGCAAACTAATAATGCATTGCTTAATTTAAAAGCTATTATTGAGGAAGCCGATGGCGATTTAGAAAATATTGTTAAAACAACTATTTTTATTGCTAATTTAGACGATGTTTCTATTGTTAATAAAATATATAAGGAGTTTTTCCCTAATATAAAACCTGCTCGTTCTTGTATTGAAGTTTCTAGATTAGCAGGAGGAGCTCTAATTGAAATCGAAGCAATAGGATTTCTAAGATAACTAAGGCCCTTTTTGAAAATAAGCGAGGGTATTCGGGAATATAAAAAAATTTAGTAAAATAAAAAATTAACTAGATAAGGTGTATTTATAATATAACTATGAAAAATTAGAAAATTTGCCTGAAATATATATTGTTGAGTGATAATGATAAAGTTGAGCGATAATATTTAAAAAATAAGGGGAAATTAAAATATGAAAACTAAAATAATATCTTCAAAAGTTTCAAATATTAGGCTTTCTGCAACAAGTGCTTTCGAAGATAAAGCAAGTAAGCTTAAGGAAGAAGGCGTAGATGTTATTAGTTTTGCAACTGGGGAACCTGACTTTGATACACCAGACAATATCAAATCTGCTTCAATAAAAGCAACAAATGAAGGATTCACAAAATATACTACACATTCTGGTATAAAAGAGCTAAGAGAAGCTATTTGTTTAAAACTCAATAGAGATAATAATATAGAATATGATCCTTCACAAATTATTGTTTCGAATGGAGCTAAACAGTCGCTATTTAATGCTTTTATGACAATTTGCGAAGAAGGAGATAGAGTTTTAGTTCCTTCTCCCTGTTATGTTACTTTTCCAGAACAGATCAAAATTGCAGGAGCACTTCCAGTTTATGTTCCAACAAAAGAGGAGAATAATTTTAAAATAACTTTAAAAGATTTGCTCTCAAAATATTCTCCAGAGATAAAAGTTATTTTACTTAATAGTCCTAATAACCCGTCTGGAGCTGTCATTAAAGCGCAAGATTTAAAAGAAATTGCAGATTTTGTAGTAAAAAATAAATTATGGGTAATCACAGATGAGGTATATGAACACCTAGTTTATAACAATGCTAAACATATTAGTATAGCTTCTTTAAATCAAAACATTAAAGACAGAACTATTACTATAAATAGTGTTTCAAAAACCTATGCTATGACTGGTTTTAGAGTTGGATATGGTGCAGGTCCTAAGGAGATCATTTCAGCAATGGTTAAGTTGCAAGGTCATTCAACAGGTAGTATTAATGAAATGGCTCAAAAAGCTGCGGTTGAGGCTTTCACTGGCTCTCAAGAAAAGGTTGATGAAATGCGAAAAGAATATGCAAAAAGACGAGATTATATGGTCAAAAAGCTAAACTCAATAAAGGGGATATCCTGTAATTATCCGGATGGAGCTTTTTATGTTTTTCCAAGAATAACTGGACTCTACGGAACTTATTTTAAAAACAAAGTACTGAATAAAGAAATGGATGTTGTAAATTACTTATTAGATGAAGCTCATATTGCAGTGGTTCCTGGGTTAGCTTTTGAATATCCTAATCATATAAGATTAACTTTTGCTACTTCAATGAGGAACATAAAAGAAGGAATGAGTAGAATAGAAATGGCGGTAAATAAATTGGGGAAATAGTTCAATTTTAAAAATGAGAAGTCCGAGATAGACATTAACCGGATTATTAGGCCTGGAAGCAGGATTATCACTATATAATGCGCTAAGTCTGTCTTTATCTATAAAGGGGAATATCTTTTTACCAAATGTTTCTGCCCAGGAGCCTTGGAGATATTTGATATCTCTTTCGGTAAGTGATAACATTGAATCATGCATAGCCATTTGTTAATTGGCATTTAGCTGAAAGGACATTGGCAGCATCCTTATTGGTTAGTATTTTTATGACTTATTATAGCATAAAACACTAATAGAATAAAAGGTTTTAATCATTTTTGCTGTTTCAGTTTTCAAGGTGAAAAAAGTAAAATAATTTAGCCCTGCATGTTAGTAGTATTTGATGTTATTTGTAATATTTTTGAAATATAGGTATTTAAAGTACTTTTTGGGTTGCAATCATTAATTATTAGGGTTCATGTTCTTGACAAGGCATATCATGCTAAATAATAATGAATAGACTAAATAATTAGTAAAACGATTGCAAGAGAAAGGAGGTGATATAAATAATTATAACGTATTGTAGTGTGTTTTGAGTCAATAATCAAAAAATTAAAACAAGGAGGTTCGTTTTGTTGTATTCCAAAAATTATTCAAATGTATTGGTTTTTTTACTTATTTTTATGTTGGTTTTTTTGTTAACAGGTATAACAGGTTTTTCAGAAACCATTATCTTAAGGTATTCTGACAGTGATCCGCCGGGAGGTATGAGGCCTAATTTCATAAAAGAAATATGGTTAGCTGAAATTGTTAAGCAAACCAACGGTCAGGTAGAGATTCAGGATTTCTGGGGAAGTGCTTTATTGGGCCCTTCAGAGTCATTAAAGGGTTGCAGGGATGGAGTTACCGATATGACTATAATATTTTCTACATTTTATCCCGAACAGCTTCTCTCATGGACGATATGGAAGGTGATCCCGGAATTTCCAAAAAAATTTGAAAACATTGCTTGGGTTTATCGGCAAGCCTATGAACAAATACCTTTATTAAAAAAAGAACTGGAAAAATGGAATCAAAAATTATTAATGTTTACTGCTCCTTTGCCTGTTGCTTTAGCAGCTACATATCCCATTGATAGTATAGAAGATATTATTGGTTATAAATGGAGAGCAGGTGGACGTTGGCATCTGTCTGCTTTAAACACCGTTGGAGCTATCGCGATTTCGGTGCCTTTTACTGATACCTATATGGCCCTTTCCACCGGTACCGTTGATGGTGTAGTAACCAATTATGATGCAATGGAGTTTATGAAATTTTATGAAGTTGCCCCGAATATCTTAGTTGGCACTCAACTTTTGTGGGCAAATGCCTTCTTCCAGACTATTAATCTTGATAAGTGGAATAGTCTACCTGAAGATGTCCAAGAAGGCATCATGGAAGCCAGTCGAATAGCCGAAGAGAAATTTGGTGCAGTACGTGCCGGAGAACTTGAAAAACAAACTCAGAGACTAAGAGATTTAGGAGTTACAGTAAATATGATGGACAAAGATGATATTGAACTGTTTGCAGGTGGAGATTTTCAGAACAATATGCAAAATGTTTGGATCGAAGAAATGGAAAAAGCAGGAGTTGAAGATGCGGCCCATATCATGGATCAGTTGAAATTAATTGTGGATGAAGGAATAGCCAGAGAAGAAGCAAATAAGTAAGAGTAATAACTATATGATTTAAATATTTTTACTCATGTAAAAATATATCACACGAAATTAGATACCCCCTGTCTTTACTTTAACAGAAAGACAAGGGGGTATCTAATGGGAAATAAGTTGTGATTGTGTTGATTGATTAAAATGATAAAAATACACAAGGACAAGGTGAAATATGAGAAAAATAATCCATCTAATTAATCAAAAACTTTCTGAATTATGTGGCTGGTTATTGCTGGGTCTCATGATTCTACTAACTATTGATCTGGTGACCAGAGGAATTGGCAAACCCATCCAGGGCATTACTACAATGGCAGTTTTTATCATGATGGTGGTTGTCTATTTGGGGATACCTCGTTGTGAAGAATATGACGAACACGTCAGCATTAAACTATTAGCAGCGAAATTACCCCCTAAATGGGCTACAATTTTACAAATTGTGATAAATTTTATGAAACTTATTGTCATTAGCATTTTCCTTTATGAAATGTATTTTAATTTTATCTTTTCTTATACCACGAAGGAGGCTTTTGCCGATACAACCGTTTTAGCAATATGGCCTTCAAAATTGGCTATATTGATTGGCGTGCTATTTTTTGAAATCCAGATATTAATCAATTTAATTGACAGTATACTTATATATAAAGAGGGCAAATATATCGTAAAATCAATAGAGGGTACAGGAACTTATAATTTTTAAAATATTATTGATATTACCTGTATACATTTAGTTAGAGGGTAATAATGATGTTTAAAAATATATTTTGTTGAGAGGAGTTAGATTCATGGAATTTACGACTGTAGGAATTTATTCTATTATTTTATTATTATTCTTAATGGGTATTGGAGTTCCCATTGGTATCACTTTTATTTTTAGTGGTTTTATAGGAAGTTTACTCATTTTAGGTTTTAGTAGGTCCCTTTCCCTTTTAAGTCAAGTAGCTTATTATTCTATAGCTGCTCCTTCTTGGACTGCATTACCTTTATTCATTCTGATGGGTGCTATTGCTGCAAAAGGTGGATTTGCCAGGCGAGCCTTCAAGGGATTTGATGCTTTATTTTCCAACTTTCCGGGTTCTTTAGGAATTGCAACTTCTTTTGGTTGTGCTGCCTTTGGAGCAATTTCAGGTTCATCCCTGGCTACTGCAGCCATTTTTGGAAAACTGGCATTACCGGTAATGAGAGAATATAAATATGATAAATCATTTTCGGTAGGCTGTATTGCATCTGCAGGGACATTTGCTTCCATGATACCGCCCAGTATGATGTTTATTGTCTATGCTTTATTTACTAATACCTCAATCGGCCGATTATTTTTTGCCGGAATTATTCCCGGTTTAATTACAGCAGTTGTCTATTCCCTTTCTATTACATATAGGGCAAAATATAATAAAAAGTTGGCACCTCGCCCCGAGAATCAGCCAGTATTAAGTTTAAGAGAGAGAGTAATAGAGCTCAGTAAGGCGTGGCCTATTTTAGTAATTGCATTATTGGTTTTGGGCGGTATTTATACAGGAATTTTTACTCCAACGGAAGCCGCCGCAGCGGGTTCGATTATTGTCCTTGTTATAGGCTGGCTGGAAAAAAAGATTCGCAAGATGGAACAAGTGAAAGATGCCTTAAGAGAATCTGCTAGTATCACTTCCATGATATTTCTTATTAATATTGGAGCCCTATATTACAGTCGGGTTTTGGCAATAACTCGTTTACCTTCAGAGATAACGATGCTTATTTACAATTTGGATGTTCCTCGGTTTTTTATCTTATTAGCCATATTGGTTATCTTTTTTTTCCTGGGTATGATTATGGTCCCCATTGGTATCTATGCCATGACTTTACCCATTATCATGCCTATATTAACGGGACTTGGCTATGACCCGATCTGGTTTGGGGTAATTACCTTAAAATTAATGGAAATAGCGGCGGTTACCCCACCGGTGGGGCTAAACGTCTATGCAATTAAAGGGGTAGTCAGTAAAGATATTTCTTTATTAGATATATTTTCGGGGGTCTGGCCTTTCGTGCTATGTGATCTTATTGTTCTAATTTTTCTAATTTTATTCCCACAGATAGCATTGTGGTTACCCAATTTATTATTGGGTTAAAAGAAAAACTCGATTTTCAATAAAAAAATATTACAATACAAAGAGATTTTATTACTATTTAAAGTAACATATAAAAAGGGGGTGAGGGAAATGAATAAAAGAGGCGAAGTAGATTTAGTGATTAAGAATGTAACTATTTTTACGAATGATGCAACAGAGAATGGATATCTCATAAAAGGAGGTATTGCTGTCAGTGATGGCAAAGTCGTTGCAATCGGCGAAGAGGATTTCCTGCCGGAAGCCCTTAAAGTAATTAATGGAAGAGGTCATTTATTATTACCCGGGACAATTGATACCCATGTCCATTTAAGGGATCCGGGACATCCAGAAAGGGAGACCTTTAAAACAGGAACGATGGCTGCCGCTGCAGGAGGAGTTACCACTATTTTAGAGATGCCCATCTCAGTACCACCACCTTATTCACCTGAATTGGTCGAAAACAGAAAGAAAATAGCCGAGTCCCAGGCTTTGGTAGATTTTTGCCTATTTGGAGCAGCTGGTACAAACAAAATGGAGTATATCCAGCCTTGTTCAAAAGCAGGGATAGTAGGCTTCAAAACCTTCTTTCTTAAGGCGCCTGAAGGGAGTGAAGAAGAGTTTGACGGGCTAACTATGGAAAATGCCGGGTTACAATTTAAAGGATTAAGAGAAGTAAGCAAAACTGGTAAATTAATCGCGATTCATTGTGAAAATAATGATATGGTACAGGAGGGCATAAAGGAATTAAGAGCTAAAGGAAGAGTCGATCCGGAAGCACATGCTTTATCACGACCACCTATTTGTGAAACTGAAACGGTAAGCAAAGTATTATTGTTTGCCAAAGAGATCGGTTTAAGGGTAGATTTTGTACATATATCTAACCCTGAGGCAATGGAACTCATCAAACAGGGGAAAAAAGAAGGAATGGATATTTATTTAGAAACTTGTCCTCGATATCTTTTTCTTACCATAGAAGACTTAAAAAAACATGGTCCTTATGCCAAGTGTACCCCTCCTTTGCGGAAAAAAGAAGTTCGAGATGCTTTGTGGCAATATATTGAAGACGGTACGGTTGATTTTATTGGAAGTGATCATTCTCCCTATTTGGATGATGAAAAAAAGAAAGGGCTTGAAGATATCTTTAAAGCTCGTGCAGGATTTCCTGGCCTAGAAGAGCGCTTACCTTTAATGCTTACAGCAGTGAGGGATAACAAATTAAGTTTATATAGGGCAATGGAATTATTGGCGATTAACCCTGCCAAAACATTTGATTTATACCCTAAAAAAGGCACGATTCGGGTTGGCTCTGATGCCGATTTTGTTCTAGTTAATATGGAAAAGGAATTTACTATAGATAATAGTAAGATGTTTACTCATGCCAGAGGCATTGCCAAAGTTTTTAACGGATGGAAACTCGTTGGGCAACCGGAATTAACGATGGTAAGAGGAAAAGAAGTGTTTAGAGAAGGACAGATTGTCTCAGAGGCAATCGGGTGGGGGCAATTCGTACCAGGAAAGTAACAAATAAACAGATAATATCTACAAAGGGGAGTAAATAGAAGGAGAATTTTGCTATGAAAAGAAATACAGTATTAACTAAAAAGATATCAATATTATATGGAAAACCGCTATTTGGTATCATCCAAAGAAGTGGTTGAGAAGATTGAAGGGTTGGTTATAAGAACGTTTTGATTGCCGCAGATTGTGGTTAATTAAGATTGCCTTCGCCTCCTAAAGCTTTAAGACTTTTTATCGGTATGTTACTGGATGAGGGTATGGACGAGCAAAAATTCATTCGGATTGAAATAATCATTGATAATCAAAAAAGGAGAACCAAAATGGCTAAGCCTGAGTTAGAATATTTTGATACTGAAACGATTCCATGGAAACCGATCGAGAACTTTCCGGGACAATACGAAAAAATATTGAGCAAAGATCCGCAAACTGGTTCATTTACCCGTTTGTTGCTTTTAGAACCGGATTTTGAAAAATGCATCTCAAATGAAGAAAAATCTTCAGGGAAAATTCTCTGTCATGAAGATATGTGGGAAGAGGTATTTATGGTAAGCGGTACGGGTTTTGATACACGTCTTAATAAAACCTCCAAAGCAGGATATTACGCTTGTCGTCCACCGGGAATGAGACACGGACCATTTTTTCACCCTACCGGAGCTGTATGTTTTGAAATCAGAACAAGATCGATAAATTAATTCATAAATAATGGAGAGAGAATAGTTATAAGTGATATAATCTCTTTAACTGGAAAGATATTAGATGTAAATTTATCTGAAAGAAATTGGTCATCTTGGGAAGAAAGTGAACCAGTTCTAAGGAAATTTCTTGGTGCAATAGGATTAAGCCAGCATTATTTACATAAACTTCTGAAACCTCAAGATCTTCCTTTGGATCCTCAAATTTATATCATTTTTGGTTCCGGTTTATTGGTTGGCACAAAAACTCCAGGTGCAACCAGAACTAATATCGATTCAAAAAATATATTTTCCAATGGAGTTGGCTCTGCCAATGCCGTTGAATATTTTACCGTTGCTATGAAATACTCTGGTTAGGGAAATTTGCGTATCACGGGAAAGTCTACGAAATCAGTCTATTTATTAATTGATAATGGACAAGTATCATTAGAAGATGCTCGGGAAATTTGGGAAAAATAACGTCCCAAACCGTTGATATAATAAGGAAGAAGCATGGTAAGGATTTTTATGTTGCCTGTATTGCTCCTGCTGGAGAAAAAATATTTAGGGGGCATGTGTGATCATTAATAAGAGTAGGGCAGCTGCAAAATGTGGGATGTGAGCTATTCTTGGATCAAAAAATCTAAAAGCTATTACTGTTAGAGGTAATCAAATTCCCAGAATATGGAATGAAGAAAGATTCAATTATCTTATAGATAAAAATAGGAAGAAAGTATTGGATTCAGGGACTACTCAGTGGATGAGCAAATCGGGCTCAAAGGGTGCAATGGAAGCCAAAAATGAAGTTGGTTGTGTTACTTATAAGCATTTTCAAGATGGCTATGTTAACAATTTAGATGGTTGGGATAAAAAGGCGTTTTCAAGATATGAATTGAAAAGATTTGGTATTCCAAATTGTTCTATTACTTGTAGACAGATTTATCAGATCAACAATGATCCCTATGCTGGATTGAAAGGAGAAGCAGTTCAGTCGAATTCCATCCAGGATTTTGGATTAAAATTGGACATAAGAGAAACAATTGCTATTATAAAGGCTTATATTCTTTGTAATGAATTTGGAGTAGACATTAATACTGCTGCAGAAACAATTGCTTGGGCCTATGAGTGCTATGCGAGGCTTAATTGATCGAAAAGATACAGATGGATTAGAATTGAACTGGGGAAATCATCAATCACTAATGAAATTGATTGATAAAATTGTTTTTCGAAGGGGTTTGGAGATAGTTTAGCTGAAGGTGTTGTAAAAGCTTCTGAAATCATTGGGAGAGGAACAGCCTTGTCAACCCGGGGAGGAGGACATTGTAGTGGTGCACCGATTGTAGAATTTGCAGCTGGGAAGTCAGGTGCAGAAATATTACCACCTGAATTGGTAGAAAAATTGTACGGAGTAGCAACCGCAACTGATCCAGCTGCTTATGAGGGAAAAGCCAAATTGGTAGCCTATCATGAAAGATGTGCATGCTGTATTAAATAGTCTAGGAATACTCTTTTCTAATCTGAAGATGAGCCTGAAAGAAGCTCCTGACAGATAAAAGTTTGACAGGCTAAAGGTAAGAGTCATAATAGCTATATTATGGTGATAACTATGAATGACTCAAAATTAAGTAGTATTATTGAAGTAAAGAGGTTTTTGAAAGAATCGCATGTAATAGAATTTAAAAAGAGATTCCGGAAGGAGGCGTATGAATGGATAGAAGAGGCACTGGAAAAGTTTGATTATTTATACTTATCAAAGAAAGAAAAAGGTTTAACAAAGAGATACGTAGAGAAAGTAACCGGATATTCCAGACCCCAAGTTACCAGAAAAATAAAGGAATACCGGGAAACCGGACGAGTGAGATTAAAGGAATACAAGAGAAATAAATTTGAGAGGAAATACACCAATAAAGACATTCTACTACTTGCAAAGACAGCAGAATTACATGATTATCCCAACGGGGCATCTCTAAAAAAGACCCTGGAGCGAATGGCGAATACCTATGGGGAAGAAGAATAC
>SDBS01005874.1_pt1 | contig 11938 bp, 8 predicted proteins | sample 2277091 | NCBI WGS metagenome assembly SDBS01 (sample SAMN10404972, study PRJNA504765) | marine sediment metagenome | isolation source: marine sediment core GS10_PC15, 163 cmbsf | place: Arctic Ocean: Southern Knipovich Ridge | collected 2010 | reverse complement strand
AGTGTGTAGCTGACCGAATCCGGTATCTTGGCCAATACCCGGTAGCCCTGTTTGCGGGCGCGAAAGGCGGTGAAATGGGCGGCATCGAAATAAATGATGCTTTTTTGCCCGGACACCATTCTGCTCCAGTAAGCCATAAAGTTGGGCATGGTGGCAATGCTGATCTTTTTGCCGGTTACCTTGCTGATGTATTGCGCAAGCGGCTCAAAAGCCTGTCGCGTTTTTCCTTCACTAAGAACCGGTTGTATCGCCAGTATTAGTTCCTGGCCTGCGGGCACGGCCAGTGCCGGGCTTAGTATACCCAGCCACAATCCCAGGCTGAGCCAGAGTTGCCGCGAAATTCCCTTTAGGCGGCCGTCGGTTGCATTGACTGAATTAGTCATAACAGGCCTCCATTAATACTGGAACCGGAATAAGCCAAATGAACTACTACCAAATAAACTACTAATAGTGGCTAATTCCCGGTGCTGATCACCGAATACGGTGGTTTTGTCTCCTTCAATAAAGCATAAATTAAGCCAATATCAATGGAAACCTTAGGGTTACCAGAAGTATGTCTGTTCCAAGGCAGTTTGCATTGATTTCAGGAGCCGACCGCTCCATTCACCCATTCCACTGGTACACTGCGGTCGGTATCAGTGCCGTAAATTGTCAGTTTATCCACAAAATGGAGTGATATCACCGTTGTTACCGGATCTGAAGCAGGTCGCCAAAATCCTGATTGAGGCAGCGGACAAGGAGCTGGTGCCGCGTTTTGCCGAGGTAGCGCGATCGCACAAAAGCGACGGCTCCATCGTCACCGCAGCGGACATTTCCATGCAGTCCTTGGTGCAGGGTGAACTTGCAGCACATTGGCCCGAGTATGGTTTTCTTGGCGAGGAAATGCCGGAGGAAGAGCAGAGAAAGTGCTGGGACAATCCGGGTAAAGGTATCTGGTGTCTGGATCCCCTCGACGGTACCAGCAATTTTGCCGCCGGTGTGCCCTTTTTTTCTGTGTCACTGGCGCTGATCATTGGTGGTAACCCGGTGCTCGGTATTGTGCTTGATCCCATGCGCAATGAATGTTTCACGGCCGAGCGTGGCAAGGGCGCCTGGTTGAACGGCGAGCAATTAACAGCCGATGTTCCACATATTCCGCTGCAGCGCAGCATCGCCGTGGTGGATTTCAAACGACTGCCGGATGTTCTGGCGGCGCGCCTGGGTGCGGCACCTCCCTACGGTTCGCAGCGCAATTTTGGCTCCAGCGCGCTGGATTGGTGCTGGTTGGCTGCCGACCGCTACCAGGTTTATGTGCACGGCGGCCAGAAGTTATGGGACTTTGCCGCCGGCAGTCTGATTTTTGAGGAGGCCGGTGGGCAGGCGATGACGCTGGACGGCGAATGTGTCTACTGTGGTGATTTTGAACCACGTTCTGTAGTTGCTGCCCTCGACCGGCGCACATTCAAGCAGTGGTGGGAATGGGTTTCGCGCCCACCCACATGAATATGCCCGTTTTTATCAGCCGATAAAAAATTCAAATATTCATCGATTTGCAGACGATTTCTCGAGCAATTCAGGTTTTTCGGGTCCAGCTGACACGATTCCGCGTTGCGCCAGAGCTATCGACTATTGCCGAAATCAGGTCTCTGAGAGAGAATACGCCTCCATTTTCGACCCGGGGCAGTTGATCGACATAGAAGACAGGATAGCGCGTCGATCGCTCGGAGCTGAACCAAACTTCTCGATGGCCGGTATGCGGTGTTGGTAAACGCCGGCGGCACGGCTTTCACAGTCGGGAAGTCACCGGGCAGGCCCCGAGGGCATAACAAATACAATGGCACCAGTTTGGTGCTGTAGACAGATATTAAGAAACGAAACGAGGACTAACTATATGTCAGCGAAACCCGAAAACGCAATGCCTAGCCGCCGCGATCTTGCCAACGCTATCCGTGCACTCAGCATGGATGCGGTGCAGAAAGCCAATTCCGGTCATCCGGGCGCCCCTATGGGCATGGCAGATATTGCCGAGGTGCTCTGGAACGACTACATGCAGCACAACCCGGCGAACCCGAAATGGGCAGATCGTGACCGCTTTGTTCTGTCTAATGGGCACGGGTCGATGCTGATCTATTCCTTGTTACATCTGACGGGCTACGATCTGCCGATGGAAGAACTGAAGAATTTTCGTCAGCTGCACTCTAAGACCCCGGGTCACCCTGAATATGGTTATGCGCCTGGCATTGAAACCACAACCGGCCCACTGGGTCAGGGGCTTACCAATGCCGTTGGCATGGCGCTGGCGGAAAAGGTACTGGCCAGGCAATTCAACAAAGTCGGGCATGACATCGTCGATCACAAGACCTATGTGTTTTTGGGCGATGGCTGCCTGATGGAAGGCATTTCTCATGAGGCTTGCTCACTGGCGGGTACTTTGGGATTAGGAAAATTAATTTGCTATTACGACGACAACGGCATTTCCATCGACGGCGATGTAGTTGGATGGTTCTCGGACGATACCCCCAAACGATTCGAGGCCTATGGCTGGCACGTAATAGCCGATGTTGATGGCCATGATCCGGTGGCGGTGGAATCAGCGACCCAGGAAGCAATTGCCGAAACCAGCAAGCCCACAATAATCTGTTGTAAAACAATTATTGGTAAGGGTGCACCCAATAAGCAGGGTGGCCATCACGTTCATGGCGAGGCCCTGGGCGCAGACGAAGTCGCCGCAACGCGCGAAAACATTCATTGGCCGCACGAGCCATTCATCATTCCTGTCGAGATTTATGCGGGCTGGGATGCGAAAGCGTCGGGAGCGGCGGCAGAAGCGGCATGGAACAACAAGTTTGCATCGTATGAGGCCGAATTTCCGGCAGAGGCTGTTGAGTACAAGCGCCGTATGGCAGGTGACTTGCCCGCAAACTGGGAGGCCGAAGCGCAGAAGTTTATCGCCGAGGTCAACGCCAAGGCAGAGTCGCCGGCAACCCGTGTGGCCTCCAAGGGCGCACTGAATGGCTATGCACCAATGCTGCCGGAGTTTCTCGGTGGCTCAGCAGATTTAACGCCTTCCAATAACACCTTCCATGACAACAGTGTGTATATCAACTCGAATCATGGTCCAGAACAGGACTTTTCGGGCAACTACCTGTCTTATGGCGTGCGCGAATTTGGTATGAGCGCCATTATGAACGGTGTGGCCCTGCATGGCGGTTTCATTCCTTATGGCGCCACCTTCCTGATGTTCTCGGAATACGCCCGTAATGCCCTGCGCATGGCGGCGATAATGAATATTCGTAGCATCTTTGTTTACACCCATGACTCCATCGGTCTGGGTGAAGACGGCCCTACCCATCAGGCGGTGGAGCAAATTCCGACCCTGCGCATGATTCCCAATATGTCGTTATGGCGACCCTGCGATACGCTGGAAACCGCCATCGCCTGGAAATTCGCTGTTGAAAAACAAGGGCCAACCTGTTTGATCTTTACCCGCCAGGGGCTGTCGTTTCAGCAGCGTGATGAGGCGACAATTGCCAATGTCACCAAGGGTGGTTACATCCTAAAGGATACCGACGGCACACCGGATATCATTGTGATTGCGACGGGTTCTGAAGTGGCGATTGCCATTGAAGCCGCTGAGTCATCCAGCAAGAAAGTCCGTGTCGTATCCATGCCGTCGGTTGATGTCTATGAGACTCAGGATGAGGCTTACAAGGAATCCGTGTTGCCTGCCGCTGTTACCGCACGTGTTGCTGTCGAGGCCGCCATCATGGATGGCTGGTGGAAATATGTTGGTCTCAAGGGTGCGGTGGTCGGTATGACCACCTTTGGTGAGTCCGCGCCTGCAGGTGACCTGTTCAAACATTTTGGATTTACTGCTGAGAACGTCGGTAAGGCAATCGACAACGTCAGCGCATAGGTTTTAGTTATTAAATTTATCAGGAGAAAGTAATGTCATTTAAAGTCGGTATTAATGGTTTTGGGCGCATAGGGCGCATGGTGTTCCGAGCGATTGCAAAGGACTTTCCAGGTATCGAAGTCGTTGCAATCAACGACTTGCTGGAACCAGATTACTTGGCCTATATGCTGAAATACGATTCAGTACACGGTAACTTCGATGGCGATATTTCAGTGGAAGATAACGATCTGGTCGTTAACGGCAAAAAAATTCGCCTGACGGCAGAGCGTGATCCGGCCAACCTGAAGTGGGGTGACGTCGGTGCCGACCTGGTGATTGAATCCACCGGCTTTTTCCTGACTGAAGAAACCTGTCACAAACACATCGACGCCGGTGCCAAGAAAGTCATGCAGAGTGCGCCTTCAAAAGACAGCACGCCAATGTTTGTTTACGGTGTTAACCATAACACCTATAAAGGTCAGGCTATTGTGTCTGCCGCGTCCTGCACTACTAATTGCCTGGCGCCAATTGCCAAGATCCTGCACGACAATTGGGGCATCAAGCGCGGTCTTATGACTACGATTCACGCAACAACAGCGACGCAGAAAACCGTTGACGGACCTTCGATGAAAGACTGGCGCGGTGGTCGCGGTATTCTGGAAAACATCATTCCGTCTTCTACCGGAGCTGCCAAGGCCGTTGGTGTCGTGCTGCCCGAGTTGAACGGCAAGCTCACGGGCATGGCTTTCCGTATACCGACCTCTGATGTATCGGTCGTTGATCTGACGGTTGAGCTTGATAACGCAGCCAGCTACGACGACATTTGTGCCGCCATGAAGGCTGCTTCCGAAGGTCAAATGAAGGGCGTGCTGGGTTACACAGAAGATAATGTGGTTTCCACTGACTTCCGTGGCAATAGTGTACCGTCTACCTTCGATGCTGGAGCCGGTATCGCTCTGGACGACACCTTCGTCAAGGTCGTTTCGTGGTACGACAACGAGTATGGCTATAGCTGCAACATGCTGCGTTTGGTCGAACATGTTGCCGCTAACTAAGCGGCTCTTTGGCCTCAAGGCGGTATTGTGAAAACTTCCCCTGCCTTTTGGCCATGGATGATCTTATGTTGTGAGCCCCCAGGGTATGATGTACCGGAAGTACCAATATCGTGGGCGCAAGGACGCGCAAGAGCGACCTTTGTCACTTTGTTCGGGCGCGCACGGATGCGTCTGAGCAGTGAGCGCTGAAACTGGACTGCTTGCATAATTATTAAGCGACAGTTTGCCCGCTGGTGTTTCGATAGTGAAATAATCACTCGCTTATACAGAGTATTTGATTTAACAATTTCACCAGCCCGGATCACCGGGCTGGTTGATTTATTGCTGAGTGTTATATGCCAGACGCGCCCCACTGTTTCGCATATAGTTTTTAGCCTCTAAGGAGTTCCAGATGTCTTTAATCAAGATGACCGATCTCGAACTGGCCGGAAAGCGTGTGCTGATCCGCCAGGATTTGAACGTCCCCGTTAAGGATGGTGCGGTCACCAGCGACAAACGCATCCGCGCGTCCATCCCGACCATTGAGCACTGCGTCAAAGCTGGAGCCAGGGTGATGATCATGTCGCACCTGGGTCGACCCACTGAAGGCGAGTATGCCGAAGAGTTTTCCTTAATGCCGGTGGCTGAGCGTCTTTCCAGCCTGTTGGGCAAGAAAGTGACCGTTGTGCGCGACTGGCTCAACGGTGTCGGTGACATGAACGACGGTGATGTTGTGTTGTGCGAAAACGTGCGCTTTAATCAGGGTGAAAAGAAAAACGACGACGAACTGTCGAAAAAAATGGCGGCCTTGTGCGATATCTATGTGATGGATGCCTTTGGCACTGCCCATCGCGCCCAAGCCTCTACCCACGGAGTGGCGAAATATGTGCCGGTAGCATGCGCCGGCCCGTTGCTGGCAGGCGAACTTGAGGCGCTGGGCAAAGCGTTGGATAACCCCAAACGCCCCATGGTGGCTATCGTCGGTGGCTCCAAGGTGTCAACCAAATTGACCGTACTGGAATCGCTGTCAAAGGTGGTTGACCAACTTATCGTCGGTGGCGGTATCGCCAATACCTTTATTGCCGCCGAGGGCCATAATGTTGGTAATTCCCTCTATGAAGAAAGTCTGGTCGACACCGCCAGGAAACTCAGAGCCACAGCACAGGCACGTGGCGGTGATATTCCGGTGCCGACGGATGTTGTTTGTGGCAAGGAATTCTCGGAAACAACTGAGGCAGTTTTGAAAAAGGTAGAAGACGTAGAAGATGATGACATGATCTTTGATATTGGTCCGGAAAGCGCCAAAGTACTGGCCAATGTTATTAAATCGGCCGGTACAATTGTCTGGAACGGGCCGGTGGGTGTGTTCGAATTCGACCAGTTTGGCGATGGCACCAAAACGCTGGGCATGGCGATTGCCGACAGTGATGCCTTTTCCATCGCCGGTGGTGGCGATACCCTGGCGGCGGTCGATAAATACGGTATTGCTGACAAGATATCCTACATCTCAACCGGGGGTGGGGCGTTTCTGGAATTCCTCGAAGGCAAGAAGTTGCCAGCAGTCGAGATTCTCGAAGAGCGCGCCAAATAACCCAAGCTACGGACGATTAAATTATTATGTTGAGAAGAACAAAAATAGTGGCGACCCTGGGTCCGGCCACAGACGATCCCAAGGTACTGGACAAGCTGATTGAGGCGCAGGTCGATGTGGTACGTCTCAATTTCTCGCATGATACACAGAAAATGCATCGCCAGCGCGCCGAGGCTGCACGCGAACGCGCGTCCGCGCACGGTCACCCGATTGGTGTTATTGCTGATTTGCAGGGGCCCAAAATTCGCATCGGTAGCTTCGTAAACGGAGCGATCACGCTGATAGAGGGTGACACGTTTATGCTTGATACCAATCATCCACTGGAAACGGGCCATCAGGAGCGTGTTGGCCTTACCTACAAGGAATTGCCGCAAGATGTCGATCGTGGTGTGACCTTGTTGCTGGACGATGGACGTATTGTGCTATGGGTGGAGCAGGTTGAAGGCCCGGAGATAAAGTGTCGTGTCGTAGTCGGTGGTCGACTTTCCGACAAGAAAGGCATCAACCGCCAGGGAGGTGGCCTGACTGCCAAAGCGCTGACTGAAAAAGACAAATCGGATATTAAAATCGCAGCTGAAATCGAGGCCGATTATGTTGCCGTATCTTTCCCCCGAAACGCGGAGGATATTCACGAAGCACGCGCACTATTGCGCGCGGCGGGCGGCCACGGCGGTATTATTGCCAAGATCGAACGTGCCGAGGCGGTAGAGAATATCGAGGAAATCATTGAGGCAGCCGATGCCGTTATGGTCGCACGCGGCGACCTTGGTGTTGAAATTGGTGATGCCGCGGTCCCGCCGATTCAGAAGAAAATAATCAAGATGGCGCGGGCCATGAACAAAATCGCGATCACGGCGACGCAGATGATGGAATCCATGATCGAAAATGCCATACCGACGCGTGCCGAAGTTTCTGATGTGGCCAATGCGGTTATTGATGGCACCGATGCAGTCATGCTTTCAGCGGAAACGGCCACCGGAAAATATCCTGTTGCTGCGGTTGTGGCGATGGACCGTGTCTGCAGGGTGGCTGAGCAATCGCGTGAAGTGACACACTCGGAGCACCGTATGGACCAACCGTTTGAGCGAGTTGATGAAGCCATTGCCATGGCCACCATGTATTCGGCCAATCATTTACCCGTAAAGGCTATTGCCTCGTTGACCGAATCCGGTGCGACACCATTATGGATGTCTCGAATCAGCTCCGGCGTGCCCATTTATGCATTAACCTCTTTGGTATCAACGCGCCGCAAAGTCACGCTATATCGGGGTGTTTATCCTGTGAATTTCACGTTGCCATCAGATGATCCGGTGGAAATACTGCGCGAAGCAGTAGATGAACTGCGCCGGCGTTCAGCAGTACGTGACGGCGATATAGTGGTGCTCACCATCGGTGAACCACTATCGAAACCAGGTGGTACCAATACCATGAAGATCGTCCGCGTAGGCGATCTGATTGAAGATTAAACGCGCACACTGCGATATCGTCGTGTGCAATCACTAAATCAGATTACTGAAAACATATCATTTAGAGTCAGGAGTTCACTATGCCTTTAGTATCAATGCGCCAGTTGCTGGACCATGCCGCGGAAAACAGTTATGGCTTGCCAGCGTTTAATGTCAATAATATGGAGCAGGTGCACGCCATCATGCAAGCTGCCGATGCCACCAACAGCCCGGTGATTATGCAGGGTTCTGCCGGTGCCCGTTCCTATGCCGGGGAACCTTTTCTGCGCCACCTGATTCTTGCTGCCGTGGAAATGTATCCGCATATTCCGATTGTTATGCATCAGGATCACGGTTCCGAGCCTGCGGTTTGCCTGCGTTCCATCCAAAGCGGGTTTACTTCGGTGATGATGGACGGGTCCCTGATGTCTGATATGAAAACGCCGTCTGATTTCGAATACAATGTTGAAGTCACCAAAACGGTTGTTGAGGTCGCGCATGCTGGTGGTGTTTCTGTGGAGGGTGAACTTGGTTGTCTGGGTTCTCTCGAAACTGGCATGATGGGCGAAGAAGACGGTCATGGTGCAGAAGGAAAACTATCCATGGACCAGCTACTCACCGACCCGGAAGAAGCGGCAGAATTTGTTAAGATGACCGGTGTTGATGCACTGGCAATTGCCATTGGAACATCTCATGGTGCTTACAAATTTACGAGCCCCCCGACTGGCGACACTCTGGCGATTGGTCGTATCAAGGATATTCATGCACGTATTCCAAATACCCATCTGGTAATGCATGGCTCGTCTTCGGTGCCACAGGAATGGCTCAAGATCATTAACGATTACGGCGGTGACATGGGCCAGACCTACGGTGTGCCCGTGGAAGAAATCACTGAAGGCATCAAACACGGTGTTCGCAAGGTGAATATCGATACTGATTTGCGCATGGCTTCGACTGGATCGGTTCGTAAGCATCTGCATAATAATCCGTCGAACTTCGATCCTCGCAAATTTCTGAAAGAATCCACCGAGGGGATGATGGAGATCTGCATGGCCCGTTACGAAGCTTTCGGTAGCGCCGGTCAGGCGGACAAGATCAAGGTTCTTTCTCTAGGCAGAATGGTCATGGATTATGCTGCCGGTAAGCTGGAATCAGTTGTGAAGTAATCATTGATTTATCGTCGAAACTTATCGGTTGTCGCCCTTTCTCCGAGGGCAGGGAATAAGGCCGCCCAAGGGCGGCCTTATGTTTATGTTAGCTGTTTATTGACAGCTTCCACTTGAAACCCCGAATGCGATTTATCGCGCCTAGCAGTTCTTGCTTCCGTGGCACCGCAAAATTCCCCATGTTTTTGTAGGGTGTGAACGCATCAAGACCGTCTTCATCAAGAATCTGCAGAATCTTTCTGATTCCCGGCACCAGGCCACCACAATCGGCCGCTATATTCGTTGCGAAGTATTTCATCATCCAGCCAATGGCTTCCACTTGCCCGGTGTCAACCAGCTGTTCCAGTTTGCTGGTATCGACTTCTTGTTGTCCAAAAATTATTTCCTTCGTGCCACGAGCAGAAATTCGTGTTTTCCCATTGCGATTCCAGTTCAGGTTTGTCGGGTTGCGACATGATGAGAATGACAGGGGTGGGAATAACTTCCGGACTCGCGGTGTGCCAGCCAGTAATCTGGCCTTTTTGGTAACGTCTTTGACTTCATAGCAATCCATCATAATTACCGTGTCGGCAATTGACAGATAGTCACCTGAACCTCCCATGACAATGACGCTGGATACACCATGCTTGTCATAGAGTTCACGCACCCGATGCAGGAAGGGGGTGATGGGTTCTTTATCGTCCGGGACCAGTTTCTGCATGCGCGCATCGCGAATCATAAAGTTGGTAGCACTGGTGTCTTCATCGATAAGAAGGGCATGGCTGCCGCTGTGCAAGGCTTCGACGATATTGGCGGCCTGGGAGGTACTGCCGCTGGCATTTTCAGTGGAAAAATCCGACGTACTTTGACCCATGGGTAAATTGTTAATGAAGGCGCTGATATCCAGCCGCGTGATACAACGCCCGTCTTCCGATCGAATTTTGGTCGCGCTGGAAATGGTGACGGATAGCTCGCGACCATCACCCGGTATATGGTTGTATACCCCCCGCTCCAGCGCATGCAGCAGGGTCGATTTACCATGAAAACCACCACCGACGATTAACGTCACACCTTTTTTAATGCCGAGACCGCGGATGGGGTCCCGGTTTGGCAGGCTGACCTCGATCGCCAGTGAATCCGGTGCGCGCAATGGGATGACGTCGCTGGTCATGGGTTCATCGTTAATGCCAGATTGGCGTGGCAATAGCGAGCCATCGGCAAGAAAGGCGATCAGGCCGAGATCGCCAAGTGATTCGCGCACAGTTGATTGATCCTCAATACTATTAATGTGTGTCGCGAAATCTTCTGCTGGCAGGTTCTTGTAGATGAGCGCTGCTCGGACCACCCGTGGCAACTCATCAATCAGAATTCGCCTTGCGTCATCGGTCAGTACCCTTCGACCGTCGGCCGGTAGGCCAACAGTAATGCGTGCTTCAATACCATCTGCTGTGATCAGGACACAATTGCGTTTCAGCACCTGCTGCCCGTTGGCAGAGATTGACACTTCGCCACTGCGGCCGCTGCCATGGGCAGGTGAGACTGTTTCAGCAATTGCCCGACGTATACATCGCGCCAGAAAATCCTCGCACGCTGTCTGGCGGGCTGGATTGGACCAGAGATGGACGGGCACGCCGGATTCGGTGTGGGAGAGTTGCAGGCTGATACGGGAAGGCTGGGCAAAGGGATCACCCTGAACGTGATCGATGCTGAGCCGGAACGACTCAAAATCGTATTCGCCTTTCAGATCTTTATAGGCCTTGTACGATTTATCCTTGAGCGTTGTAAGTTTTCGTTGCAGCTGTTCCATTCTGATTCCGTTCGCAGCACGGGATGCTCAATCAAACGCATCTCTGATTTTTGAACAGGCCTAGTTCAATGTCTTGGACGCCATCGAGGTCGCCTCCTCCAATACGAAGATCTTGAATGCCTGTGCTATTGGCGATAAGCGTTTGCCTTGACGATGGACGATATACCAGTGGCGCAAGATCGGGAAGGCGCGGGCATCAAGCACGGTCAAACGACCCGTTTCCAGTTCCAGTTCGAGCGTGTGAATGGACACTATTCCCAGGCCCAATCCGGCCTCGACTGCCTGTTTAATAGCTTCGTTACTGGTCATCTCCATGCCGGTAGTGAGTCTGGCCCCGCGTTCGGAAAAATAGCGCTCCATGGCAATTCGTGTACCAGAGCCTGGTTCCCGAACCACGAAGGTTTCGTCCTGCAGTCGTACAAAAGGAATTTGGTTCTCAGTGGCAAGTGGATGATTGAGTGGAGCGATCACCACCAGAGGGTTTTCCATAAAGGCAGTTGTTACCAAATCCAGCTCCTGAGGCGGTTGCCCCATAATGACCAGATCGGTCTCGTTGTTTGCCAGCTGTGTCAGCAATCCGGCGCGATTGGTGACGTCCAGCACCACGGTGACACCCGTGTGTAGCTTGGAGAATCCGGCCAGCAGACGAGTCGTAAAATAATTGGCGGTGCTAGCGACCGATACCCTCAAGCGCCCGCGCGCGAGGCCCTTCATGTTTTCGAGGATTTCCTCGATTTCATTCAGTTGGCGGGAAATGGAGCTGGAGTAGCCATACAGTTCTTTGCCCGCCTCTGTAAGGTAAATCTTTTTGCCCAGGCGCTCGAACAGGGGCAGGCCGATGTTTCCCTCTAACTGTTTGATTTGCATGGAAACAGCCGGCTGTGTGAGATGGAGTTCCTCGGCCGCCCGGGTGTAGCTGCTGTGGCTGGCGACCGATTCGAACACCTTCAGTTGGCGCAGGGTAACTTTCATATCAATAATTTTACCATAAGTAAATACTTATGGTATTGATCAGAAATATTGAGTGTTAATTATAGTCCGC
>SDBS01005873.1_pt1 | contig 11938 bp, 11 predicted proteins | sample 2277091 | NCBI WGS metagenome assembly SDBS01 (sample SAMN10404972, study PRJNA504765) | marine sediment metagenome | isolation source: marine sediment core GS10_PC15, 163 cmbsf | place: Arctic Ocean: Southern Knipovich Ridge | collected 2010 | reverse complement strand
AAGTAATGGTTCTAACTTAAATGGTGGACTAAATTATAGGGGGAACAAAGAAGTAGATTGTGACCTTCGAAGAATTCTCTAGGCCTAAGCGGATTCCGCGAAAGACTATAATACAGTCTACCAAGGTTGAACAATGAGATGTTTTGTCCAATCGTCCAGATCTGCGGGAACCATCGTGCTGACCGATCAGCTACTTCCAATACTTCAAGAATGGATGCACGGAAAAAACCCTCTCGTCAATGTCCCTCGGTCCGTTTATGCGTGCTGGGCTTATTGCCCCCCTTCCGACAACACGCTGTGCACTATTGGAGAGGCTGGCTTGGAAGGGTCTTTGCCGCTTCCACCTCATGAAACTATCCAAAACATACCCAGGCACCTGGTCTCGCAGCAACGTGTAGAGGGTTCGTCGGATGCTAAGCCATCCGACTTGGTCGACATGGGGCAAACCTATGCGCCACTCAATACGATACCAGACCGAGATAAGCCTGAACTCACTAATAGAGGTGCTGAAGTGATATTCGCTGAGAGCGGGAACGATATCACTAGATATGGTGTGGGTTGTTCGTTGCTCTCGCTGCTTCCCAGTGGCGATTTGGATTGTCCTGTTGTCCATATCCAAGTCCTCAGCACGAAGTCCTGTCATTTCCTGTCGCCGCAGGCCATAAGTTGTTGAGAGGGCAAGGAACGCCTTTTCATCAGCCTCACCTTTGGCTTTCACCATCTCTATCATCTCAATGACAACGTCACGATCAAGTTCTAAGGCCACTACTTTGTTCTGGCGAATGCGCGGTGTCTCTCCCCGCCCGAATGGCCACTTAGTGCCTTCCCTGATAAGATACGCACTATTTCGGTTATAAAGGGTATGTATGAGACGGAAAACGAAGTTTACTGTCCCATCAGAGTACTTATGCTTGCGCTTCAGGTAGTCAAGGTACTTTAGAATGGTTTCGTGGTCGAACTTGCCATCGGAGAAGTCCAAGAACTCTCTGGCATATCTGAGATAAAGACCTCTGATCTTTCCGCTGCTAGCAAGTCCTTTCTCATATCGCTGCAAGAGTATATCTTTGTCCATGACGCTCCCCCAAATTGCTTGGAATACTTTTTAGAATACTAACACGGAATACTATACTTGTCAAGCGGTTGACTGCACAGGAAAAGTAAATCTGCGTGGAAACGACTATTCCCAAACTGAAGGGTAACAAATTGGCTTGTTGTGCAGTTGTCCTCACGTTGGGTCTTCACAAAAACATAAATTTGAGTCAACAGCGTCTGCCTGTAGCAAGGTTCCACCGCGATTGGGGTAATCATGCATAACGCGTTAGGTGATGGCGTATCGCACCCGATGCGTTGGCACCGACGTGCAACTATCCGAGATTCCCATTCAATCCGCCAGTTCGTGTACGGGAACTGCGAAGCTAGTAGGAATCTGGTTGGGGGTGAGCTTGATGGCCCTGGTAGAGTCAGCAATAGTCAGGTCCCACTGCCCCCTTTGGCCATAAGCCCAGGCTCGACTGTTATAGGCTTCAGCTAACCCAGGGTCAATCTCGATGGCTTTGTTTGCCTGTTCTATTGCCTCATTGTAGTGCCCCTGTTTGTTCAGGTTAAGGCTCTCTTCGATATGCCACTTAGCTGTGTTCGTGGTTGAATCTCCACAGCCAGTAAGGATACCGCCAACCAGCAAGGGCAATGCCAGCAGGAGAATAATATAGCTTCGATTAGTCATCCACTATTCGCCTATCGTCATGTACTCTGAAATTTCTCCATCAGAAAAAGCATAAATTATGAATGGTTCGGTCTGTTCGCCTTCCATTCCCGGTGACCCTGCTGGCATCCCGGGTAGGAAAATACCGTCAATATCCGGTTTCTCTTCTTTCAGTTGCTCGATTGCTTCGACCGGCATATGGCCCTCAACAAAGTAGCCTTGAACAACCGAAATATGACAACTCCGCATATCTGTCGGTAGCGGATATTGTTTTCTCAGGGAAGCTTGCTCTTCAGCATCGATTATATGCACATCAACTTCGTAACCTTGGTCTTCCATATAAACTATATGGTCGGAACAGCAAGCTCAGTCAAACGGTTTATAAACCGTCACCAGATTAGGATTGCCCGCCGGCTTATCCGTATGAGTTTCCGCTTCGTTCGTTATCTTCGTGCTGCACCCGGGGAGAACTAAAGCACTAATGGCAATCAAAACCCCCAAGGTAACTGTAGCTAAGCTAAGTGCCAGCATTCTTTTTCCCTTCGTTCCTTCCTTTTTCACACCACGACCTCCAACAGTTAAAATAAAAAGCTTATAAATCAAATATGGCAGGTAAAATAATGATAATGATCTGCTTTCAGTTATTATACTATTTATTGAATTAGAGTTGCCCGCATCAGGCGCAGTTCAGGTTATTGTGCCATAGAGTATCGGGCAAGAATCACCCCCTTTTCATACCGAAATGTCCTTTCGGCGCCTTCCTTGAAACGCTAAGAACACGATGAAATAGCACCCGGCACCTAAAAGGAGCGCTTCTGTGAACCCAAAACTTATGGCGACAACTATGGTCAGCGCCGAGCCTAACACCGAGCCCAGGCCGTTAATGCCCCACATCCAGGGGATGTAGTCTGCCATCCCCATCTCTTTTAACAACCTCAGGCCTAGAGGGAAGAGGAATCCCATAATAAAACCGAGGGGAGTTAGCATAGCCACCGTAACCAAAAGGCGGATAGCCAGCTCCAGGCCCATAAGCTGCTTAAGGATGAAAGAGAGGGAAAAAACATTAATGAGCAGTACGGCGACGATAGAGACTGAGGTAATGGCTATCACTCTGCTTATTTTTTCGGAAGCAAAGCGGCCACTGTACAGGCTACCCAGCCCGGCTCCTACCAAAAGAGAAAATAGTAGGATTGCCAGAGACAGTATCGGTTGGCCGAGAAAGAGGATAAACCTCTGGATAGTGGAAATTTCCACCAGCATAAAGCCTATGCCCAGCATTGAGAATAGGACTACGAATCTAAGCAGGTTCTTATTGAGGATTCTCTTCTTATTTGGATTTGCCCTTCGGGAAGAAGACCTATTTTTCAAATACACGAGTGGTACTAATATAACGAGCAGTAGTATAATAATTGACGCCCAGAGAACCTGAGACACGGATTGCGGTATCCCTTTCTCGAATTTGTAGAAGAACGGACTATCATCTGTTACGGGGCTGACATCTAAGCCTTCCTCTTGAAAAAATCTCTCCAGGTCACTGAGGTTTATTGCCCCCATACTTATAGCCACAGCGGGTGGGAAGAGCATGGCGCACTCATCAAAGCGGATCCCCTCCATATGGGGATTGCAGCTACCTTGCTTGATGGCAGGTACATAAGACGTGGTCGGGTCATACCCGAGCTGGTGTATTGACTTATGTAAAGACACCATCTCCCTCGGCTCAAATGGTGTCTTCTTCAGCACAAACACGGGGTAGCGATTCGAGCCCACGATATAAATTTGCTGCAGTGCCGTCTCATTAGCCACGCCCCTTTGTTTGAGACTGGCCAGCGAAATAGAAAGGAGCCTCACTATCTCATTCTGGGAATGAGTTACTACTATCAAGCGGCCTTCATCAGTTAAATGCTGCAGATAGTCATTAATGGAATCCGTAGTAAATAAGAAATTTTCCGTCAGGGCATACCCCTCCAGGCTTCGGCTGGTTTTGGTAACGGGGAGACTAAGCATGATGATGTCGTACTTTTCCTTCTGGCGCTTGAGGAAATTCCTGCCCTCATCAACATATACAGAGACGTTCTCCAAGTCGGTGTAAATGCCACCGTTGTACCAAGCGTATTCGCGCACTATATCTACCAGCTCTCTATTCACCTCAACAGCGGTAATTTCACCAACACCTCCCATCAAGGCCAGCAGGATGTCCCTTCCGCCACCTGGACCTATAACGAGGGCGTTATTTCTTTCTTCCTCCTCCAAGGAAGATAAGGGCAGATAACCCGGGAAACCGGTTAAGCTATCAACTCCAGGGTCCAGTTCGTTAAAATCACCGTTAAACCGGTACATCGGGGTTCCGGCGGTCCCGTCTAAGTATATGCCCATCACTCCAGGGGTTCTGCCGAATTCAATCAGGTCGGTGCGCCCAAAAGCACTCCACCTGGTCTCGATTATTTCTCCCCGCCTGTCAGGTTCATTCAGCGCACTGTAAATCTCTTTTTCCTGATTTGTGCCAATGGGTATATCAACCAGGCGAGCGCCAACAAGGTTTGCCCCCAGCAGGCTGGACACTAGCAGGAAGCTGATGACCGGTAATACCATTCCCCTGGCGTTGAAACGGGCTGTACTGATTGCGTAGAGCAGCGCCGCTATTGAGGCAATAAAGCCAAGGGCAAAAACAGTATTTATATCGCCAAGGTTGTTCAAGACAAGTACGACACCTAGAGAGCCGGCTGCCGCCCCGAGCAAGTCCACACCGTAAATTCTGGAACTCAGTGCGGGAAACGTACGAAAAACCTCGGTCAGGAACACACCAGCAAAGAAGAAGGGGATAAAAAGGAAAAACCCAAATAAGATAATACTACCGGTGTCAATCCTGGTCATCGCTACCATCGAGAGGGGAATGGAAAGCGAAAACAGGCTGGCAAACAGTGCCAGGGGACTGAACCGTCTATGCCCGTGCTGTACACGCTGACGGAAGAGATATACATAGATACCTCCAGTACCCAGTCCCAGTAACGCCAGAGATATGACCATGAATACATAATGATAGTAGAGCATTACCGACAGGACTCTGGTGAGGCTTATTTCTAAAGCCAGGAGGCTGAATGATATAAGGAAGATACCTACCAGCAGGACCCATAAAGTCCTTCTGCTGATATAATTATCCTGGTCGAATTCCGGTGGAGACACGGATACTTTTGGGTTGTTACCGCTTTTCATTTTTGAGCTACCTTCTTAGGAACTCGTGGCCTGGCGAAGACATGTACCATTCTCTTCTAGTGACAAACTGTGCAGAAAGAGCGGCTGTTATCGAAGCCGAATGCTTCAAAGGTGCCATCGGAAGTGTATCTGCCTTCCACTATCAGGTTAGCGCCAGGTTTGAAATCATCGGGAACAGTTCCCTTGTAGACTACACTCAAGGTCTCTTTCTCATCGGTGAGAACGAAGCTCATGACCTGGGCCTTATCATCCCAGTCAATGGAGCCTGGAGCCACCCTGCCCTCAACCCTTAACCGTTGGTCAGGGAGGGATTCCACTTGTGACCTCAGCTTACTAACGGTAAGGGAACCGGCTCCTTTATGGTCTATTAATAGAAACGAGGTGTAGCCGATTCCAGCTACCATCATTATCGCCACAATCAGAATCAGTATTTTCCTCAATTAGCTTTTTACCTCACCTGAGCTTCTAAGCTCTTAGACTACCAGACATTGATTATAAAGAGCTTATAAAATACTTAGAATACTATTAGATTTTTTATAAGTTGAAGCGGTTAAACTCATCAGGCAGGTGGGAGCAATCTCCCCGCCAGTGTCAGCCACGTGCAGGCACGCCCAAGCGCCATCACGGAACAGTGGAGGATTATTGCTCATCAGTCTGAAGTACAGCTGATAGTATTGTACGCCCGGCTCCCTTGTAGTTGTTTTAACGTGAATTCTCATCATTTTCTAAGCTTTTTCTAATATTAGCTTAATCGACGGCTGGTAAAATGATAGTAGCTGCGACTGGTCATTTACGGATTCCAGGTAATCACAGGCTATTATCTTATAGTTGCTGGCGAGCGTTTCCTTCAAATGATCGGAAATCCAAACTCCGGAGAAATATGAAGCCGAAGAACAATGCTTATCTCGGGTGGTAATTAATGGCAGATTTTGGCTATGTGGCATTATTTCTAGCATTGATAGCCTCCGTTTATGCGGCCATTGCCTTCTTTTTTGTGGGCAAGAAAAAACAGCCAGCACTGGCTCATAGCGCCAGGAATAGCCTTCTGGCTGCCTGTGGGTTGGTTACTATAGCCAGCACCACTCTCCTATATGCTCTGCTTACTCATAATTTTCGGATAGAATATGTAGCCCAGTATACGAGCACTGACCTGTCATGGAACTATCTTATTGGTGCTTTGTGGGCCGGTAACGATGGCTCACTACTATTATGGGCATGGCTTTTGTCAATATTTGCCGTCATCGCGATACTGCAGAAGCGAGAAATTGGCAAAGAGCTGGTGCCTTATGCGGCATCAGTCATCATGCTTACGCAGGCTTTTTTCCTTAGTCTATTACTCTTTGTCGCGAACCCCTTCCGCGAACTGCCCTTTACACCGGCCGAAGGGAATGGTCTTAATCCCATGCTGGAGAATCCGGGAATGCTATTTCATCCGCCGTCGCTACTAGCTGGATATGTTGCCTTCACCATTCCCTTTGCTTTCGCTATAGCCGCCCTGATAACCAGAAGACTGGGAGATGAATGGCTGATAGTAATCAGAAGGTGGACACTTCTGGCCTGGCTTTTCCTCGGGTTAGGTAACTTGATTGGCGCCTGGTGGGCTTATGTAGAGCTCGGCTGGGGCGGTTACTGGGCCTGGGACCCGGTGGAGAACGCCAGTTTTATTCCCTGGCTGGTAGCTACTGCTTTCCTTCACTCCATTATGATGCAGAGAAGGCGGGGAATACTCAAGATCTGGAATATGTCATTGATTATACTGACTTTCGTTCTATCGATACTCGGCACTTTCCTTACTCGAAGCGGTGTCCTTTCCTCCGTACATACTTTTACGGAATCTCCTTTATTAGGTAACTTGTTTCTAATCTTTATTGGCTTCGCTCTTCTTGGTTCGCTGGGCTTGCTCGTCTACCGCAGTGAAGACCTAAAGGGCGAGGCAGATATAGAATCCTTACTCTCCCGGGAGAGCACTTTTTTACTGAACAATTTGCTGCTGGTCGGTGCCGCTTTTGCCGTCCTATTGGGGACATTTTTCCCCATCATCTCCGAAGCGGTACGCGGCGTTAAAATCAGTGTCGGGCCGGCTTTCTTCAATCAGGTAACAACCCCTATCTTTTTAGCCACTATTCTGCTGGCTGGTATTTGTACTCTTATCGGCTGGAGACGGGCGTCAAGTAAAAACCTGATTCGTAATTTCCTCGGGCCTCTAGTAGTAGGATTGGTTACGGGAATAGTCCTCTTCATTGTCGGTATCAGAGAGTGGTATGCCATTATTGCTTTCTCGGTGTGTGGCTTTGTTCTCTCTACAATCGTCTATGAGTGGTTCCGGGGAACCAGGGCGCGCCACTGGATGAGATCTGAGAACTACCTGAAAGCATTCTGGGGCTTGATTGTGAACAATCGACCTCACTACGGAGGTTACATCGTACATGTGGCCATTATCCTTATGACCATTGGTATTGTCGGCTCCTCGCTATACAGCGTAGAAAAAGAGGCTACACTTACCACGGGTATGTCTATGACTATTAATGAGTACACCCTCACCTATGAGAGCATGGACCGCTATGAAACAGAGAGCAAGGGTGTGGTCAGTGCCACACTTTCGGTATACAACCACGGTGAATTGCTCGGCAGGTTAATTCCGGAAAAATACTTTCATCGCAGCTATGACCAGTCGGTAACGGAGGTAGCCATCCGCTCCACACTCTTTAATGATTTATATGTCATCCTGGTTGGCTGGGAAGAGGATGGGAGCACTGCGTTCAAGGTCCTGATTAATCCGCTGGTCAACTGGATATGGATTGGGGGTATCGTCCTTGTTATCGGGGGGTTAATTGCTTTCTGGCCGGAGCCGCGGAAGCTCTCCATTCAGAGAAAGGATGGTGAAAATTGAGGATGGCGATGCGATTCAGGGAAAAAATCAGCATCATCTTACTTCTTACGGCGCTTGCCCTATCTCCGGCAACGGCTTACGCGGCCACGCCTGGCGACTTATCAGGACAGTTTATTTGCCAGTGCGGGTGCACGCTGGTCCTGAATAACTGTAACCACGTGGAATGTCATTCTCGTAGTACCATGACCGCCGTGATAAATGAAAAAATCGACCAGGGTCAATCAGCGGAGCAGATAACTCAGTTCTTCGTTGCCCAATACGGGGAACAGGTGCTGGCATCACCTCCAAAGAAAGGTTTTAATCTGGTCGCCTGGATATTGCCCTTTGCCGCCTTGCTGTTTGGGGGTGGGGTGGTCTACGTTGTCCTGCGGAAATGGATAAAGCTAGGAAAGCAGCCGGAAAATGCTAACGCAGTTGGAATCGATGACGTGAGCGAGCAATATGAACAGCAGCTTAAGCAGGAGCTGGAAGATTTTACAGAGAGGGGTTTCAGATGATTTTACCAATCTTATTAATGACAGTGCTCACCTTTATCTTTATCACCTACCCGTTTCTTAGGAACAGGTCTGTCCTTTCGACAGCAGGTGCGGTTGCAGATGATAAACTGCTGGAGTTGCGCTCCAGGCGGGATACCACTTACTCAATGCTTAAAGAACTGGAGTTTGACTTCCAGTCTGGCATTCTGACCGAAGAGGATTACCAAGACTTGGAGGCAAGATATAAGGGAAAAGCCTTTTCCATCCTCAGGGAGATTGACATTCTGGCAAAGGGCGACGATATCGAAGACATAATAGAGAGACAGGTTATGGCACTGCGCCGAAGCAAGGAGCGGTTTTGTCCTCAGTGTGGAGCGAAAAGGGGACAAGACGACCGCTTCTGTTCCCAGTGTGGCGCAAATCTGAGACTGGATGTAAAAGATTAGCTGGTCATAACCTTCTACTGATAGAGAAACATTCTCACCTATGGCCAGGTCGATAATGCCACTATCTGGTGTGACAGCGGGTAATTTAGTTGCACAGTAATGGATTACACAATGACGTTCTGTTACGTTCCTCTACAAATATTAAATAATGGTTGTACGCTCCAAAAGGATCTTACCTTGTTCACGATACATCATAAGTGTATAATATGTCTATTCAAAAAGACTTAGTTATGGCCATCGGCCGGATTGTCAAAGGAGTTGATAAGTTGTCAGCGACTAATCCCTGCCAGTTGCCCCTTGCGGAATCTGGAATTCCCTCCGACTGTGCTGAGTCCTCACTGCTGGCCATAGACACGTCTTTTCCTGAGGACGAAGTTGAGCGCCTTGCGACCCAAGAATCCTATAACAAGCATCTCTATCGTCCGAACACTTACCTACACAAGTGGTGGGCACGACGGTCAGGCACTACCTTCCGCTTCATATTAAAACAACTGGTAGACGATGCCGTTAGGAGAGACTTCTACCGAGCGGGTGGATTGGAAGGCGTTATTATCCTTGACCCGATGATGGGTGGCGGCACGACAATCCACGAGGCCATTCGTATGGGAGCGAACTGCATCGGCGTTGACGTAGATCCCATTCCAGTAGTACAGGCCAGAGCCTCTCTTGAATATCTCCCAATGAGCGAGAAGGAAGAGGTGTTCGCTTCTTTTGAGACGGCTTTGCATCGATCTATCGGATCACTTTTCAAAGTATGCTGTCCGCGTTGCGGATCCGTGTCCGACTTCCAATTCGTCCTACACGCGCTTCGCAGAAGATGTGCCTGTCGCGAGGTCGAGACGATTGATTCTTACATACTGAGGGAAGACGGCCAAGGTAGCGTATCAATTTGTCCAGAGTGTCGTACCGTCTTCCGTGATTCGTGTCACGAATGCCGCGCTGGGAATACACCGGTTCTATTGCCCTTGCTTGATCGGTCGCAGACCTCTTGCCCCCGATGTAACATGCCATACGAAGACCGCCTAGATCTCCCGTTTTGGCAGAGATACACGCCTGTGGCCGTTAGCGGATCGTGTCGTGAACACGGCTCATTCTGGAAGACCATTGAGGATGATGATTTCCAGCGAATGCACGGCGCTGCCGTCAAATATGACAATTACTCGGAGCTCAGACGTCCAGATTTTCCCGTGTTCGAGGGACCGAAATCCGGGGACTTGCTTTCCCGGGGCATCGACTGTTATCTTGATCTATTCACCAAGCGACAGCTGCTGTTTCTAGATGAGGCTATTCGCTTGGTGCACAGTGCGCCACGCGCCCATCAGTTGTGGCTTGGGCTCTTGGTATCAACCTCTCTGGAGTTCAATTGCCTTCTATGCGGCTACAAAGGCGCGGGCAGCCGACGTCCAGGTGCGATCAGGCACGTCTTTTCCCATCATGCTTATTCATTTCCATATACTGCCCTAGAAAACAATCCCCTCTTTCCGTTAAAGACATCCGGCACACTCAAGCTGCTGTTTAGAGACAGGATTCAAAAGGCCGGAAAATGGGCTGCGTTGCCGGTCGAACGCCGAATCATTGATGGGCAGACCAAGCAAGTGACAATATCCGGTGAAGTTGACAGCGGTGATTTGGCCTCTTCCTTCACCAGCATTAGAGAAGGGGTGCGCAAGGTGTATGTGACCCAAAGAGACTTCCGATCAATGGATCTCCCAGGTGGTTCGGCGGACCACGTAGTGACGGATCCACCTTACTATGACAATGTCCAATACACCAACCTTTCCGCTTTCTTCCGGGTCTGGCTTCGCCAATTGCTACCGGACGAAGCCGATTGGGATTATGATGTCCAATCTTCTGTGGTTGCTGTAGACGGCTCCCAAACAGAACGATATGAAGACGCCTTGTGTGACATTTGGCGCAAATGCCATAGCGCCTTACGAAAGCCCCATGGCAGGCTGATTTTTACGTTCCATCATTGGAAGGCAGACGCTTGGGCGGCGCTGACTCTATCGCTAAAACACGCCCATTTCTTTTTGACAAATCGATATGTGGTCTCATCCGAGAACCCCATTTCCGTTCATATTCGAAGGTTGCGCGCACTAAAGCATGATTGTGTGTTGGTTCTTCGCCCAACGGAAACGGATCCGAATGGTGTCGGGGTATGGGCGAAGCCGCAATCCATTAAGACTGATGACAGTCGTCGCTTCTGTTCAGACTGTGCGAGCGCTCTCGGCTACTTCCTTGAATCCCCATTGCCGGAATCAGAGATCCGCCATGAATGGCGGAATCTGATCGGAGGAACGAATAATGGCAAAGCGTCCCGCTGAAGTGTTCGGGTTCTCAATATTCGACTCAGGTAAGAACGCCAAGGATGCGCGCGTGAAGCATTGGTGTCCATTTGTAGATGAGGTGTGCTTCAAACAGAGTCGCCTTATTGATTATCCTATGGGGGTTTGCTCTGTTGAGTACGGCAGCGATATTGTCGCGATATGCCCCCGACGTTTTCTGGAAAAACAAAAGGTTTTTGAAGAAATAGCAGATAAGAAATTCGGATCACGTGATAACCTTGTTGTATTCTCGGAAGTGCGTCTGGAATCCGTTGGGACCTTCGACTTCGTGATGGTAAAGCACAAGCCGATGAGCGCCGAAGTTGAAGATTTCGCCGTTATCGAGTTCCAAACAGGTCAAACTACGGGAACAGGAAAGCTCGTGCAGGGACTTAAGGACGTCATGGCAGGAGATGATTTGAGTGGTCGCTCTTATGCTTTCGGATTGAACATTGCTGATGTATGGAAACGGTCTTTCACACAAGTGCTTAACAAGGGCATAGTTCTTGAGGCATGGGAACGCAGCATCTATTGGGTAGTGCAAGAAGAGGTCTTGGGTTACCTGCTTAAGAAGTATCATCTTGATGATATGGGGCTATCGCCTGAGCACTCGACCGTCTTTCTCACGTATCAACTGACTGGGGGCGATCCATCCTATTCTCTTGTCAAGAGCCACTTGCGATCAGCGTCTATCGACAGTCTCTTTCTTGCGTTCCGCAACAATCCCGTAGTCACTAGTAGAAGGGAATTTGAAAAGGTTCTCACTGGAAAGCTATACGCAAATCTTGGGTTCAGACTTGGTCTGCATACGAACAGACGTCTCTTTTAGCAAAGCGAAGAAGAAAGCCTGTTCTAACACTTGGAGATTCAAGGAGAACAAAGAAGACCAC
>SDBS01005872.1_pt1 | contig 11938 bp, 12 predicted proteins | sample 2277091 | NCBI WGS metagenome assembly SDBS01 (sample SAMN10404972, study PRJNA504765) | marine sediment metagenome | isolation source: marine sediment core GS10_PC15, 163 cmbsf | place: Arctic Ocean: Southern Knipovich Ridge | collected 2010 | reverse complement strand
GAAAATCAATATCAAGTTCCATAAACTGATGATAATAATGAATCTCCAAAAGTGGAAAGAGAATGTGCCCAAAGATGTTCTTTTCTTTGTAAAAGCCAGTCGCTATATCACCCATGTGAAGAGGCTAAAAGATTCCTAAAGCTCGTTAAAGAGATTCTTTGCACGCATCCAGTATTTAAAAGGCCAAATCGGGGTCATCCTCATCCAACTCCCCCCGAAATGGTCTCTAAACTTGGAGCGCTTCGAGACTTTTTTGAAGGAGTTGCCGAAGGGATATCGCTTTGCCTTTGAGCTGCGCGACCCCTCTTGGCTCTGCGAAGAAGTATATGCCCTTTTGAAAAAACACAAACATGCACTTTGTCTCTATGAAATCGCAGGCCAACGGACCCCTAAACTTATCACAGCTCCTTTCGTCTACGTACGCTTGCATGGCCCTAAAGGAGCCTACCAAGGCAGTTATTCTTCTCGTACTCTTGACAACTGGGCAAAAGATTTTTTAATGTGGGCTAGAAAAGGGATCGAGGTGTTTTGTTACTTCGATAATGATGAGAAGGGATATGCTCCCCAAAATGCCCTCAAACTTAGAGACCTTCTCTGAATTGCTTCTCATCGCCAAGGGCCAAGATTTTTTTCTAATAGGGAAAAAGAGGGCTCTTATTGGCGGTGGAATGAATTCAGAAAAGGTTTCGTATAGGAAAATTATGATCGATGGTGTTCTTCTTCTTTGGTTTTTGCTGACCTTGGGGTCTTTGATCTTTGTCCTATGGGATCAGTTCACAAATACCCCTTCCATGAGGGTGATGACACTGGCTTGGGCCTTGGTTATCCTCTATACGGGACCTTTGGGGCTTTTTCTCTATTTTGTTTCCTGCCGCCAGCCCATGCCCAATACTCATGACCAATTCATCGATGTTCACTGGAAGCAAGCAACCGGATCGCTCATCCACTGTGTCGCGGGAGATGCCACTGCAATCATCTTGATGGCAGCAATTTTGCATTTCTTCGATGTTCCCAACGGAATTGAAGTGATCCTCGAGTATATCGCGGCTTATCTCTTCGGACTGTTCATTTTCCAAGCCCTTTTCATGCGCACGATGTTCCCTGCGTATTGGTTGGCAGTGAAAAAGACCATTTTTGCTGAGACCGTCTCCATGAACATGGTGATGACGGGCATGTTTCCCATCATCGTCTGGATCAAATATCATTATCCCATCGCCTCAGATCCCTTCAAACCCTATTTTTGGGGCACGATGTCTCTCGCAACCATTGTTGGGTTCCTCATCGCCTATCCGATCAATTCGTGGATGGTGAGAAAAATGATTAAACACGGAATGATGTCCAAAGGAATGACCATGGATCACCAGCCCCCCACTTTACCCATGGGGCAAATGTGGGCATGGGTGATTGGAACCTATCTGATTTTCTTTGCCGTGATGGCCTTCACCGGTCTTTTTATCCCGATCCGATTTTCATAGGGCTAAAATGCAGGTTACATTTTTAGGAACACGCGGGGAAATCAAGCCAAAATCAAAGCGGCACAGCATGCATACGGCCACCCTATTTTCTCATGAGGGAAGTCGCGTCATGATCGATTGCGGAGAAACCTGGCTGAAAAAAATCAAACGGATGCGCCCCGATCATATCATTTTGACCCATGCTCATCCCGATCACGCGTACGGTCTCAAAGAGGGAGCTCCCTGCCCGGTTTGGGCGACAAAACAGACCTGGAAACTCCTTGATCGATTCCCCATTCCCAAAAGCCAACGCCGCATTATCGAACCTTACAAAAAAAAGCGGATTGGAGGGATCCAATTCGAAGCCTTTAAACTTTTGCACTCCATTCGTTGCCCAGCTGTCGGCTACCGGATCACGCGTGGGAATATGCGCCTCTTTTATGCTCCTGATGTGGCTTGGATTGAAAAGATGGAAAAGGCGCTTAAAAGGATTGAACTCTATATTGGAGATGGAGCGACCATTACGCGCCCGATGATTCGAAAAGTGAAAGGAACGGACCAAATTTTTGGACATGCCAATGTGCGTCAACAGCTCACTTGGTGTCAAAAAATGAAAGTTCCTAAAATGATTGTCACCCATTGTGGGAGCGCTATTGTCACGCATGAAAACAAAGCGCAAAAACAAATCTCATCTCTTGCAGAAGAACTCAATGTCGCCGTTGAAATTGCCTATGATGGAATGAAATTATGAGCCTTTCAAGTAACTAGGGACTCGATAGCTCTCGAATAGTCCTGCGAGCGACATAAAAAAGGGCTCTTTTATGCTCGAGCAGCCCGCGGAATGACTTCGCATACACTCTCTAAAGCAAAATGTAGTTTTTGATTCCTGCAAAGTAGGCCTCTGCAACTTGTTTAATGCGAGAGGAACAAGGACGCCCATCAATGACAAAATCTCGTCGATTCAAATTGATGCATTCATTGATATTATTTTGAATCAACGTTTCGCCATAACAAACTGGACTATGAATCAAACGAGTCAAAGCGAGATTCCGGGCGTAGATCCCATCTTCCACTTTGATACACACTTTATCAAGGTAGTGAGCCCCGTCTATTTTCGAGACAACAGGAACATCGAGCTGATGATTAAATTCCCTTAAAATCTCTGAGCTCAATTGCATCGACCGTGGCAAATCCTCGCTTGCAAGTAAGCGCAAAAATTCGTAACGGTTTTCATACTCTACTAACTCATTGCGACAAAAGGCACCGGGAATGAAAACCAAATTGTAATTACTCGAGGCGACACAATGATTCGAGGAATATTCCTCCTCAACTTCATGGGAGTTGTAGTGGATCACGATACTCAAATCGGGCTCAAACGCATTGATTTTCGCTGCTCGTGCACGCAAATCGAGAGGATTGTAGAACCTGCGGAACAGCTTATTGAGAGAAATCTCTCCTTTCCAAAGATCGGGATTTTTTTTGAGCCAATCAAAAAAATCTTCGCCATACACCCCTTTTCCCACTTGATCACGCGTCATCATGACAATCGCCCCTTCCCTCTCAAGGAGAATTTTCAAATAGACGGCTGTCAAAAAACTGAGCGTTCCCTCATCGAATTGAATGGGCTCGGGCCTTTCTAAAGACGGAGGGATATCAATAAAGCGCTCTTCCAAGCGGGCGTAGGGCCCTCCCAAGTGGCCAGGATCGATTGCAATTTTCACGCCAACGAGGCTCTTTTGCTTTTTTTCATAAGAGCCCGATTCGTTTTTGGTAGGGGCGAGCTTTAGCTCGTATTCCGCTTCGCGATTTTTCTGTGTCTCGGGAGCGTTATAAATGACAAGGGCGTCATCTGAAAGGGAAAAATAGCTTGCCACGCGACCATCTTTTTGGAGGAAAAGTCCCAAGCGCTCTTCCATATCCGCACGTGTCCACCGTCCTTGAAATTTGTCAAAATCGGAAAATTCCCTCGAGCCAAAAGCAAATACATGGCAAAATAGGAAAACAAGAAAGAAATTTTTCATAATGGTAATTGTAGCAGATGCAAATAAAAGTCGGTATCGGAATTCTCGTTTTAAATGAGCGAAAAGTGTTGCTCGGTAAAAGAAAAAATAGCCATGGAGAAGGAACTTGGGGCTTTCCGGGCGGGCATCTGGAATTTGGGGAAACAGTTACCGCATGCACCACACGAGAGCTCGAAGAAGAGACAGGACTACTCGCAAAAACTGTGATTGAAGGCCCTTGGAGAGAAGTCTTATATCCCAAAGAAAACAAGCACCATCTTAGCCTCTTCACTTTCGTCTCAGAATTCTCGGGCAATTTAGAAAACAAAGAGCCACATAAAACCGAAAACTGGCAGTGGTTCGATGTTGCTTCTCTACCTTCCCCCGTTTTCGAACCAATCAAAAAAATATCTACCGAAAATTCTCTCGAACTATTTTTGGAAGAAAATTTTAACGTAGACCCGAGGTTTGGCTCCATGTTATGATGGGGGCAGTCATTAAATTTTTCTTACCACTATTGTTACTCATGGCCAATTTACAAGCGACCCAAAAACAGGTAGTCATTTTGCTCGGCCCTCCTGGCGCAGGAAAAGGCTCCCAAGCAACTCTTGTGAAAGAAAAAATGAAAATTCCCCATATCTCAACTGGAGATCTCTTAAGGGAAAATATCAAAAATGGAACCGCTTTGGGGAAAAGTGCCAAAAGTATCATAGACGAGGGAAACCTCGTGCCCGATGAGCTGATTTTCGATATGCTTTTTGCACGCATCGAAAAACCCGATTGTAAAAAGGGGTATATTCTCGATGGGTTTCCCCGTAATCTCCAACAGGCAGAAACTCTACAAAAACGCCTCTCAAATACTCCCATCATTGCCATCAATCTAGACGTCCCCGATGCGTTGATTGTCGAGCGGATCACCAAACGGCAGATTTGCAAGTCGTGTCAGACCCCCTACCATCTCGTCTATTCCCCTCCTCAAAAAGAGGGAAAATGCGATCGCTGCGAAGGAGAGCTCTATCATCGAAGCGACGATACCGAGGAAGTTGTTGAAAACCGCCTTAAGGTCTATCACGACCAAACAGCTCCCCTGATCGGCTATTATGAAAAGCAAAAAACCCTTCACAACATCGACTCCAATAAATCGAAGGAAGCTGTGCTTTTAGAGATTTTAGCCCTCTTATGAGGGTGTTTATAAATTCATTCCACCGCCAATAAGAGCTATCTTTTTCCCTATGAGAAACTCTTCAAGCTCCACAAACTCAATTTGAGTTTGCTCCGCTTTCCAGGCATTCTCCTAGAAAAAAATCTTAGCTCTTGGCGATGAGAAGCAATTCATAAATACCCTCTCAGGGTGAATAATAAACGAGATTCGTCCCTTCAATGTGGACGAGTTGAAGCTTTTTGGAAAGTTCGCATAAAAACTGAAAAACCCCTCCAAAATGCGGGGTGAAATCATGCCAGAGAATACATCCGTGATCTGCTACCACCCTTAAAGCATTCTCCGTATCGCTTTTGACACATTCATAGCTATGTCCCCCATCGATGAAAATCAAATCTAATGGTCCATTTTCGGTAAATTTTGCAAAATCGTAAGCAGTCGAGTCGCCAAAATGTTGACGCACTTTGTGCGCGACCTTCGTCTCTTCAAATTTGCGTCGCTGTTTTTTTTCATCATAGATGAATTGGAGATCGCTCTTTAGAACAGGTTGCATCGTTTGGACATTGCCCGGTGGAAGATCAATTGTGTGAACAAGCGCCTTTTCCGGAGCATTTAGAGCCATTTGCAGCGTTGTATTCCCATCAAAGGTTCCAATCTCAAGAAGGTTTTGAGGCTTGCGTTCTTGGATAAGCGCACAAATCGCCATCACCTCATAAGGTGATAAGTTGCCATTGCGCGACAAAAAGTTCTCAAATACAAGCTGCTCACAGCAGGCAAGAGATGCGAGAGGTTGGCAGGGAATGGGAGAATACTCCATCATTTGCTGAAAGAAAAAATCGCTTTGAAAGAACCGTTTGCGGAAGCTTTTTTTACGCAAAAGTTTAGCAAAAATTTTCCGCTTCCATCTTTTGTGATCGAAAATCTGATGCTCTACAGTGTTTGCTTTCATGATGACTAAGTTTATCCCCTTTCCATAAAAAAATCCAGTTGCCACTAGGTTTTCGATGGCCTTTTCGCGAATGCATTTTTGATTTTTTGTGGTTTTTTGTTTTCATAAAAACTTTATGCGCCTAGAATAAATGATTCATTCCAACATCAACTCGAGGTCGATCGATGAAAAAACATTTTCTAGCTTTAAGTCTCGTCGCGACATCTGGGCTAATCGCTCAAGATGCTGCAGAGACAGGAACTCATCAGGAACAAAATGGATATTGCAATTCGTGCTGCTGCAGCCCTTGCTGCTGCAAACCTTGTTGCGTGCCAAAACCAAAAAAATGCATCGATTGCGAATGCTATACGCCTGCATACTACGATCTTGAATGCGACTGGGGACTTTTCCTAGATGCTGAATTCCTCTACTGGTACGCACGCGAGACAAATCTAGGTTATGCAGCAAAAATTCAAGCAAAGCCAAGAACAGTCGTCTCTGACGAAGTCCTTGAACCTAGACTTGTTTTTGCTCCTAATAGAATCCAAAACATAAATACCGATTGGGAACCCGGATTCCGCGTTGGAGTCGGCTGGAGCTCAGGCTGTGATGGTTGGGATTACTTTCTCCATTGGACTTGGATGCGCAACCGAGAAACTAGATCCACTACTGTTGATAACACTTATGCACTAATTGGAACAACTACTGACCCGATGTATGCGGCAGAAGATGAGTTTCTTCTTCTCAATCCGTGGATCAATGCGAGCTTCCACAACGTTAACGTCGACAACAACATTAACAGCAACTTGCTGACTTTTGATAAAGTCTCAGCAAGATGGCAGCTGCAAAATTACAATTCGGTTGATTTGGAAATTGGTCGTAAATATTGGTTGAGCAAATGCTTCACCCTACGCCCCTATGCTGCTATTAGAGGTGCTTGGCACAAGACAACTTTCCAAACCACCTCTACAAGAAATTTCGAAAATGAATTGACTAGCGATACCATTGCCTTTAGTTTTAAAGATCGCTTTAGAAACCGTTGCTGGGGTGCTGGAATTTTGGGTGGATTACAGCCCAATTGGCACTTCTGTAGCAACTTTATTCTCTTTTCGAACTTCGATGTTGCCCTTATTTGGGGAGAATTTGAAGCACAAAAAAGAGAGACTTATTTAGGTACGTCCATCTCAAATGGAACGACAACTATTGATCCTAATTATTGCAACTCATTCAACCATAAATTTTTCCAAATGACTGCAATCTTGGATACTGCCATTGGGTTTCGTTGGGAAGAATGCTGGTGCTGCGATTCAATGCGCTCTGCATTAGATATCGGCTGGGAACACCACATTTGGTTTGACCAAAACCACCGGATCAAATCCTATGATTTCACTTCGGCAAGTGTCGGTGCATCCCCTGTAGTTGCTGAGTCTGGTTTCAGAGGTTTTGCTGAAGCAACAGGAAATCTTATGCTCGGTGGTCTGGTCGTTAGACTCCGCCTCGATTTCTAATCGCAATTCGGAAAAACGTATTCAAAAGCACCCTTCGGGGTGCTTTTTTGTTTTTATGAAAATCCCTGAGTATGTAAACTCAAGAGTCCTTTTCAACTCCAACTAGAGGACTATTGATGAAAACGCAACTCCTTGCCTTAAGCATGATCGCAACAGCTGGTCTAATCGCTGAAGATACTGCGCAGACAAATTCAAATAATGAACAAACCGGCTATTGCAATACTTGCTGCTCCTCTCCCTGCTGCTGCAAGCCGTGCTGCGTGCCAAAGCCCAAAAAATGCATCGATTGTGAGTGCTACACTCCAGCCTTTTACGATCTACAATGCAGTTGTGGATTTTTCCTAGAAGGCGAATTCCTTTACTGGTATGCACGTGAATCCAATTTACCTTACGCAGTAGGCGTTGCTACGATTCCAGAAGTTCCCGGCGGAACCATTGTGAACACAAATTTCAGACTCGTTCCACAAAAATACTACCATCTCGAAGCAGATTGGGAGCCCGGATTTCGCGTGGGCCTTGGATGGAACTCTGAATGTGACGGATGGGACTACTACTTGAATTGGACCTACTACCAAAATCGCGCCTCCAATTCTACGGGAATCGTATCCTTCACTCCTAATTCTCCTATAGAAGAAGAACAAGCATTCCTAAATCTGTGGAACAACCAAGCGTACTTTTCTGGAAGCCAAGGAGCCTTCCCATTTTTTGACAAAATTTCCGCCAAATGGAGATTGATCTTCAATCAGATCGATTTGGAGCTCGGTCGTAAGTATTGGCTCAGTGAATGCTTCACCATGCGCCCTTACGTCGGACTCCGCGGCGCTTGGACTAAAACGACCTTCACTGTGAAAGGCTCTTCTGGACCGCAAGAAGATCTTTCAATGACGATTATCGAAAGAAGCTCGAACGACCGGATTCGCAATCGTAACTGGGGTGCTGGGTTCATGACAGGATTCCAGCCCACTTGGTATTTTTGCCGCAGCGATTGCCGCAATTTCTCTCTCTATGGAAACCTCGATGCTGCTCTTCTTTGGGGCGAATTTGACGGAAGCCCACGAGGAACCTACTTTGAGGCTACTGGAACAGAAGATCCCCTTACTGTAGATGTAAATGCTACGAGTTCAGCCAATGAAGACTTCTTCAAAATGCACCCTATGCTCGACGTCGCCATTGGACTTCGTTGGGAAGAAATGTGGTGCTGCAATGCCTATCGCTCCACTTTAGATATCGGTTGGGAACACCACGTCTGGTTCCAACACGGCGAATATCATCACAGTGTTCAAAGTGTCAATGTCGGCGGTGTCGGACCTGGAGCGTTTAACTACTTTACCAATTCGATCAATACCGAACACAACCTTATGTATGGAGGTTTTGTCGTCAGACTAAAAGTCGATTTCTAAGGAAGATCCCCAAAAGTTTAAATTTTTTTCTTTACGTTAAATGTTTATTTTAATTATTTATTGGTTAAGAAATTATTTTAACTTTTTTGAGGATTGCGATGCAAAAACATCTAATTGCTTTAAGCCTATTTGCCGCGTCTGGCCTTTTGGCCTATGACCATGATTGTCTCTATTTCAACCCTATAGCGGAAGATTCAACCTATTTCAGTGAAGATGAACTCTATATGGATGACGATCAAATTGCAGAAGACACTGATATGCAACGCTCCTATCGTGCACGCGAGCATCAAAAGAGCCAGCGAGACACTTCCGAAGAATGCACAAGTGATGACTCTTACAATTGTGGATGTTATTCTAGCAGCAGCTATGAGCCTTGCTGCATCTCTGAGCCAAAAGAGTGCATCGATTGCGAGTGCTACACCCCCGCCTACTATGATATGCAGTGCACTTGCGGGCTCTCTGTATCTGTAAGCTTTTTATACTGGTATGCCCGCGAGACAAATTTGAGCTATGCGACACGCTTCACGGTCATCCCCGCAGTTCCTGGAGGAACAATAGTTAATAACAATTTCTTTGCCGTCCCTAGTAGTTATGAGCATCTCGATGCAGCCTGGGACCCTGGCTGCCGTGTGGCAATTGGCTGGGATCAAGGATGTGATGGTTGGGATTACTACCTCAACTGGACCTATTTCCATAATAGCAAATCCGATTCCACAGCCACTCTTACCTTTGAGCCCAATGAGCCTGGAGCCAATCAACAAGGCTTTCTGAATCCTTGGATCAATCAATCCTTTACTTCTCAGAGTGACGGTACAAGTCCATTTTTTCAAAAAATGTCAGCAAAATGGCGTTTGGACTTTAATCAAATCGACCTAGAGCTTGGGCGCAAATACTGGCTTAGTCCTTGTTTTACCCTCCGTCCCTATGTCGCTCTACGGGGAGCTTGGACAAGAAGCCGCTTTGCAGTGAAGGGAACAACTTTCCCAACAAGCACAGGAAGTACAACATTCCAATCAAGAGATTCCAAAAATCAGTACCGCAACCGAAATTGGGGAGCGGGATTTATGACCGGGATCCAGCCCACTTGGTATTATTGCCGCACCGATTGCCGCAATTTTTCTCTTTTTGGAAACCTCGATGTGGCTCTTCTCTGGGGAGAATTTGAAGGCAAATCTCGAGAAACCTTCGTTGAATCTACTGGAATTCAACTTCCTCTCACACCAACCATTGATATCAATAGCACTGCAAAAGAGTGCTTCTTCAAAATGCAGCCGATTCTCGACTTGGCAATCGGTGCGCGCTGGGAAGAAATGTGGTGCTGTGATCGCTACCGCTCTACCCTAGAAATAGGTTGGGAGCATCACATATGGTTTCAACACGGTCTCTACCACAGAAATGTGGGATCCCTCAATGATGGCGGCAATGGCCCTGGAGCCCTAAACTATTTCACAAATACTGTGAGCTCAGAGCACAACCTCGACTATGGTGGCTTTGTCATCCGCGCGAAGTTCGAGTTCTAAGAGACCTTCTCTGAGTTCAGCGACGGTCTCTAACACAAAGCCAATAGATGTAGAGGATAAATAGCGGAATTAATGCGTCTGCCCAAAAGTAGACGCCTGCGCTGTCTGAATAGAGAAGATACCCTAGGGCACTGCCCCAAAGGAAAATCACGTTTCCTAAAACGGCAGCGAAGAGAAATCCCCCTCTGAGCCAAAAGCACAAAATCCCCAAGACCCCAAGGGCCAGACTCGCCACTCCAACTTGAAACTGAAATGCGCCTCCCGCTGTAAATCCCAAGATCGCGGCAATTTTTTCAGAGAAAAAAACCTGAGCGATGAAATCGAATACTCGATTCACCCCAAATGAGAAAAAGACCAAATAAAACAGCAAAAGCCGAAGAGTCTCTTTTTGTGGCTTTTTCTGGAAGATCCGGTGTAGAAAAAAAACGGCAAGTCCAAGAATGAGAAAAATGACTGGCATATGACCTCTATAGTTTTAAAAACCCATCCTCTTCCCAGTAGCTATCCCCGTAGCTATAGAGAAGTTGGGCTCCTTTTTTGATCCCTCGATTGCATGCGGTAAAGATAATCCGCGGTCCCCACTTGGAATAGTGTTCCCAAGCGATCACATTGGTTTTTTTATCCTCTTCGGGATTGTGATTCATAAAACGGCACCAATTTCCCGCTTTTTGCGCATCTAGAGAATAGCTTTCAAAATCCGAAAGCATAAACGTGCTGTCATTCTCAGTTGCAATAGCCTTATCGGGCTTTAAAACTGCTCCGTAGTGATTGAGAATACTATAGGGAGCAATATTTTCTTTTGCAAATACCCCATACCCCACTTTTTTACTGATATAGCGGATCGACACCCGCTTTGTATAAGGAAGATCATCCCCTAATTTTTCGATTCGTTTCAAAAAAGCATCAAAAACCCTCCGGCGAGAAGCAGAGGTATTGGGAACCGTCTCTTTCATGAGCTTTTTCCAAGCTTTTTCAAAGCCTTTTTGCCATCGCGGCTCAATAGTAACATCGTGGATATAGCGAATGGGCGTCGAGATTCCAAAGCGCTCTTTAAATGTTGGATCAAACTTCATCCTTTTCGATATATAGAAATGGTTGCAGAGATTCAACAAAATCTTGCAAAATGTTTCTCATGAAAATGCTTGCCCTACTACTCATTCTTCTTACATCCATCGTTTCTGCTGAAAACAAGCTAGCTCGTAAAATCGAATCGATCAGCTACCGCTCCCAGCTTGGGGCTACCGTGGCTCTCATTACTCTGACAGATGGTTCTGTTTGGAAGTGGACCCCTGACACCTATAGTGAAAACCTCTTGCGCAAGTGGACTGAAGGAGATGAAGTCACCATCCGCGTGATTCATCATCCAGGATTTGTCTTGCAGAACCTCACAAAACCCCATTACACGCCCACTGTTGCCCTCACATTCAATTCCTATCTACTCTTCCCCTCTCTTGCAAAATGCTACAATGGAGACGGCATTATTGAGCTTTCTGACGGTTCAAAATGGGAGTTGCTCTATGACTTTAACCTCCGAACCCTGCACCATTGGACACTTGGAGACCGAATCATCCCCGTGAAAGGTTCTCAAGGAAATTTTGAACTTATCAACCTCGATATCCCCTTCGAGAGCCGCAGCTGTATCGAGCGCTATATCGAAGTCTTCCCCCATTCCCCTTCTGTAGCTGTAGCATCTTGAGATCAAATGCCCTATTTGATACAATCTCGCATCTTATGCTGGTGTAGCTCAATTGGTAGAGCACCCGACTTGTAATCGGACGGTTGAGGGTTCAATTCCTTTCGCCAGCATACTTTTTCTCGGGGGTGTCGCATAGTGGCAATTGCAAGGGACTGTAAATCCCTCGACTTCGGTCTCCGTTGGTTCGAGTCCAACCGCCCCCAAAATCGCGAAGCTATTTTGTGGGCGGAGAAAGCCAATAGTTTGGCTTTCGTTTGGACTCGAAGTGAAGCG